>Ga0255056_10000098_pt1 | contig 20840 bp, 13 predicted proteins | sample Cases_109_1_MG_FD_183639 | JGI IMG/M metagenome (GOLD analysis project Ga0255056, IMG submission 183639) | Seawater microbial communities from Amundsen Gulf, Northwest Territories, Canada - Cases_109_1 | ecosystem: Environmental > Aquatic > Marine > Gulf | place: Canada: Northwest Territories... | reverse complement strand
CAGGGGTGGGCTTTCGATATCGGATCAACGTGGCGCGTACATGAACGTTTCGCGCTCACCGTGGGTTACGCTGTTGGCCAGGGAGACGATCAGGATCCGGCCGTTGACAGCACGTTTCGGCAATCCGGCCTGCAAGACAACAATGCCAAATTCGCCGGCGTCACTTCGTTTCGTTACTACGGTGAGCTGATGGATCCGGAGTTGGCGAACATAGAAATTTTGACGTTAGGTCTTGGCTGGTTACCTGGCAAAGGCATATCTCTGGACGTGGTCGGGCACACTTATCAACAGAATGAATTGAGCAACCTCCTGGTTAATAGCGACATTGACAGGCAGCCCAACGGCATCGATCTGGATCTTGGAATGGAAGTCGACTTCATCGTCGGTTGGCGAACCGACAGGCAACTGGACCTGGAAGTGATTGCTGCCTGGTTCAGTCCCGGCGATGCCTTTGACAATGCCGATGACGCTTTTCTCGGCAAGCTCCAGTTCCGCTATCGATTCTGATGGAAGCTGTACCGTACCAACGGGATCGACTCCAGCATCCTGTCGCCCGAAGCCGATAGCCTCGTGCGAATTGAGCGGGTCGCACCTGGCAATGTCATCCTGCGTGACACGCTCACTGCTGGCCGGGCAATACGGTAACGGATGTTGAGATGGCCAGACCGAAAACACTGAGAAAGTCGATGCCGGGAATCGGGCGTCTGCTCCATCATATGTGGCCGTACATGCGCACGCATCGGCCGCTGTTGGCAGGTTCTTTCCTGGCGCTTTTTGTCGGCGTGGCGATGCGGGCCCTTGAACCCTGGCCGTTGAAATTCGTTTTCGACTACGTGATTCTGCCAAGTGCCGTGCAGAACCATCCTTCGGCATGGATTCAGAGTCTCGAACCCATGCCCCTGGTCGCCCTGGTCACAATATCTCTGGTGATCATCGTAGGCCTGCGGGCTCTGTGTACGTACTACCAAAAAGTCGGTTTCGCGCTGGTCGGAAACAAAGTCCTTGCCAAAGTTAGGGGAGCACTGTTCCGGCACATACAGTGTCTGTCACTGTCTTTCCATAACGAGGCGCGTAGCGGCGACCTGATCGTGCGTGTGATCGGCGATATCGGCCTGCTCAAGGATGTTACGGTCACGGCATTCATGCCGATGATCGGCAGTGTCCTGGTATTGACTTCGATGGTCGGCCTGATGCTGTGGATGAACTGGAATCTTGCATTGTTAGTGCTGATTTCCGCACCATTGTACTGGCTGCCAACATTTTACCTGAGCAAGAAAATTCAAGGTGCATCCCGGACTCAGCGTAGCCGCGAGAGTGCAATGGCCTCCACGGCAGCGGAGTCGATCAATGCCATACAGGTGGTCAAAACGCTGTCGCTGGATGATGCCTTTGCCGATCAGTTTACGCAGCAGAACAAGAAGAGCCTGAAGGAGGGCGTCAAGGTCAAGCGCCTTTTGGCCCGGCTGCAGGGAACCGTTCAGTTAATGACCGGCGTTTCGACTGCCGCGATTCTGTTTTACGGCACGGTGCTGGTAACGCGTGGCGCACTTAGCGCCGGTGAACTGCTGGTATTTCTTTCCTACCTGAAGGCCGCTTTCAAGCCCATGCAGGACTTTGCAAAATATTCGGGACGCATGGCAAGAGCTTCCGCGGCAGGCGAGCGCGTCCTCGACATTTTCAACATTGCGCCGGAGGTGGCCGACGCACCGGATGCGCGCCCGGCACCACTATTCTCCGGGGCAGTCAAGTTCGACCACGTGACCTACGGCTACGATCCTGCTGACCTCGTGCTGACGGACATCGACTTCTCGATCCGTCCTGGCCAGCGGGTTTCCATTGTCGGAAAATCCGGGGCCGGCAAGTCAACTATCATCGGCATGCTTTCCAGGCTCTATGACCCCGATAGGGGACGGGTCCTGATCGACGGTATCGATATTCGGCAGGTCACGGTCGCATCGCTACGCGCGCAAGTCAGCGTTGTGCTGCAGGACACATTATTGTTCGCCACCAACATCCGGGAAAACATTGCTTACGGCCTGCCCGCCTGTAACGATGAGGAGATCTGGAATGCGGCGCGCCTTGCCAATGCCCATCAGTTCATCGAATCTTTCACAGACGGCTACGAGACCCGGGTCGGTGAGCGAGGGGTTACCCTCTCCGTCGGGCAACGCCAGCGAATCGCCATCGCGCGAGCGATCCTCCGCGAAGCACCCATTTTGATCCTGGACGAACCCACCAGTGGGCTGGACAGAGACAGCCGTCAGACTGTCATGGATGCCCTGGCCAGGCTCTCCAGGAGGCAAACGACGTTTCTCATCACGCATGATTTCCAGGACAATATTGCTGCCGACCTTATTCTTTATATCGAGAATGGCGTGGTGCGTGAGCGCGGCACCCACGCAGAACTGATGGCAGCACAGGGTAGTTACGCCCGACTTGCCAACGCCTGAGGAGGAGACGGAGTGCGGTCCGTGCAAACAACTGAAACACGCAACAGGAATCCATTCGTCTTCGTGGTCGGCTGCCCCAGGTCGGGCACGACACTGCTGCAGCGAATGCTCGACAACCATCCGCAACTGACTGTCGCCAACGATACACACTTCATCACGCGGGCGATAAAGAAAACGTTTGCGACGACGCCCGACCCACTCCTGACACCGGAACTGGTCGACCAGGTCCTCGCCTATCGTCGCTTCCATCGAATGGGCCTGGATGAGGCTGAGGTCCGCGATGCTGCCAGGGATTGCCGCACATACAGCCAGTTCGTCGCGAGGCTCTACGATTTTCGTGCCGCCCGGCAAGGCAAACCACTCAGCGGTGAAAAGACCCCCGACTTTTGTCGCCAGATCCCCGCCCTGCACCATTTGTTTCCCGAGGCGCGATTCATTCATATTATTCGGGACGGCAGAGATACATCGCTGTCCGCAGTAAGCTGGGCCAGCACTGCCAAGGGACCGGGCAAATGGTCCCTGTGGGCAGAAGACCCGGTGGGCGCCAGTGCGCTGTGGTGGCGCTGGCAGACGGCAACAGGTACGCGTGACGGTCAGGCGCTGGATGAAGGGCTGTACCACGAGCTAAAATACGAAAGCCTTGTTGGAGATTCCCCCGCCCTGCTTGCAAACATTGCCGCTTTCCTACAGATTCCCGACTCGGCAGAGATGGCTAACTATTTCGCAGGGAAAACCAAAAAGAATCCGAACTTGTCCGCCAAGTCGGCCTGGTTGCCGCCGACCAAGGGACTGAGAGACTGGCGAAACCAAATGGCCGAAAACGATATTGCCGTTTTCGAGGGAATCGCTGGCAAGTTGCTCACACAGTTGGGCTATGAATTGTCCGGAGTCGAAATCACTGGAACTGTTGAGAATCGTGTCAAACGGTGTTTGGACTGGTGGCAAGGACAGAAAATGTCGAGGACCTGAAGCCAAGGCGAGCATCAAGCGAAGGCGGATGTGGAATATGCGAACTTGGTGGCTCCAGGATCTTTCCGGCAACATTATTTCTCCTGAATAATTATACTGGCCACGTGATGTGTGAATCTCAAATCTCCGCATAAATTCGAGGGATTCCCAAGTCCCGCCATGCGCGATGTTTCGGTTACGATTATTCAGTACGAACGTGAATTCGCCGTATTTCTTCATCCACCCGATCGTAATAATCGCCTTTTGGATGGCGAATTGGCATTCCTATGTGATACGTCGGTGGTGAAAATTATTGCTGTGGGACTTTTGCGGGAGTAAGTCCTGCATCGTTATGCACGGTCCTGCAATATTGTCCGTGGACGCCTCCTGATTCTTTATCAAAAACAATCAGTTAAAATCCAAGCTCTGGATTCGGGGGACAGGGGCCGACTTGGTTACTAACCATGTGTCCCACCCGAATACGCAGCACGCCGCGCCCGTCTACAGAGGAATTTTTGCGTGACTAGGTCATCGCAGTGTCATTGACGCATCGAATGGAGCCGATGGCGTTCTTCGATCAGCTTTTTGACCGCAGGGAACGGTTTTCGCAGCTTCTTAGCCAAGATTTCCGTCGTTTCGTGGATCATCATGGTCACAGCATCAATAACCAGGAGCGATGGTTGTGGCGGTTCAGGTGGCCATACATAGCCCCCCATCCTTAAAGACGCCTTTTAGCATGCTCATAAAATCGGAATGTGTTGATCTGGATAAAATCCGATATAGGGATTCGTATTTATCTAGTTGTCCCGCTAGTTCACTTCTCAGCCTCACGCTGGTATTTATCCGCGACCTCGGTTCTGAAATCGGTTTGTTGCCGTCCGTATAGACCCTAGACAGTCCTGATCTGAATTGTATTTTTTCCTCTTTGGTCATTTCCAGCGATTGTTCGATTGTGATCCCAAGTCGCTCCGGCATGCTACGAATAATCGGTACAGAGAACGGCGATTGCCTGTTCTTGATCAGATTCTCAATACTGCGCACCTGCTGGGCCGACGACATGTACTTAACGTACTGAAGATACTCCGGCCGATGCTTAAATAGATTAATTAGATCGACGTAGTTCTCAAACGCGGAACGAGCAATCACTTCCATTCCACCCGCTTTCTCCGCGTCGACAAGCGCGAGGACGCTGTCTCCTTTTTGAACGAGGTTGTTGTATATCAACATACTCATCCGCTTCTGATCCTTACTGCGGGGCGTGATTTTGACGTGCTTGACGAAGCTATGCCCGACTTTCACGCTAGCGCGCAAGAGCTCGGTCAATGTGGTTGGAAGGTGCATACGAGCAGTATAACCAGCAGATCGGAGGAGCGATCCGGCTCGTCACCATGTTGTCTTGTAAGCATGTAAATGCATCGGCTACTGCGCTGCGGGAGATTTGCGTGCCTTCGTTCGGGTCGTGTACCAGTTCGACCAGAAATTGAATACATAGCGACCAAGGCCGTCAGCATCACTCGTCCAGAACTTGCCAAATCTGGCCAAAACCTGCGTATTTTCTGGTTCAGAGCGCCGCGTCACTACAGCGCTTCGCGTTGGTAGTGACGCGGCGAGCGAGCAGTCCATTATCCTGCCGGGCCTCCCGCCCGGCATTCTGATGACTTTGGCGCTAAGGGGAAACCCTACAATTCCCTGAAAATGGGCTTTTTTGGGACGTAAGTCGGCGACGCCGGAACCTTTCCATGCTCTTTTACGTGTATAGAGTCATGTTTAACTGGAAAATTGGGCAGTGACTATTATTAGACTGACTACACTAGCCGCACTGGCGCTTTTTCTCGGCGCTTGTGCCAAGTCATCCGGGCAATAACGGTCAAGCAGTTGCCAGATGCGGGGCCGCGGGCACCACAATGAATAGCAGGTCCGTCATTTCCAGATCATGTTGATTGCGGTAGCAGCTCATGCGAGATAAGAATCAGGGAAGTTTGCAATGAAAACCAGAATGGGACTCGCACCGCTGACTTCCGCGGGACAATTTTCTGCAGCTCGACAAGGCGCGACCTCACTGAGAGTACTGTTGTACAGCCATGATTCATGGGGTTTGGGCCATCTCAAGCGAAGCCTGGCCATTGCAGGTGCCATCACAAGCCGGTTTGCCGACGCGGACGTACTCATCGTTACCGGTTCACCGTGTGCGACGCATTTCGACTTGCCGAATCGCTGCGATGTGCTCAAGCTGCCGGCCGTCAGCAAGGATTTTCAAGGTCAATACATTCCACGAACGATGTCCGGCGACGTGTCCCGTACTCTTGAGATTCGCAGCCGCCTGATACTCGAGTCCTATCATGCCTTCGATCCCGATGTCGTCATCGTGGACCACCAACTCACGGGATTGCTGGGCGAGGCGCTCGGCATGCTGCGCGAAGCCCGCTCCCAGGACAAGACGGTGATTTACGGCATGCGCGATGTACTGGACTCGCCGCAAGTGGTTGCGAAGTCCTGGGACTCGAAAGAACATCGCTGGGCCCTTGCGAGTGCTTACGATCGAATATGCGTTTACGGTACGCCGGAAGTATTCGATCCCCGCAAGCAGTACGAGATGCTCGGGCCGTTCCGCGACAAAATCGAATTCATGGGTTATATCGCAGCGCCCCTGAACGTGACCAAACGACAGCCGTTTCCCTTTTTTCGCAAGAAAGTGCTTGTGACGATGGGTGGTGGCGAGGATGGCCAGGAAAGAGTGGACACCTATATAAAGATGCTCAAGGAAAAACCCGTTCCCTGGGATACGCACATTGTGACGGGACCGCTGATGGCCTCGTCGCAGGTTCGACACTACAAGCATGAGATTTACCGGATGGGGCTGGCGGATCAGGTTCGGATCTACCGTTTCTGCGCTTACCTGCCGCGCCTGCTCCAAGAATCCGACACAGTCGTCAGCATGGCCGGTTACAACAGTTGTGCCGAGATCATGCAAAGCAAGATACCGTCAGTGCTGATGCCTCGCGAAAAGCCCAGAAAAGAGCAATTGATCCGCGCGCGACGATTGCAGGAGATGGGACTGGCCCAATGCATCACAGGCGCCAGCCCGCAGCAACTTCGCAATGCCATCGAGCAGGCGCTCGCGAGGCCGGGTCCAGGAGAAGCCTATCCCAGCCTCGGCGGCCTGGGTGCACTTTGCGGCTCGATCAGCGAGCTGACTAACAAGCGCTTGGGTCAAGTCGCAGGGCCTGCGGTTTCTACACTGAAAATCGCCACGAGGTAGGCTGGTGTTGGCTGACGAAGATCGCTCGCTGATTGAGCGGGAGAGTTCGCTACCGGGATTTCAATACCTGCTGAACCCGGAACAACTCTCGTCACTCTTGCAGACTCGCTGCGGCGTCAACGGCCTCGAGGACTTGCGCCTCGATTATCTTCGTTACAAACCCGGCATGAATTGTATTGCACGCTTCCGGTGCAGGGTGGATGGTGAGTGGTCCCATGGTTACGCGAAGGCGTTTGGCGCGGACGCTGGCGTCAAGCTCAAAAAGGCGCTCGAACAGCCGGGCTATTCGGGCCCGTTCGGCGAGGGCAGGCTGGTTTTGGAAAAGGAGCAAATCCTGATTTGCTTTTTTCCAAACGACGGCAAGCTCGGATCGCTGTCCAGACTTCTGGAGCCTTCACTGTGTGCAGAACTGCTGTCCCGAATTTTCAAATCGAAAAGCGGCTGGGAAGAAGCGACATTTACGACGCTGAATTACAAGCCCGAGCGGCGTTTCGTCGCGCGCTTCACAAACCCGGCCGGCGATTGCGCCACATTGAAGTTTTATTCCGCGGCTGAGTTCAGAGAAGTCAGGAAATTTCGAAAACGCCTTCTGGACCCCGAGGGAGTCCGCATACCGGCGTGGATTGGTGGATCGAAAGCCCATCGTGTACTTGCCTACGCCTGGCTGCCGGGCTCGACCCTGCGAGAGCTCATCGCTGATCGTGACCTGGGAGCCGTGCACGCGGCGGGTGAGGCGATCGCTCATTTTCACAGGTGTGCCCAGCCGGGACTAAAGCACCTCGAGCAGGACAAGACCGTGTCCAGCCTCGGAGCACTGGCCCGCGAACTCGCAATACTGATACCGGAATTGGCGGACCCGGCGGGCGAACTGGCAGATCGGATGGGCGAGTGGTGGTTGCGGCAGGAGTATCTGCAGATTCCGATACACGGCGACTTTTACGACAAGCAGGCCATCGTCGGTGATAAGGGCGTGTCGTTGATCGATGCCGACAACGCCCACCTGGGCAATCCCGTGAGCGACATTGGATGTTTTGCAGCGCACCTGGAGCGCAGTGCTATCAATCAGCAATTGCGTTCCGTCGAAGTGAGCACCGTGACGGACGCCTTTCTGACCGGCTATAGAACCGTCAATCCAGGCATCAACACGAACGAGCTGAACCGGCATATCGCGCTGAGTCTTTTTCAGCTCATCCACAATCCGTTCCGTGACCGGGTGGAGGATTGGCCTGCGCAGACAGCCGCGTTGCTTCAGCGCTGTGCTGCATTGTTCGATACGAATGGCGTTGCAACAAACAAGGCGTCGCGGTCGACGCGGAAAGCGGATCGGGTCGCTTACGTCCTCAAGGTTTACCCACGATTTTCGCAAACCTTCGTCGTGAACGAGATTCTGGCGCACGAAGCGGCCGGCCAGTCGCTCGATATTTTCTCACTGCGCCTATCGGACGATGTGAAATTTCACGAATCCATTGCGCGTGTCCGATCGCCCGTTCACCAGATCCGTCGTCCTTCAGCCAAGGCGTCGGAATTCCTCGAGCAGTCACATGCGACGGCACGCGTGCTGCCGAATGTATGGCAGGTGCTCGCGGACAACCCCGACGTCGTGCCGTCAGACATGTACCAGGCGATGGAGCTGGCGCGACTGGTCCATGAAAAGGGAATCGGGCATCTGCATGCGCATTTCGGCACGGTGGCGACAACCACGTCCCGGCTAGCCGCGCGCATGGCGGGAATCAGCTATTCCTTCACCGCGCATGCGAAGGACATTTTTCACGAATCCGTGGATGAGCAGGTCCTGTGCAACAAGTTGGCAGACGCCGCCAGAGTGGTCACAGTCAGCGACTACAACCTGAACTATCTGAAATCTAGATACGGGCCGGCGGCGGAACGCACGGTACATATCAACAACGGTCTGCCGCTGGACGAATTTCCGTTCAGGAAGCCCAATGGCCGGGAACCTCTTATTTTCGCCGTCGGCCGCCTCGTCGAGAAAAAGGGTTTCGCGTTTCTTATCCACGCCTGCGCCCTGATGAAAGCCAACGGCCGCCAATTTCGCTGCGAGATCGCCGGCGACGGCGTGCTGATGAAGGAATTGTCGGCGATGATCGGCAATCTCCGGCTGGCCGACTGTGTCCGCTTGCTCGGGCCGCAGCCGCAGGGCGAGATACGCAGGAAATTGCACAAGGCGGCGGTCCTGGCCGCACCCTGCGTCGTGGCTGCCGATCAGGATCGTGACGGTCTGCCGACGATCCTGCTGGAAGCGATGGCAATGGGCACGCCTTGCATCTCGACCGATGTGACGGGTATCCCCGAGGTGTTGCGTGACGGTGAAACCGGCCTGGCCGTGCCGCAAAGCGACGCCGCCGCTTTGGCCGCCGCTTGCGAACGTCTACTGGACGATTCGAAGCTGGGCTGCAAACTCGCAAAGAATGCCCGCCGCCAGGTCGAGGAAAAATTCGACATCACAACGAACGCGGGCCTGATCAGGCAGATGATCGAAGCCGTTATCGACGGAAGCGGGGCCTGAATGCCGAGAGTCGCAGCCATCAACCAGGACCGCGGTATTACCCCCGACCGCAACAAAGGGGCAGCGGTGCATCTCGTTGCGATGCGGCATGCGTTTGCGCGGCTGGACTGCGACGTTGTGGCATTCGACGAGCCTGACGATGCCGCGTTGGTATCGGCCCTGTCACAAGCGTCGGCTCAGCAGCCTTTCGATCTGGTCTATGAACGCTATGCGCTCGGCAAGGCCACGGGTGCACGGTTCGCAAAAGATTCGGATATTCCGTTTGTCCTCGAGATCAACTCTCCGCTCGCCTACGAGCAACAGCGTTTTCGCCACGACGCAGAAACTCCTGCGCAACGTGGGGCGGACAGTTTCCTGTTCAAACAGGCGGACTGTGTGGTCGCCGTATCGAATGCCGTGGCCGATTACGCGAACTACCGGGGAGCTCGTCCGGACGCAGTGATGGTTTGTCCCAACGGAGTCGACGTACAGCGCTTCAATTTGCAGGTAAGCGGCGATGCGGTGCGGCGCGAATACATTCCCGACGGCGCTTTCGTTATCGGTTTCCACGGCAGGCTGCGGCCCTGGCACGGTTTCGAACAACTGGTGCTCACCGTTTCGAATTTGCTACTGCGGGAATTGCCGGTGCACTTGCTAGTCGTCGGTGAAGGCGATTTTGACTCGCTGGCTGAACTGCCCGACGAGCATTTCACACGGGTCGAATGGCAGCCGCATGGGAGGGTGCCAGAGTTTGTCGCGGCGTTCGATGCCTTGCCACTGACGTATCAGCCGGACGCGCCGTTTTATTTCTCGCCGCTGAAACTGATGGAGGCCATGGCCTGCGGTGCGGTGCCCATAGTGCCGGATCTCGGTGACCTGCCGCACTCGATCGATCATGGCAAAACCGGATTCGTGTACCGCGCTGGCGATTCCGGCGCCCTCGAAGAACTCCTGGCGACACTCGTCGTGAATGACGACAAACGGCAGGCTGTCGGCCGGCGTGCGGGCGAGTTCGCGATGGCGCATAGCTGGGACAGCATCGCTGCAAGCGTGCTGCAACGTGTGAGTAATGGACGCCAGACCAGAAGCCGTGGGAGTGCGCAGCGATGATGCGCGCGGCAACGGTATCTCCGATCGACCACCTGCTCGTGCAGGTCGAAAGCGAGCTCGTCAGCAGCGGCATTCGCGGTGAAGTCGCCAGGGTTGAAGTTACCGGGGACGGTGCTGTGCATTTGCAGCTTGTACTCGATGGCCACCTTTGCTGGTTTGCGTGGGAAGGCGGCGAGATCAGGGAGCTGGACGCTGCGGGAGACAGCCGTATACCGTTAGCCGCGCGGCTCGATGATGAGTCGTTTGTCGCCAGCGCCGTTCTGGCGAGCTATCGGCCCGGGCGTCGCCTGACGCTGATTGATAACTCCGGCAGTACTCCCAGGATTTTGAAGGGTTTTCGTCAAGGGCGCCTCGAGCGCATGATTCACAGGTACGAAATTGCGCATGCGGCGTTTGCCGGGAACGGTGTTCATGTGCCGAAAGTGAGCAAGTATGACGCGGCTGACGACGCGCTGGCGATGACCTTGGAAACAGGCGCGCACTTACGCATGTCCGCAGACAACACGGTCCCGATGCATGCAATCGGGGAAGGATTGCGCGGTTTTCAGGATCACGGAGCGCTGGCGAACGAACGTCCGTTTGACGGCCATGACGAACTTCAGGTGATCGATAAGCGTGCGGCAAGTCTGCAGCAGATTGGGGCAGAGCTCCCGGAACACTGGACGCGCCTGCGGGAGCGGCTGACGGATGCACTGGCGGGCTTGAGTCCTGCCGTCGTTGGTTTGGCGCACCGAGACTTGCATGACAAACAGTTCCGTCAACAGGCGGGTCGCGTGGTCTTGCTGGATTTCGACCTGATGACCCGCGCCGACGTCGCGCTCGATCCCGCCAATTTTCTCGCTCACATGGTATTGCGAAAGATGCAGAGATTGAAGGGCGTGACCCAAGCCAGCATCGATGCCTGCGGCAAGAAATTACTGCAGGGCCTGGCGAGGAACGAAGAGCCCGGATTCTGGGAACGACTACGTTTTTATCAGGCAACGACGTTTTGCAGGCTGGCCCTGGTTTACTCGGTTCGCCCCCGGTGGGCGAGCCTGGTACCCGACCTGGCCACAATGGGCAATCGCTCCCTGGACGACTTGAACAGGATAAAGGGAAATTAAATGACTACTTACGCGAAGAGATTCGACCTTCTGGTATGGCTATTACTGCTGTGGCACACAACGGGCCTCGCTCAATCTGAATCTTCCGCTAGCGTATTGGCAGAAGGCCACTGGGTGGAGATCAGAGGCAGCTACCAGGCGGACGGAAACTTTCTGGCGCAGCGCATCGATCTGGTAGAGCCGGAAGACAATGAGGTTCTCATTGGCACCATAACCAGCGTACCGGAGAGCGGCTACTTCATCTTGCTTGGCCAGCGCGTGAAGGCACAGGAAAAAGCCAAATTTGACAGGGTGGACAGGAACGCGCTCCAGGGCGCGCGAGTCAAAGTGGAAGGCCACTTCCGCAACGCGGGGAATTTCTCGGCGAGAAAAATCAGATCCAGGGGCGAGGGCCGCGACAGAATTATCGGTCGCGTTAACAGCGTTCTCCGGACCCGCGACGGGCTCGAGCTAAGCGTCATGGGCTTTCGCGTACTCATACCCGAAAACCTTCCGGTACGACACGACGCACCTGTAAGCCGTTACGTACGCAGCCAGCCTCCGGCGCAGGTCATCGTGGACCGCAACCGGGACGATGACGACCTGTTCGGCAAAGGCATCTGGCTCAACGATAAGCTGATGCTGGCCGGGCAACTGCAGACACGAGGAATCGCCGAGGACGATTTCGACCTCGATCAGAACATTCCAACTGGTCGCTTCGACTTCAAAAACACCATCCGGGCAAGGCTCATATACCAGGCGACGGATTCGTTTTTTGCCATCATCGGCGTGAATCACAGCCAGTTGCTGCGAAATGACGATCAGAATGGCAGTTCAAGTGCCGGTGACACACGGTTATCAGAGACCTATCTTTACTGGCTCAATATTTTCGGCAGCAGCGTTGATTTGCAGGTAGGTCGCGTGGACTTTCGAGATGAACGCGAATGGCTGTACGACCAGAACCTCGACACGTTGCGCGCAATCTGGAGCGGGGAAAACATTCGTGCGGAACTGTCGTACAGCGAAACCTTGTCTGACGGTAACATCCTGGACAAGGCAGCTTCGAACAGCATGTTGTACATCTCCAACAACAATGAGGACCGGCACCTGGCGGGCTATGTAATCCATCGGGATTTCGATCTCCCGATTTCCGTGCAGCGAACGCACGTCGGGCTGCGTGCAATCGGCGGCTGGCTGCCGGGGCAGGAGAGCTGGGTAGAGTTGGCGTACATGTCGGGCAAGACCGACCAGTTTGATGATCGCGGTTGGGCCTTCGATATCGGGTCAACGTTGAGCATTCGTGATCGCTTCTTCGTCACGCTGGGCTATGCCTTCAGCCAGGGCGACGATCCGGCATCGAGTACCAATGACACATACCGGCAATCCGGTCTGCAGGATAACAATGGCAAGCTTTCCGGCGTCACGTCATTTCGCTACTACGGAGAGCTATTGGATCCTGAACTGGCGAACCTGGAAATCCTGACGGCCGGACTCGGCTTGCGGTTCAACAACCGTACGTCGCTGGACCTGGTCTGGCACGGTTACGAGCAAAACGAGCTGAGCACTAACCTGTTCGACACTGATATCGATGCGCAACCCAACGGTATTGACACTGATCTCGGCACAGAAGTCGATGTTGTGCTCGGGTGGAGGAGTATAAAACGCTGGCATCTGGAAGCCGTTGCTGCCTGGTTCAGCCCCGGCGATGCATTCGGCAATGCCGACGACGCGTTTCTGGCCAAATTGCAGCTCCGCTACCGCTTCTGATGCACGTCGTCGTAGGTTGCGAAGCGAGAACTTTGAAGCAGGCGGGACGGATTCGATAACAAAATGGCGAGACCTGAAACACTGAGACAGTCAGCCCCGGGTATCCGGAGCCTGCTCGTTTACGTGTGGCCGTACGTGCGCGAGCACCGGCCCGTACTACTGGGTTCTTTCCTGGCGCTTTTCGCCGGCGTGGCAATGCGGGCACTCGAACCCTGGCCGCTGAAGTTCCTGTTCGACTACCTGATTCTGCCGAGCGCCAGCCAGAACCATCCGTCGGAGTGGATTCAAAGCCTGGACCCGATAACCCTTGTCACGTTGGCGGCCGTATCGCTGGTGATTATTCTCGGCGTCAGGGGCCTTTGCACCTACTACCAGAAGGTCGGATTCGCACTGGTCGGCAACCGGGTTCTCACCAGGATTCGCGGCGCGTTGTTTCGGCACATTCAGTGTCTGTCACTGTCTTTCCACAACAAGGCGCGAAGCGGCGACCTGATCGTTCGCGTCATCGGCGACATTGGTTTATTGAAGGATGTCGCGGTTACTGCATTCATGCCGATGATCGGCGCGGTTCTCGTGCTGGGTACGATGGCTGGACTGATGTTGTGGCTGAACTGGAAACTTGCGTTGCTGGTCTTGTTATCAGCACCGTTGTACTGGCTGCCGACATTTTTCCTGAGCAAGAAAATCCAGGTCGCGTCTCGTAGCCAACGCAAACGCGAGAGTTCGATGGCGTCGACGGCCGCCGAGTCCGTTGGCGCGATGCAGGTCGTACAGACGCTGTCATTGGACGACGAGTTTGCAGACCGGTTTACGAGCCAGAACCAAAAGAGCCTGAAGGAGGGCGTCAAGGTCAAGCGGTTGCTTGCGCGACTGCAGGGTACCGTCCAATTGATGACCGGCGTATCGACTGCGGCGGTATTGTTTTACGGCACGGTGTTGGTGTTGCGCGGCGCGCTCAGCGCGGGGGAGATGTTGGTCTTTCTTTCCTATCTGAAGGCCGCTTTCAAACCCATGCAGGATTTTGCGAAGTACTCAGGCCGCATGGCGAGGGCATCCGCGGCCGGTGAACGCGTGATCGAGATGTTCAACATCGCGCCCGATGTGGTCGACGGTCCCGATTCACGGCCGGCGCTTGAATTCTCCGGCGCGGTTAAATTCAGCGGTGTGAGCTACGGATATGAGCATGACGCGCCGGTGCTGAAGGATGTCGATTTCTCGGTTCAGCCCCGTCAATTTGTAGCGATCGTCGGGGCATCGGGGGCCGGAAAGTCGACCATCATTGGCATGCTGTCGCGGCTCTATGACCCGGATCGAGGACGCGTCCTGATCGACGATATCGATATCCGCGATGTCACGGTCGCATCATTGCGCGCGCAGATAAGCGTCGTGATGCAGGATACCCTGCTGTTCGCGACCAGCATCCGGGACAACATCGCTTTCGGCCTGGGCGATTGCAGCGATGAAGACATTACCGAGGCGGCACGCCTTGCCAATGCTCATGAGTTCATCGAATCTTTTGCGGACGGCTACGATACCCAGGTTGGTGAGCGCGGCACGACATTGTCGATCGGGCAGCGGCAGAGAATTTCGATTGCGCGTGCAAACCTTCGAAAAGCGCCCATTCTTATCCTCGACGAACCCACCACCGGGCTGGATCGGGAAAGCCGGCAAGCCGTTATGGACGCATTGGCCAGCCTTCGCGCACGGCAAACGACATTTCTCATTACGCACGAGATTCAAGACACTATCGAGGCGGACCTCATTCTCTACATCGATAACGGCGCCGTCGCCGAACGCGGCACGTATGAGGAGTTGATTGCGGCGAAGGGCAATTATGCCCGGTTGGCGCGCGCTTGAGCGTCGTGCAGGCATCCGATCCGGCCAGCGAAAATCCGTTCGTCTTCCTGATCGGCTGCCCCCGATCCGGAACGACCTTGTTGCAGCGAATGCTGGACAACCATCCGCAACTGACCGTCGCTAACGACACGCATTTTATTACCCGTGCTGCGAAGAGGGAGCTTCGCCGCAAGTCTGACCCGTCCTTGACGTCTGATCTTCTCAAGCAGGTTTACGACTACCGCCGTTTTCGCAGAATGGGCCTCGATTTGGCGGACGTTGAAAAAGCGGCCCAAGGCTGCAAGACATACAGTGCGTTCGTATCAAAGCTCTACGATATCCGTGCCGAGCACATGGGCAAGCCGCTGAGCGGCGATAAAACGCCGGACTTTTGCCGCCAGATCCCCGCACTAAACAGGTTGTTTCCTCGCGCAAAATTTGTCCACATCATCCGCGACGGGAGAGACACGGCCCTGTCGGCAATGAATTGGGCCACGTCTACCAAAGGTCCGGGCAAATGGTCGCTATGGGCAGAGGACCCGGTGGGTACGTGCGCGCTGTGGTGGCGTTGGCAAACAGGAACAGGGGTGCGTGACGGCAATGCGCTAGATGAAGGGCTTTATTACCAGCTCAAGTACGAATATCTTGTCGCAGATCCGTCGGCCGAGCTTTCTGCCATCGTCGGTTTCCTCAAAATTCCAGACTCGGAAGAAATGGCCAATTACTTCGCCGGCAAAACCAAAAACAATTCAAATTTATCCGCCAAGTCTGCCTGGCTGCCACCAACCAAAGGCCTAAGAGAGTGGCGAAATCAAATGGACGAAGAGGATGTTGCCGTTTTCGAGGGAATCGCCAATACCTTGCTGAAGCAGATGGGCTATGAATTAGCCGGGAATGAAGTTACTGAGGTAATTTCAGACCGAGTGCAACGGTGCATGGACTGGTGGCAGCGACAGAAGATGTCGAGGGCCTGAAAATTCTTTAACCTCGATTTCGACCGGCTCCAGGAATCAAGGGCCGATCAGATCGCGCTCGATTGCCTGCATTCGCCGGAGCAACCATTCGATCGATTAGAATTGTGCGCCCGCGACGGTCTCAAATCGGCCAAAAGCGTTAGTAATCGGGCGGGTGTCAATGGCGAATTGATATTCAGCCGCTATGGTCCGGCTTAGGCACTGTGTGAGAATTGTGTGAGACGGCTGTGCATGGTAGTGATAAGTACTGCATTCGCAACGGGCGCCTTATGCCCTACGGTAAATTAAATCAAAAACTTAAAAGTCGAAATCCGTTTTCGGGAGGCAGAATTTCACGGCCTGGCACCGGGCTTCTATCCATTGATAGTCGCTGCCTGCAGCGGACTCAATTTCTGGAGTAGTTGCTGAGCAGTTTAGGGTGATTGCGAACATCATGAATGGTCAAACGTGATGTACGCTGGTGGAAGAATGCCTGGCAACTATCCATGTGATCCAATGCGGTAGCACTGGCGTGAAAAAGAGTCTTACGGGATTTTGCATCCTTGGCGTTGGGTCGCTGAAAACCCGTACGTCAACTGTCGAAGTTTCTCATTGCTTATTGTTGTGATTTGGTTACAGGCTACGTCGGGCTCACCCAAGATTGCCGGTGGCAAACGGATCTCTTCAATCTTGCGCTGAGAAGGCGCCCCCCCTCTGTACGGGCCGCTCGGCATCAGGTTACAAATTGTTACGTCTGTTAACACTGTTAACAGACGTAACAATCTATAACAGCTAGAAAAGTGACGATCTATGCCGCTAATGAATTCGCGCTCCGAATTGCCTGCGGGAAATGAGGTTTGCTATCACCGGTCACTCGAATTGAGCGGTACGTGTTAACTGTTTTAACGTCTGTTAACAGTGTGAACAGACGTTAAAATGAATAACACCTGGTCCTGGAGCCGACAGAAGTGCGCTCTGGCCTCCAGTGATATTTGATTCGGCTCCTCCATCTGCGAAATTGACGAACGAAGTGCTCCAACGGCGTTTGATGATGCTGTGGCTGTGAGTGTGCCGGGCGAACGCCCGGCGTACTCAGGGCCTGTTGCGACGCGCGTCATTACCGCAACGCCGTAATGACGCGCGCGTCGGTGCCAGTAAGGTCAACGCATGCAGGCGGGGTTTTGCGATGACACGCGGATGATCCGGTCCTAGGGTGTGACCGTGAGATCAAATTTAGAGGCAGCCACTGCGTATAAAGTGGCAACAGTGCTTTTGCGGGCCATCAAAAAGCACGGGGGCATCTTGCTCCTGGTCCATCTTCCACTCATGCGGATTTACTCCGCCTACTTCAAAGGAGGTATTACGAAGTTCTACTCAAGCCCGTTCCTGGGCATTTGTTGGTCCTGCGCCGGGACCTTCTCACCCAAGGTGAGAACCGGCGTTGCCTGTGTATCAGGCATTTTCAGGTCGTAAGGGAGTTGTGTCCCAAGACTATTTTCACGTAAGTGAGCTCTGATGGCTACGGCCCCAGGGCAGTCGGAAACACTAACCAATATGAAAAATACACTGTGAAAGGCCTGAACCACCAACTGAAAACACTGTGTCGGCACAACCGGGAGGGGAGCTACGGCACACAAGTCCGTCGAGAGCGCGAGCTCACCCTGATGGCGAACGAACTGCACGAACTAGGATATCGCGGTATGAACAGTCATTCCCTCAGACCAAAACACGTAGAAGCTCTAGTTGGGCACTGGTTAGAAAAAGAGGTCGCTGCGGGAACGATCAAGAACCGTATGGCGGCATTCCGGTGGTGGGCCCGAAAAGTGAATCGCCAGAATGTGGTGGCGCGATCCAATGACCACTATGGGATACCGAATCGACTATTCGTTACTAACACGAATAAGGCCAAATCCATTTTAGAGGTGGATTTGGCGAAGGTTCGGGACGAAAACGTGCGAATGAGTCTTGAGTTGCAGCAGGCGTTTGGGCTGAGACGAGAGGAAGCGATCAAGTTCAGTCCCAGCTATGCCGATCAGGGCGATCACCTCACCCTAAAGCCCTCCTGGACGAAAGGTGGCAAGGCGAGAACGATCCCGATTAGAACGCAGAATCAACGAGAGGTGCTGAATCGCGCCCGCAAATTGGCTGGCAGGGGCTCGCTAATTCCCAGCAATCGAAACTATGTGCAGCAGCTTCGAATTTACGAGGGCCACACGCTCCGGGCGGGTCTGTCCAAGATGCACGGTCTTCGCCATGCCTATGCCCAACGACGTTATGAGGAACTAACCGGCTGGAGATCTCCGGCTGCTGGCGGGCCGATAAGTAAATCGCTCAGTCGAGAACAGCGAGATCGGGACCGTGAGGTACGGCTCATTGTCAGTCGCGAGTTAGGTCATGAGCGGCGCCAAGTCGTCAGTGTTTACTTGGGTGCGTAGTCTCATCTTTACTGCCAGGCAATATGGGAGAAGAACTACGTGATGACTCCCACATACTTTGGCCTGCTTGCCGAGTTCGGCGAAGCCGAAATTCCCCTGCAGCGCGTATGTGAAAAATACTTTGGTTTATCCGCGTCCAAAGCAAAAAGACGCGCCTGCCTGCAACAACTGCCTATACCGGCATATCGTGTGGGCTCCCAAAAATCACCATGGCTTATTAGCGCCGCAGATCTTGCGAAGCACATTGATGAACAGCGGGCCCTTGCGACGGTTCAATGGGCGAACATGAATTGACGCTTCAGTTATCTAATCAAGACTCGCGATTTCGTCGAATCTCGCAGTGCGTCATTGGTGCGTCACAACTTGCGATGCTCTCCTAACACTTTGATTTTTTTACTTAATTCAGGCGCGATCAGTCCAATCCATCATTGGCGCAACCGCGATCAGAATTCTGCGCCTAATCCAACCAGAACTGCGACGTCCTCGCTCACGGCGGTATCGACCGGATTCGTTTCGTAGTCGTAATCAATAGAAAAATTCGCATAGAGCAAATCCGTAATTTCGTAACGAAGTCCCGTCGTTGTCTTGTAACTCGTGTTAGTACGGCCGGTGATGTTGGGTATTATGGAATGATTGTGGTACAGGTCCAAATCATCCTGGAAAAAATCCTGGCTATAACGCAACGACCATGTCGCGACTGCATTTTCGTTTCTGACAGACGCGAGTTCTTCCGACTGTGCGCCGGCACCCAGTTGCACGCTTAGTGTCCGTCGTGGCGTCGCCCATATGTCGAGGCCGATGCCGGCACTGACAATCACTCGGCCGCCCAGCTCGATTATCGGATCGCGCTCGAAGCTGAGGAACGCACCAAAAAACCAGGGATCCCGAAACAACCAGTTGTAGTTGTATCTAAACAGGTCTTTTTCCTGTGTCGTAACGTCAATGAGCTCTTCCCTGAAGAAGGTCAGTTCTGCCAGATGCCGGTGATTCGGAATACTTATGATTGTGTCTGCCCTCAATTTCGAGTTGGCACTTTCCGTATTGCCACTGTTCAGGGATGCCGAAAATTCGATATTGCTCTCCCAATCGAAATCCTTTTCCGGCTGATCGAGTTCAAACAAGGACTCAAGCCGTATCGATGACGATTGTCCGTTTGCCTCGATGATCTGATTGCCATCGGAATCGGCTCCGCCAAGTCGGGCGAGTGACTTGCTACCATCGGCAAGTTCAAGCTCGAATTCCCGATCCGAATCGATGTACTCGACAGCAGCGACATCGACTGTGAATTCATCCGAGTACGAGGGCTCAATCGTTATCTCACTGTCCCAGACTCTCTTGATGTCGCCCGTTATGCGATCACCATTTTTCAGCACCAGGACGTCGGCTTGTGCCGTCCAGCACAGCAGCACACAAGTGATGATTGCGCTTTTTACGGCAACTATGAAATTTGGATTCTTCATGTAAACCTTCTGGCTAATGATTTGGGAATAGCCGGACCGCAACAAATCGGTATCCGAGAAGTGCAACGATATGTCGCGTCATACGCATCACAAACCGCCACTCCGCTGGATTGATTCCTTGTTTTCTAAATTCGACAGGGCGCGACTATAGGCGATGTAGTATCTGTAGATATTTCCCACATAGCCAACAGGTTCACGGCCAACCTGCGCGGCAACGACAATTTCGACATTGTTAAACCAGACATTCGGATCGAGTCCGCGATCCGCCGCGACTCTTCGCAGCCGGTTGATGCGATTCGGGCCTGCGTTATAGCCAGCCATTGTGAATAGCATCCTCTCGGTCGGATCCATTGCTTCATCGGCGAAATAGTGATCGCGGAGGACGTACAAGTATTTGGCGCCAGCGTGAACGTTGTTTTCGAGTACGTGGATATCGGCGATGCCCACAGCACGATCCGCAGCCGTAGCAGGCATAATTTGCATAACACCGATGGCGCCAACAGGACTGCGCACGCTTTGGTCAAAGCCCGATTCCTGAAAGGCGAAACTGGCAAGCATCAACCAGTCGAATTCATAGCGATCGCCATAGGTTTGGAACAGGCCCGCCAGCTGCTCGAATCGCCGAAACGGTTCGCGCTCCAACGCCGGACGTGCCCACCCGACATTCTCCCCATACTTCTTGAGTAATATATTTGTAATCAAGGTTCCGACACGATTTTCGTAAACAAATCCGTCGAGCAATCCCTTGAGTTGCGGACTATCTTGCCTCATGGCCAGAGCGATTTCCGCATTCTGTCTGAAGACAATATCCTCGTGAACATTCAGTTTTGCGAACACTTTTGCCCACACCGTTAGGCGGTGCTCGTCAACCACTGTCGTCGGCAATAACCCGGCATTGACCATTTCAAGTATGTCTTCTGCTTCGAGTCGAGGATCCGACTCTGTGATATCGATCGGGTCCAGGCCATCTCTGACGAACTGCTCACTTAGTGCGGCGATACTTTCGTAATAACTCGACGCGCGGGGGACGACGACTT
>Ga0255056_10000097_pt1 | contig 20932 bp, 21 predicted proteins | sample Cases_109_1_MG_FD_183639 | JGI IMG/M metagenome (GOLD analysis project Ga0255056, IMG submission 183639) | Seawater microbial communities from Amundsen Gulf, Northwest Territories, Canada - Cases_109_1 | ecosystem: Environmental > Aquatic > Marine > Gulf | place: Canada: Northwest Territories... | reverse complement strand
TGGTGGCGTAGGTGGAGCCGCCGGCGGCATCGGGCAGGCGCAAAATATGTTTGCGAATGCAGGGATGCCGAATCAAATGGTGGGCGGCGCGTCGCAGGGTTTAGGCGGCAGCATGGGATACGGCGGGTTAGGCGAGGCTCAGCAGTTCGCAGGCAACGTCAATATGGGCGCGCTGCCTTCCTCTCAACAGTATGCGCAAAATCAAATGGGCGTCGGCGCTGCCGGCAATCAGGAATTAGCGCGAACGGCAGGCGGCGGATACTTAGGCTCAAACCCGTATCTCGATGCAATGTTCGACAAGGCATCGGGCCGAGCGGGCGAGGCATTTAACGAGCAGACAATGCCGGCGCTCGCGGCACAGTTCGGATCTGCCGGGCGAACCGGCGGCGGCATTCATCAACAAATGGGCGAGAATGCGACGCGACAATTCGGACGGGATCTGCAAGGCATGGCGGCGGATATTTATTCGCCGGCATACGAAGCCGAGCGCAACCGAATGCAGCAAGCAGCACAAGGCGGCTCGCAGGCTGGACTCGGCGCAGCCGGGCTCGGCGTCGATGCGTTTGGACAAATGAATCAGGCGCAACTCGGGCGCGGGCAGTTAGCGTCGCAGCAGTATTTAGGGCAACGCGGACTCGGGCAGGATGCAATGTCGCAACTCGGGCAGTTAGGACTCGGGCAAGGTCAACTCGGCCTGCAAGGGGCGGAAGGGCTCGGGCAAATGGGAATGCAGGCATACGGACAAATGGGCGATATGTGGAATAACGTCGCGCAAAATCAATTCCGTGGCGCGTCACTCGTACCGGGTTACAACGATATGCAGTACGGCGATATTCAGCGGCTAATGGGCGTCGGCGGAATGCAAGAAGATCAAGCGCAGCGGCTAATGGGCGCGAATCAAGATCGCTGGAATTTCGGTCAGAATGCGCCGTGGCAAAATCTCGGCAACTACGCAAATACGGTTTACGGTTTGCCGGGCGGCTACGGCACGCAAACGACAACCGAACCGGGCGGATCTCGACTCGGCGGCATGATGGGCGGCGCAATGTCGGGTTGGGGCGCGACCGGCAATCCGTGGGGCGCAGCAGCCGGCGGCATCTTAGGAGGCTTCGGCTAAATGGGCTGGCTCAGCGACAACTTAGATTTCGAGCTATTCAATCTCAAGGATATGTTTAGCAAACTGAAAGACAATCCCGAGCAATTGATTCTCGGCGTCGATCCTTTCAGCACTGGACTTTGGAATACGCTCGGCGTGACCGATAACGAGCCGATCGTGAATCAACTCGGCGGCCCGTATGGCGGCTCAAGCAAAATGGGATTAGGCAGCGGCGGCGGCGTTTACGCCGATGCTCGGGCCGCCGGAATTGATACCGGGCCGGCGACGCAAATGCACGATCTCGCCGAAGTAATTGCAGGCTCTTACGGGGCAGCAGGCGCAGCAGGCGGGCTCGGCAATATTGGCGGCGCAGGCGCGGGCGGCGGCGGAGCAGCAGGCGGCGGCGCGGGCGGAGGTAGCGCCACAACTTTTGCGCTGCCAGAAACCGGCTCTTTAGGCGGCGGCGAATTTATCAACGCGGCGGGCGAGCCGATCGCTGGCGGCGGCGGCGGCATGTTCGATTTCGGCGGCATGGATTGGGGCGATCCGAGCACGTACATGGATATGATGAATATGATGCCGCAAGGCGGCGGACAACAGCAGCAACAGCAACCGGCAGGCCCGCGCCCGATGCCGCAAATTGGCGGCTCGCCGGGCGTGCAAATGTCGCAGGCATTGCCGCTTGCACAAAGGCCGCCGCGATCATTACCGTTCGGATTGCTCGACGAGGACGAGGAAGAAAAACGGCGTAAAGAATTAGCACTGCTCGGAGGATTACTGTAATGGCACTCGATTGGTCATGGGAAGGTTTGAAAAATTCAGGCAAAGGCTTGCTAACCGATCCCGAAAAAATGCAAGCGGCAACCGAAAATCCGTGGTTTCAAATGGGAATGGGATTGCTATCTGAAAACAATAAAGCGTTTGGCGGAAATCCGGCGGCGGGAATTATGCAAGGGCTTAGCTCGTCCAAAGAGCAGCGGCAGGCAGCCGAGGATCGCACTCGCATCGAGCAATTGCGCGAGCAGTTAGCGAAGATCATCGCGGATCAGCAGGGCGGCGCAGGCGCGCCGACGCCAGCACCGGGGCAGCCGCCAATGAGCCCCGCGCCGATGCAGCCGGGACAAGGGCCGGGCGGCATTATGGAATTGCTGAAACAGCAGGGCGGCGGCGTACCGGGGCAAACGCCGGGCATCGCGGGGCCGATGCAAGGCCAGCCGCCACAAGCGCAAGGGGCAGCCACGCCGGTAGATCAAGCGATGCAATTTTTAATGATGCAAGGCAATCAGCGACCGAGCGACAAAGATATTCAAGACGCAATGGCGTTTTTAGCCGTGCAGCAATAGGGCGCGAACATGGCAGAGCAGACACAAGCACAACAGCAAATCACATTGCTTGAGCAGCAGATCGCTCAGCTACAGGGCAGGGGCGTGCCGCAAAATCAGCAGCAGCAATTGACTGCGCCGCCCGGCGGCAAGCGCATGGAAGGGCTGCTCGGCGGCCCGCAAGGCGCGCAGCAAATGTGGCAGCAAGTGCAACACATGCCGACGCAAGATATTCAGCAGATCTATGGACTGCTCGCAGCCGGCGCGGATGATCCCGCGCAAGTCGGCAATCAGTACGTGCGTGCGATGCAATCGAACGCGCAACTCAGTCAGTACGGCGGCAAGCCGAGCAACATTCGCGAGTGGGAATATTACAATTCGCTGAGCGACGCCGATAAGAAAATGTATCTCGAAATGAAACGCGGGATCAGCCTCGAAGATCTCGGCGGCGATAAATTGCGACTGTTCGGCGGCGGCGGCACAGATCAATACGGCGGCGCAGATCCACGCGGCGACGTTTATTCCGAGTCACGCGCCGAGGAAGATGCGGCGCGCCGTTTGAAATCAGCGCAAGGCGTCGGCACGGGCTTTGCAGCACGCTACAAGATTCTCGGCGAGGGCCAATCGCAACGGCAGGAAAGTTATAGCGAAGCGCGACGCTTGCGCATGATTCTCGGGCAGGACGAGCTTGATGTAGGGCAGTACAAACAAGTGCTGCATCTTGTTTGGCGCAATGAAGATATGGAAGCACTCGACGCGCTCGCCGAACGAACGGCACGCGCCCGCCTGAAAGCAAACGGCGAGATCCGACCGACCGATGCCGACGTGGAAGGCGAGAAAAAGGCGCTATTCGGCGCAGGCCGAACCGAGGAATTCACCGGGGCGTCGCTCGACCGATTGATCGCAGAGATCGAGCGGCAGGAATACGAATACAATCAACTCGGCACATACATGGACGTGCCGCTGCACGGAAATCAGCCGACGACTATCAGCACGCCGGGCGGACTCGGCGGCGGCGACGACGAGCGCCCGCTTGCAGATCGACCGGCACGAACCGAAGCGGAACTCAATAAAAAATACGGGCTCGACTAATGGCGAAGTATCAGGAAATTTACGACGCACTCATTAAAGCGGATCAATCCGGCGACGACGAGGCGGCGGAGCATTTCGCAAAACGGCTGCGCGAAAAAGATTACGAGCAAGAATCGAGCGGCGTCGCTTCGGCACTGCAAGGCGTCGGGCAGGGCGCGACGTTCGGTTTCGGCGACGAACTCGGCGCGGGCGTGCGCTCGGCACTTTTCGATCCGATCGCGTCGATGATTGGCGGCGAGAATATCGGCGGCGTGGGCGGCATCAAAGATTACTTTACCGGCATGGGCGAGCGATACAATACAAATCTCGGCTCGCAACGTGACGCGCTCGAAACTGCACGCCGCGAAGATCCGTGGACTACCGGCATTGCCGAAGTCGCCGGCGGACTCGGAACGGGCGGCATCGGCGGCGCGAAAGCACTCGCCGGGCAAGGGCTTCGACAAGGTATCAAACGCGGCGCAGGGCTCGGCGCGGGACTCGGCGCGACTGCCGGCTATGGCTACTCGGAAGGCGATCCGATCGCGACCGCATTGCAGGAAGTTATGCCGGGCGGCGTCGAAACGGGCGACTATACGAAAGCACTCGACGAACTCAAAGAGGCAGGCGTCGGCGTCGCCGTCGGCGCGGGACTTGGCGTAACACTCGGCGCAGGGCTGCCAGTTGCCGGCGCAATGATCCGTGGCACGGCGCGAGTCATTTCGATGCCGTTTACTCGTAACGCCCGACTGAATGAAGCCGGTCGCCGGCAAGTCATGGAATCACTCGAACAAGATCTCGCCGCCGGCAATATCACGATCGCGCAAGCGAAGCGCGAGCTTGCCACTACGCCCGGAATGAAGGTCGCGGATCTCGGGCCGAATTTGCAGGCGCTTACCGAAACAATTGCACAAACGCCGACGGCAGCCGGGCGCGGCGTGCGCGAGCAACTTGAGCAGCGCGCAGTCGGGCAATACGATCGCATCATGCCGGCAGTCAGCGAAGCACTCGGCACGGGCGGCAAGCCGAGCATGTTTCAGCATCACATGCGCACGATTATGGACACGGCAAAAGACGCTGCCGAGCCGATGTATCGGGAAGCGTACTCGATGCCGGTTCGCGTCACGGCGCGCATGAATGGCATTCTGCACGGCACGGGCGTCGGCAGATCCGCACTCAAAGGCGCGCAAGTTTTGCAAAACGAATTGCGTAAGAAAACTGCGCCGGTCGGCAAGCAGGGATCTATGGCGAGCATGGAACGGCTCGACTATGTTTTGCAGTCAATGGACGATCACGTAAACCGACTGTTTTCAAAACCGGGCAAGGGCAAACTCGCCCGCGCTGCCGCCGCGAATCGCGACGAGTTTAAGGAAATGCTCTACGACGCAAACCCGGCATTTAAGGAAGCGCGCAACGCATGGGCCGGGCATGCTCGAAGCAACGAAGCACTGACGCTCGGGCGGCGAGCATTCCGTGACGACTTCGATCTCACGGCGGCCAATCTCGCGAAAATGAGCGAGGGCGAAAAAACATATTTCCGCGTCGGCGTGTTGCGCGAAGTCGAAAACAAACTGGCGAACAAAGTCGATACGGCGGATATCGTTCGCGAGCTTTCCGGCAAGCGCAAGAATCGGCAGATCCTTGAAACCGTATTCGGCGGAAAGCAGCAGTTCGATGAATTCATGGATCTGCTCGGGCGCGAGGCAAAGATGCAGCGCACGTTCGAGGTCGCAGTCGGTAATTCGGCAACGGCTCGCCGGCTGGCGCAGGCGCAAACCACTTTCGGCGAGCAACTTGCGAAGCTCGGCGGCTATGGTGTCAGTCTCGGATTCGGCGGATTTGTCCCGCCAAGCATCGGCGGACACATGGCAGGGCGCGCATATCAAGCCACAGGGCTCCCGAAGCGCGCCGCACAGACTTACGAGCAAGTGACGGGCAATCAGGCTAACTTGCTCATGGGCGGCGGCCTCGACGATCTCATGCGGCCTAAGACGCTCGGCGGGCTGCTCGGGACGGGCGTCCCGACTTCGGCTGCCGGCCTCGCTACCGGCTTGAATCCGGCGATGCAGGGCTTGCTTGAATGAGCATTAACGTATCCCATGCGCAAGGCGAACTGCTCGCGCAAGTCCGCCCGGCGGGCGTGGTCGCGGTCACGCTTTACACGTCGCAGCAATTGCGCACGGAAATTACTTACATCGCAATATCATTGATCGAGGGTGCGACCGGGCCGATCGCCGTGCAGATTTATCATGATGACGACGGCGTAACCTTCGACGATGACTCGATCATTGCGAATATCAATAGAGCGCAAAACGATCCGCTCTCGGGGGCATTTCAGGCGCAGCATCCGGGCAGTGGTATTATGATTAAGCCCGGCGGCAGTCTCGGCGTGAAAGTCGATTCAGCCGGCGATGTTAATTTTACGGTTTACGGACATACAGAAGTGCTCGCCGAGCGTGTCCGCAGCTTAACTTAGGGTAAGGCAATGCCAGATATCAATGATTGGGCGATACTAGCCGCAAACAATAACGACACGCCGCCTGACGGCTGGCCCGAAAATACAATGGCGTATTCCGAGGTCAACAACACGGCTCGCGAGGGCATGGCAGTCGTCGCTCGTTACTTCCAAGATATGAACGGCTCGCTAACGACGGGCGGCGTCGCCGATGCTTACACGCTCACGCTTAACGCGGCTTACGTGGCTTACTTCACGGGCATGTATATCGCCGCAGCATTCAACGCGGCGAACACCGGGCCGACGACGATCAACGTCAACGCTATCGGACTCGCCGACATAACCGATCGCGGCGGCAATCCGCTCTCGGCGAATGAAATTGTGAGCGGCGGCATTTACGAGCTTCGATATGACGGCGTGCAGTTTCAACTCATGGGCTCGATCGTCGGCGCAGCCGTCGTCGCGAGCGGCATATTCACGAACTCGAATAACCCGGATCTCGTCGATACCGATGTGGCAGTCAACATCGGCGCAGCAGATCCCGACGCGGCGCAGCACATTGAGATCGGCCCGCTTGATATTCAATCGAAATCGGATATTAGTACCGCAGCCGCACTTGCGCTCAATGCTTTGGGCGGCAATGTTTTAATCGGCGCGCAAACAGGCTCAGGATTAGTTCGCGGCTTTCATAGCGCGTCCATTGTCTTTGAGTCAAACGTCGATCAATTCCGTGGGCTCAGTACCGACAGCGGCGATCCGACCGTGCCGGATGCAATCACGTTCGATTCGCTGATCTATTCGCAAGACGGTAACGAATACTCTGCGCTCGGCTATGCAGCATCGACAACGCTGCGACTAATTAACCGAGCGCACGGCGGGCTTGTGCAGATCAACGGCGAGGACGCCGCCGGCGCGTCGCAAGTATTATTCCAAGCAGATCCCGACGGCGCGGCGCAAGCATTTTTCAACGGCGCATCGGTACTTGCGACAACGGTCAACGGTATCGACATTTCAGGCGGCGCGGCAGTGCCGGCAATTAACGATCTGATCGCGGCGGCTGGCGAAACGGCACGCTACGGCGTGCGATCGGACGGCGGCAGCGCGATAATTTTAATTGACGCCGCCGGCGCGGTCACATTCCAACAGGGCGACGCGGCGGGCGCATCCGAAGCAGCGTGGATCAATTTTGTGCGAGCAGGCGAAGTCAGTCTCCGCCATAACAACATCGTGCGGCTCGCAACGTCAGTAACGGGCGCAGTAATTACCGGCTCGCTGCTCGATATCAACGGCAGCGGCGCAGCAGGCGAAACAGGCATGCGCGCACGTAACTCGGCGGGCGGCATTCAACTCGTCGCCGAGCTAACAAGCGGCGACGGCGAGCTTCGGCAGATTTCATCCGCCGGCGCATCCGAAGATCTGCTAATCGAATTCCGCCGCAATTCGTCAATGCACATGTACGTGAATGCAATCGAGACAATGAATCTCGGCACTGCGATCGCAAACATAAAAGCAACCGGCAACGGCGCAACGGATTCAATCAGCATGACGCTATCCCGAGCGGATAATGTCAATCAGGCAGTATTCCGATTTAACGCAAGCGATCAACTCGACGTTGAGAATCAGCGCACGAATGGCGAGCTACATTTGCGAGCAAATGACGGCGGCGTGATTCGCTCATATCTTGCGATTGATCCGCAACTCGATACATCGACATTTAGTTTTAATGGCACAGTTCGCGGCGGCTTCCGCGAGGTCAACGTGTCCGACTTCGGCATGGCTGGATTCGTGGCGGACGCGAGCGGCACGTCGCGGCCAATGGGAATGAATGTCATGCCCGTGCTCGAACAGGACGCAAACGAGTCATTTAATCTGCTTTATAACGGGCGGATTTGGCACAAAGATGCCGGCGCAGCACTGACGTTTACTTGCCCGAACGATGCAACAATACCGCAAGGCGCGACGTACACGGTCGCGAATGAAGATACCGAAGATCTAACGATCGCCGCAGCGACCGGCGTCACGCTTCGATGGTTTGACGGCGGCGGCGTAGCGCCGCCGACGGGATCTCGCACACTCGCCGAGGCCGGCGTAGCCACGATTTACAAATACACTGATACTGAATGGTGGATTTGGGGCTCGGGCGTTACCTAGTGTGTCGATTCAGCATTTTCAAAATGTAGTTGGTGTCCCGACTGTCGATGTAGTATCGCTGCTCGGCAATTCGGTTTTATCTTTTACGCTAACTCCGGTCGCGGCAACCGCAGAGCTATTTTGGAATAGCGACGGAACTATAGACGGGCGGCAAAATTCCGGCCCGCTCATTCAATTGCATCCGTCAACAGATTGGATCATTCCGAACGGCGCAGCGCCCGACGATTACGAATTCCGTTACACGGCTTTCGGCGGCAGCCCGCTAGATTTCGCATCCGCAGCCGAGGACGTTTGGCGCGCATTGTCACTTGGCAACTTCACAATGCGGCTAGGCCCGACAGTCGGCGTCGAATTCCTGTCATGCGGATTTACGGGCGAGATCCGCAAAGGATCGAGCGGCGGCGCGATCGCGTCCGCGTCGTATATTCTCGCCGCGTCAGAAGATATTTAATGTCAATCATTCACTTTCAAAACGTGTTGACGGCGCTGCGATTGGGATCAGTAGGCGCGACGGATATTCGACTCTCAACGATTACCCTAGCGCCGCGAGTTTGCGGCGTGCGTTTCGATAGCGACGGCACGATTCAGGACAACTCGAACAATATATTTACGCAACTCGGCACGGATCTCGATGCCGTCGATCACACGTCGGAATGGTGGAGCCTAAACCCGGTAGTGGGCGTCGGCGCGAATTATGATATTCGCTGCGCGTCGCTCGTGTCGGGATCGTGGGACGTGCAGGCCGCAGTCGTCGGTACGTGGATCAGTTTGTCGGCAAATCGTGAGTGGCACGAGAATCGAACCGGCGGCAAGGGCGGCGAGGGCATCGGCACAGATCAGTGCATTGCAAACTTTGAGATCCGCGACGCATCGAGCCTCGTCGTGTTAGCATCATTTGAAGTAGATTGCTCGGCTACACGATAGGACTTCGCATGTTTACATTGCCGCCTTATATTTACGAAAAAGATCTGTACCCGCAGATCCCGCAGGCCGATCGCTGGATTTTCAATAAGCTCGAACTCATGGAACGGCTCGGCATCGAAGCCGGCCCGACCGGCATGAATGCGCCGCGTGACGGTTTCTATTGCGTCAAATCCATGATGAATTTGCACGGCATGGGCGCAGGCGGATTCTACAAGGCGCGCATTGATAGCCGCGACATTCGGCACAGCGCCCGCATCGCAAATAAGCCCGGCTACTTTTGGATGCCGTGGTACGACGGCGAACATTCATGGGTGCAGTACATCAACGATCAGCCCGCAACATACTCGCGAGGGACGCAGACTCGATCAGGACTCTTGTCGCTAACCGAGGAAACAGTCGGCATCGCGCCGCCGCTGCCCGCAATCTTGCAAAATATTTCACGGCACATGCTCGTCGAGTACATTCAGACAGCATTAGCGCACAATGTTATCGAGGCAGCGCCGCGATTCATGGGCGCTAATGCTCGGCAGGAATTGATCGACGAGTACAAAAATAATGTCGATCCGAGTTACGATCCAAAAGATCTTGAATTCGGCACGTTTGATATGCAGCGAGTGCGCACACGGGACGGCGACGGCTGGACGTGGGATGACGCCGGCAATCGCCGGGCTCACGTTATGAAGCCGTTTGATTAAGCAACTCGCTCGCGTCGATTAGTTTCCGAAATTCTCGAAACTCAAAGATGACCGAAACCGGATGCCCGAGCGCGGCGAGTCGATCGTGTATTGCTTGCTGCTTTTTTGTCGGCTTGTAGCCGGGCCGCTTGAATTCGACGATCAGCAATTGACTGCTCGGCCCAAAAAATAAACGATCCGGCCAGCCACGTGCGGCAAGATCTGTTTTTATCGGCATCCACGCCTTATCGGTCGCGTACTGTACGCACTTGCGCTCGGTTTCCTTTTCAAGCTGCCTTCGCCGTTGTTCGATCATAGAGGTCATTAAGAAAATCCTGCATGCCTTCGAGGCGTCCGGTTACTTTGCCGAACACGTCCTCGTCAATTGTATCGGTAAACTGTGCAGTATGCACATTGATATACTCGGCAGTCTGCCCGCGTCGAGCGAGCCGCCCGCAAACTTGCTTGAACATGCCGCCACTCCACGGCACGGTAAGAAACGCAATGTTATGCGCGCCGCTGTGCTGCAAGTTAAGCCCGTGGCCGGCGCTCGCCGGGTGCAGGGCAAGCTCGGGAATGTCGCCGGCATTCCAAGCGGATATACTCTTGAGCTTTTTAGCCTTCGAGATCCCGCCGCCTAAAAATTGCATGTGCGGATATCGGCGCTGTAGCTCGGCCCTTTCCTCGTTGAAGTGATAGAAGATCAGCAATTGCTCGCCGTAGTTACCGACGAGCGAGCCGTGCAATGCGTCGAGCCAATCGAATTTGGCATGCGTGTGCCATACCGAATCTTTGCTGCGATCGACGTATGAAAAGCCGGCGCATATCTGTTGCAACTTGCCGACGAGCACGGCGGAATTCGCCGCATCGACTTCGCGCTTTTTGCCTTTGAGATCTTCGAGGATTAAAAAGAATTCGTTTTCAAGCTCATTGTATTGCTCGCGGATCTCGGGCGGCAGAATCAATTTCGCCGGCTTGCATGTGACGACTTCCGGCAGCCCTTTCGCTTCGAGTCGAAACGCGATCGACTCTAACTGATCGAGCAGAAAATCTCGCGTGCTCGGAAACGGTTTCCAATTGTATTGCTTGTAATCGGTCGGATAAAAATGCGCCTTGCGCCATTCGTAAAACGATCGCCCGAATGATGCGCCGCCGTCAACTACATACGCTTGGCCCCAAACTTCGGTAAGCTCGTTCGGGATTAGCGTCCCGGTCATGCCGATGCGTTTCTTAAAGCAGCCGATGCGATCGCGAAAATTCTTGAATCGTTTGCTCGATACGCTTTTGAGTTTGTCGATCTCGTCGCAGATCAGCATATCGAATGGCAGCGTTTCGGGCTCGCGCACGCCGCGAATTGTTCGCGGTCGCGGATACTTTTCCATGAGCCATGATAAATTCTCGTAGCTCATTACGACGATTTTCGCGTCAGATTCGACCATGAGAGTGCGCTGCTTTTCGTTTCCGCAGGCTATTGCTACAAGCGCGGCATCTATGTGATCCCAAAACGCCGGCTCTTTGGCCCACGTGTCGGCGGCCACTAAGGGCGGCGCAAACACAATGCAACGTGTCGCGCTACCTTCCGCGATCGCGTCGAGCGCCGCCGTGTAGCCGAGCACAGTTTTGCCGGTTCCCACGTCCGCGCATATTAAAGAATCCTCGCCGCTCGCCATGAAGGCGAGGGCGTGGACTTGATCGCTATCGAGATCCTTACGAGTTAGCACTTTGCTGCCCGAGGATTCGCGATCGTGGGATGCGACGCTTCGGCGTGGCGACTGCCGCCGCGAGTTTAGTGTCGGCGTTTTGTTTCAATCCCATTTTTGCGACTTGAGCCTCAAGGAATAGATCTTGCTGCTCGCCGATTTTCTTATCGTAGAATTCGACATTTTCATCGGTACATTTTTGCGCCGTGTCGAATTTTCTGAGCTTGATTAGCTCGCCGATTTTGTACGCCGAATGCGGCGGACGTTGTTTCCTGTTGTCGATTTCGTTACTCATAGTTAGTCCCTTCCGTAAAGTATATCCTCGTGGCAGCCGCATGACTGCCACTCGTCATCGGGCATTCCGCAGATCGGGCAATCAGTATGATGTACCGTGCTCGTTAGATGCCACTTTCCACACACGCACTCGTAATATTTCATGCTCAATTGGCGTGCTCGTTTTCTCGCTTTCGCTTTCGATTTGAATTTCACTTTGCCCGGATGCGGGCAAACCGAAAGCGCGTCGCGGAATAATTCTAACTGCTCAATTATCAGCGGCATCGGCCAGCCATTCGAGCCAAACGCTAACGGTATCCTCGCAGTCGTCGAGCTTGTTAAGCACGGCGGCCCAATCGTCGGGCGTCCATGCAAAGCGATGCCCGGCGGCCAGCGTATAGAGTGCGAGCGCGTAGCCGTCGCGATCGCCCTTTGCGGCAACCGTCCGAACTTTCGATTTCATGACGCGCTTGCAATCGAGTAAAACGTCGCGAGCCTGCTCTAGCTCGGACGTGCAGGGCTTTTTAATTGATTGTTTTGTAAACATTTTTCGGTTCCTTTGCATGGCAGAGTGATATCATGCTAACATACGCCTGAATTCATTTCAACGGAGATTGCACGAATGGCGACCAACAAGGCGAACCGGCGGAGCCGCAAAAAGGCGAAGCCTAAAATTCCGACCACTCCCGAAGTACGTCCCGGCTTTCGTGATCCCGATCACGTGCAGTCGGTCGTGCTCCGAATGGGCCGGCAATTTGTATCACGACTCGACGAGCTTTGCGAAGCGAATTCCCGTTCGCGTCGCGAGATTATCGAAACACTCGTCACGGAAGCGTCGCTCGAATATCAGGGCGACAAAACTGCGCGGATCAATCCACTCTAATGCGTGGCCTGATCCCCGATCATATTTTTGATTGTATTGGACTAGGAGTAGCACCACTCATGAACTCGCCACAAGATCAAGCACTGCAAAACCAACTCGGCGCGCAACAGCAAGCCGGCCTATCTAATCTCGGACAAGCAGCGCAAGCGCCGCGCCCGCCGACTAACCTTGAGGAAGCGATACAAAAATTGCACCGGCTAATCGAGGCGCATAATGAAATGATCGGACGCGCCGGCCAATTCATCGACCGCATTAACGGATCGCGCCCGGAAAAAGAGCACCCCGGCGGCGCGGAAGTCGGCGGCGCATCCGGCCAGCTATCCGAATTGCATCGGCTGCTCGATATCGTCGAAGCACAAAGCCGCGAACTCAATGGCAAACTCGAAACGATCGACGGCACTGTATGAAGCCGTCGAAGCGCCAAGTCGCCGACGGCATTGATTGCATTGTCGTCGGCGGCGCTGCGAACGGCACAGTGTTGAAAAAGATCCGGGCCGATGCGCAGTTTATTGAACTGAGCCGGCCCGAATACATTAAGCCGCTCAAGTCGAGCTATCAATCGACGCCCGACGTTGTGAACGAATCCGACGAGTACGAAGTGCATCCGATCGGCTTGCGCAATACAAACTCGCCGCAGCAAACTTTATTCGCTATCGCCGTCGTCAAAGGCAAATCTTTGACGTGGGGATTTACTCAACTCGTCGTCGGCTACGTCGAGAATGAAACGCAGAAACTTGTAGCCGAGGGAATCATTAAACCAAACTAGGAATCTCGCCATGACTACTATGACTTACAAGCGGCATCGCCGCTGCTCGCTCTATTGTGATTTGAAAAAGGCCGGAACCGGCTACGTCGCGACCAGACTGCGCGGCTATCTCAATGTCAGTCTCGGAAACAAACGCGATCGCAAATTGCTGCGCGAGTTTATTCAAGTCGCAGCAATCCGACTCGCCGAAGCCGAAGGAAATTCATCATGTTAGAGCACTCGCACGTAATGGGCGGCTCGACTGCCGCCCGCAGAATAAATTGTGCCGGCAGTCTCGTCGCCGAAAAGAATTCGCCCGAGCAGGCCGAATCCGAATTCGCGACGCAAGGCTCGCTATTTCACGCGGCAATGGAATTGCTTATCACTGCCGATCCCCGAAACATGAAAGAGGCCGAACCGCTGCTCACGGATTTACTCGGGCAGGATCTAGGATTCGGCGAACAATGGGCGATCAATCAATCGCAGATCGACGCGAAGATCCGGCCCGCGCTTGAGGCGTGGTTCACGGTTTTTGAAAAGTACGAATTCGACGATTGGTTTATCGAGCAGCGTGTGTCGCTTGAGTCAGTAATCAGCGGCGCATTCGGCACGTGCGACATTCTCGGCAAAGATATGGCGAAGCGCCTGCACGTGCTCGATTGGAAATTCGGCGACGGCATTCCCGTGGCAGTCGAGGCTAATATCGGGCTCGGCTTTTATGCCGGCGCGGCATTGTACGATGACGATCCCGAGCTAATGGATTTTTGCGACGATATTACCGGCGTCGTGCTGCATATCGTGCAGCCGCGTGTCGGTTCCGAGGTAGTGCTGCACACGTGGGAAACTACCGAGGCGTGGATCGAGGCGCTTGTCAATCAGGCAGCCGCCGCAATGGATCTCGCGCTGAAACCGAACGCGCCATTTAAGCCGGGCTCGTGGTGTCAGTTTTGCCGAGCGCGCCCGACGTGCGACGCATATTTGTCTATGGGATCTCAGGCGCTATCGAAAGCGCCCGAGTCAATGGATGCAGTCTCGCTCGGCGACGCCATGAAAAAAGCGGATCTGTTGAAAAATTGGATCTCGGATATTTACAAAATCGCGCAGCGTGAAATGGAAGGCGGCGCGGCGATACCGGGATTCAAACTCGTCAACAAATTGCCGCGTCGAGTATGGGCGGATGACAAGCAGGCCGAAAAGGATCTGCGCACTGCAAAGGTAAAAGTCGCCGACATATTCAGCAAGAAACTGATCTCGCCGACGCAGGCGGAAAAGCTCAACAAAGCATTGTATAGCAAGACGCTATCTGCTAATGTTGTCATGCACTCGTCGGGACTGACAGTAGTTGCCGACAGTGATAAGAGGCAAGCGGTCGTGAACAGTATGGAACTGCTCGCGAATGCGCTGCCAAAACCGAAACAGTAAACAGCAAAAAGGAAACAGGAAAATGAGTGATCTAGTAAAATTCGCCGGCGGCCCGCCCGCGAATCCCGAGGAACTCGAAAAAGGTTTGAAAAACGTCGCGCAGTCCATTCAGGGCAGCACCGGCGGCTTAGCTTTTTTGAGATTGTTAAAATCTGGTGTCTATGCCTACGGCGCTGAAAAGATCGAGCCGCAAGAGGGCTCGCAGTGGGCGATCAATCCGTACTCGTTGCATCATGGCTTTGCCTGTTGGGGCGACGGCGAATTGCTCGACGAGCGCATGGTTCCGTTCACGCAACAGCCCCCCAATCGAAACGAGCTACCCGACTACGGTCACGCATGGGATCAGCAAGTCGCGATGCAGTTGCAGTGTTTGAACGGCGAAGATACCGGCACAAACGTACTCTATAAAGGTACGAGCACCGGCTTACGAAATGCAGTCAAAGAGTTAATCAATCAACTCATTGCACAGTTGCAAAAAGATGCGACGCATTGCGTGCCGGTAGTCGAACTCGAAGCCGATAGTTACGAGCACAAAAAGTACGGCGAGATCTTTTTTCCCGTGCTTAATATTGTGAAATGGCTAAGCGTCGAAGGGCAAGACACGCCCGCCGGCGCAATCGAGTCCGACGAGTCCGAAGCTGAGCCCGAGGCTGCGACCACAGCCGCGCCGACTCCCGAAGCAGAGCCCGAGAAGCCAGCCCCACGCCGCAGGCGTCGTGCTAGTGTCGAGGGACAAGCCGAGGAAGTCGAGCCCGAGAAACCGACTTCGAGCAATCGTCGTCGCCGTCGTCGAGCAGCGGCCAGCTAAGCGGAGGCGAGTCGCCGGGGAGATGTACCCGGCGGCTCGTTTTTTATGTCTGAAATTGCCTTCCTAGATTGGGAAACCCGATCGCTCGCCGACGTGACTGTATGCGGCGCATACAAGTACGCCAAAGAGCCGAGTACCGATGTGCTCGTGCTCGGCTACGCATTCGACGATGACGATTGCAAAATTTGGTCGCCGGCGTATGCGTGGGGCAATACCGTTTGCTCGACGCCCGACGAGTACGAGCCGATCGACTTAATACAGTACGTTGCCGACGGCGGGCTCGTGGTCGCGTGGAATGCGTTTTTTGATCGCTGGATCTGGAACTGCGTAATGGTTCCGAAATATGGCTGGCCCGTGCTCAATCGCAATCAAGTGCTATGCGCGCAGGCGCAGGCCGAGGCGAACAATCTGCCCGGCGGGCTTGCAAAGGCTGCCGAATGTCTCGGCACGTATCACAAAAAAGATCCCGCCGGCAAGCGCCTGATCGGCCAGCTATGCAGCGGCACGCGAGACAATTGGAACTCACAGATTTTTGAAACGCCGGCGAAGATGGGACACTTCCGGGCGTACTGCGCGCATGACGTAATGAGCATGCGTGACATTTGGCAACACACTCGCCCGCTGTATCAGGGCGAGTGGAATGAATACCATGCGAACGAACGCATTAACGATCGCGGCGTCGAAGTCGATGCCGAGTTTGCCGCGCATGCCATGCAATACGCCGCGACTGAATTCGCCGACATTAACGGGCAACTCGCCGAGCTAACCGGCGACAAGGCGCTCACATTGAATGCGCACTTGCGCAAAGCTCGCTGGCTATTCGACGAGCTTTGGCCCGCGCCCGAACTGCAAGAGATCGTGAAGCGGCCCGACAAAAAGAAAACGAAACCCGACGGCACAGAGATAATGATCGAACGCTTTTCATGCGATCGACCAACACGTGAAGCCGTGCTCGAAATGATATTGCAGCCCGAGTACGCCGAACTATTCGAGGAAAATCATGCACAAGAAGTCATCGAATTTATTGAACTCATTGAAGCTGGAAACTCCGCCGCAGTCCGAAAATTTACTGCGATTTGCAATCAGGAAATTGCCGGGCGGATTCACGGTCAATATAGTTTCAACGGTGCGGGGCAAACCGGGCGCTTTAGCTCGCGGGGAGTGCAAATCCATAACCTTATTCGAGATCCCGTTGCGAAAAAGAATCCTAACCGCGCACTCGACGCGATTGATCGTATTCTGGCCGGGGCAGAGCCGGATGATCTCGTGGCTGAGTTTGGGTATCCTGTATCGAGACTGCTTGCCCGCCTTATTCGGCCTACATTTATCGCGCCCGACGGACGGCAATTAGTTTGGGCCGATTGGGATCAGATCGAGGGCCGCTGCTTGCCGTGGCTCGCTGCGAGCCCGCAGAGCGAAGCTAAGCTCGATCTGTACCGGCAGGGTCATGACACGTACAAGCTGGCCGCAATGCCGATCTTCGGCCTCTCAGCGCCCGCTGACGCCACGGACAAACAAAGGCAAGTCGGTAAGGTAGCCGAACTCGCGCTCGGCTTTGGGGGCGCTGTAGGCGCTTTCACGGCTATGGGCCGGGGCTACGGCGTACACGTGCCGAATGCCGACGCCCGGCGCATTGTGGACACGTGGCGAGCTATGAACGCATGGGCTCCGCACTTCTGGCATGAGCTATGGGAAGCGGCGCTCGATGCCTTCAAAAATCCCGGTACGTGGTGGGCCGCCGGGCGCGTGTCGTACCTTTATCATCCGACGCTCATGCGCGGCACACTGATCTGCCGGCTGCCCGATGGTCGCTGGATTGTCTATCCGCAATTCAAGCATGAGTACGTCGAATATGAAGCGAAAAAAGACACGGCGATTCACAAAAAAGGCGAGTGGGTTAAGAAGTGGCAAACGTCGTGCATGAAATCGTTTCAGGGCGGATCTGCCCGCGTCGAGCTATGGTACGGCACACTCGCCGAGAACATTACGCAGGCGACGGCGGCGAGCTTCCTACGCCGAGCGATTGTCGAATTGCAGTCGGTTATCGTGCTGCACACGCACGATGAATTAGTCGCCGAATGCGACGATAGCGAAGTGCGATATGTACGTGAACGAATGCAGGAAGCGATGACATACTTGCCGGATTGGGCCGCCGGTTTGCCGCTCTCTGTTACTGTTGAATCCGGCCCGTTTTATACCAAGTGAGGGAACCATGAATGAAACACAATTTTTTCAATTGCTAGTCGAGCCGATGTTAAAAGACTCGACGGCGATCGCGAATTCAGCATTGACGCTCGCCATTGAGCGCGCAACGGATCTCGAAATGAATCCGATCGTGACGCTAATCATGCTCAAGATGCTGGCGGACAAAAATGCGAAGATGATCGCCGGCGATCTGCCGCCGCACATTTTGCTAACGGCGAAGCGGGAAGGCATCGACGTGACAGATCTATACGAAACACTCGAAAGCGGGCTGCGCAAGATCCTCGCCACTCGCGAACAATCCATTTGAGTATTGCGAAAAACGTAACGCAAATAATCGCTGATCTAAAAAAGGCGAGGGACAAGATCGACCAATCAATCGAACTACTACAGGGGAAAAACAATGAATCAGCACCACGCTTTTACGGCAATCGCCTGCATCGGCATTTGTCTATTGATGACGCCATTCGATGCGGCTGCGACGAACAGGGATGATCCCAAGCAACAGCAAGAGCAAGATCAAAAGCAGTATCAAAAGCAAGATCAAGATCAGTATCAGGGACAAGAGCAGTCGCTAATCGGCGGCGACAATTCCATTACGCTTAACGAAGCGAAGCGGCCCGACGATATTACGATTCGCAACACGCCGAGCGTGTACGCGCCGCCGGCATCGCCGACGAGCCCGTGCAGAATTGGCGGCAGCGGCGGCGCGAGCGGGGCCGGCATCGGCTTTAGTCTCGGCGGCAGCAAAATGGATTGGGAATGTAACACTCGCGAAACTGCCGACGCATTTGCGCGCATGGGAATGCCGGCGCTCGGGCTCATGATGCTATGTCGAACCGAAGCCATAACAAAGGAACTCGGCAAGGGCGGCGCAGGATTTTCGAGCGAGGACTGCGAGGAATTCGTGCGCAACTACCAAAAGCAACCGACGGGCCGCGACGTGCAGCAGGATATCGAGCTAAACGCATTGCGCCACAAGATTGCACTGCTTGAAGATGACGCCGAGCGATGCCGCGAGGAAACCGACGAGAAAATCGACCGGGCATTCGAGACTTGTGTCGGTAAGTGATAAAGTGAAAAGCCGCCCCGAAGGGCGGCTAATCGGATTGGCAAAGGAACCAACTCTGCGCAAAGTCCACGAGGGAAAAGCCCATGAACGACAAAAATAATAGCACAGAACGAGCCGAATTACGCAATACCCTGCTATCAAACGGATATCGCCCGCTGCCATTGCTCGACAAGGGCATACGCATAAAGGGATGGAGCCGGGCCGAGATCAATCAGGAATGGATCGACAAGTATCGCAGATCCGGGGCTTATGCAAATACCGGCATTCGCTGCGACGATCTGATCGCATTCGATATCGACGTGCTCGACGAGGCGATCGCCGACGAGATCGAGGCGTATGTCGAAAGCGCCGCCGGCGAAACGGATCTGTGCCGCGTCGGACATTGGCCGAAACGCTTGCTGCTTTATCGCGCTGCCGGCGAGCTACCAACAAAGAGCGCACGCACGGCACGCTTTGTCGGCGATCACATGGTCGAATTGCTTTGCGGCCACGGCAGGCAGTTCGCATCGTTCGGCGTGCATCCGAGCGGCGTCAATTACGAATGGCTCGACGGGATCTCGCCGCTCGACGTGCCATTTGAATTGCTGCCGCAAGTCGAAGCCGAACTCGCCTACAAGATCCTCGACGATTGCGAAAACATTATCGCAGCGCACGGGCTCGGCATTAAAACGCCGAGCGTGCGATCAGGCATCGCCGGCATGAATGAATACGATCTCGCCGAGGATACCGACTGCCTGATCGACGGCAACGTGATTACATGGCGAGATCTCAAGGGCGATCTCGATAAGCGCGGCGTGTTCGGCGACATTCGCCGCGATCATGGCGAATTCGGCGACAGCAGCGCGATACATTTCATGCTTGCCAAAGGAAGCGGCGAGCCGTGCGCGCATGATTTCGTAATGGATTGCACGCATTGGGATGCGCCGCTGAGCGATATGCTCGCCGAGCTATTGCCGGCGCAGCCGCCGATCGAGGAAAACATTTTCATTGATGACGGCATTGCAGATCTGATTGATAACTGCGTCATTATTTCCGATGCGACAGTGCGGCGGCTTTATGATCCGCTGCGCCCGTATCCGCTGGCCGGCTTTGTGCAGAATCACGCGCACTTGCAAGTGCCGGCTCCGACGAAAGCAAACCCGAACAAAACGATTCCATTCACAGACGTTTGGAAAAAGTCGAGCGAGACATTGCGCGCCGATTACGCAGCCATGCGGCCCGATTTTCCCGACGATGACATTATGAGAATTCGGACGGCGCGAGTCATGAATACCTATTTTCCGCCGCTGCACGATGCAAAAACGGGCGGCACAGACACGTTTCACGAATTCATCGGGCATCTAATCCCGAAACGCAACGAGGCCGAGATCTATATTGATTGGCTGGCGGCGAAGGTCGCTAACCCGAGTTATCGAATGCCGGGCATGGTCATGGTCACGCCGGCATACGGAACCGGGCGCGGCACGCTTTGTCAGATCATGGGCGCGCTGCTCGGCACGCGCTACGTTGTCGAGATCCCATTCTCGCAACTCGTCGGCAGCGGCGGGCAGTCCGTGTTTAATGAATTCCTAGCGGACGCGCTCATGGTCACAGTGCCGGAAGCATTAGAGGAAACCGAGGATCGCAGCAAATGGCTTTCGCGCCGGCTGGCGTATGAGCAATTGAAACTCGTTTGCGATCCGGTCGCGTGCGAGTCGCACATTCGCCGCAAGTATGGGCGCAATTCTGTTGAGTGGATCTTCGCAAGCCTGTTTGTATCGTCGAACCATTTTGACGCGCTCGCGATCGAGCCCGGCGATCGTCGGCTGATCGTGCTCGACAATACCGAGCGCCCATTAGTCGAAGCCGGCACGCTACAAGATCAGATCCACGCATGGCGACGAGTGCCGGGCAACATTGGAGCATTGCACGCCGAGCTATTCGATCGCGGGCAGAGCATTACATTTGATCCTTACGCCATGCCGCCGATGACGCCAGCCAAAGAGCGCATGATCGAGGCCGGGCAGTCTGATATGGATCTGCTCTTTGAAATGTTCGCGACGCAATCGCCGGGCGCGATCTGCACGCATTCACAATGGCGCGGCTTTGCCAATAAGATGCGATTCAGCGCCGAGCTAGATTTGCCGGTCGGAGATCG
>Ga0255056_10000096_pt1 | contig 20936 bp, 16 predicted proteins | sample Cases_109_1_MG_FD_183639 | JGI IMG/M metagenome (GOLD analysis project Ga0255056, IMG submission 183639) | Seawater microbial communities from Amundsen Gulf, Northwest Territories, Canada - Cases_109_1 | ecosystem: Environmental > Aquatic > Marine > Gulf | place: Canada: Northwest Territories... | reverse complement strand
TGGTGGCCTACCAACTCGCAGTCGCCGTCGATGACCACCTTCAGGGCGTCACCGAAATAGTGCGCGGAATTGACCTGATGGACTCCACTCCACGGCAAATCTGGCTGCAACAATGCCTTGGTCTTCATACGCCCGCGTACCAACACATCCCGGTCGCCGTGCATGCCGGCGGCAGCAAACTCAGCAAGCTGACAGGCGCCGAAGGAATTTCACTGACGTCCGTCGAGCCGGTTCTTATTGCCGCACTTGACGCCCTTGGACAACAGCCACCCGTTGAACTCTTCGACGCCAGTCTCGCCGAAATATGGGCCTGGGCCAGCCAGCACTGGCAGATAGATGTGTTGAGCGGCCTTACCGCTATTTCGACCGACGAGCAAGCTATGGCTCGGCAGGAAAATCCGCTAAGGTGAGCGCCCTATGAAACGCATAATCAAGAAATACCCCAATCGCCGCCTTTACGACACGGCAGAAAGCCGCTACATCACGCTGGCGCATGTTCGTGACCTGGTGATTGGCGCGATCGACTTCGCGGTGATCGACAAGAAGTCGGGCGATGACATTACACGCTCGATACTCATGCAGGTCATAAGCGAACAGGAACAGCAGCGTGATCCGATTATGAGCGAGGCATTTTTGCAACACGTCATCAGGGCCTACGGCACCGGCGAACCTGGATTCCTGGCACGTTATCTCGAGAAAAGCCTGACCTCGTTTATCACTCAGCAAAATCAGCTTCTTGGCCAGGTCAAACAGGCGGTTGCGGGCGATGTCAGCCCACATATTGTCCCGGATCAGAAGAAAGCCGGCTAGCCGTCGATTGGTCGGCAAAGCGGCTATTTTCCCTTGACAGCAGGGCATTGGATGCCTAACTTGAGCTTTGTAACGGGGATACGCTCCCCCGCCCCCCGTTACGATGCCTGAAGGGGCTTAAACCCCACGGCGGGCCCCCTGCGCAAGCGGGGGGCCATTTTTTTTGCCTTGTATAATCGGCCTCGATGACCAACAAAGAGCACGACGTACGCATCATCAGCAGCGAGTTTCGGCCACCGAACTGGCTCCGAAATCGACATGCGCAGACCGTGTATCCATCGCTGCCCTGGGCGTTCAGGAGCCGCCCGGCCTTGCGCCGCGAAGTGCTCGAACTACCGGACGGGGATGTCACTGCGGTCGACTGGGTGACCGAGACGCTGGCATTGCCGCGAATCGCACCGCTGCTTGTCATTCTCCATGGGCTCGAGGGTTCGGCTGAATCTTCCTACGCCCGCATGCTGATGCACTCGGCTACCGTTCTCGGATGGCATTGCTGTGTGATGCATTTCAGAGACTGCGGTGACTACACCAATCGCCTGCCGCGTCGCTATCATGCCGGTGAAACGAACGATGTGCGTTACTTTCTCGAGGAACTTGAGGCGTCAGAGCGTTACGGACCGATGGTCGCCGTTGGTTACTCACTTGGCGGCAATGTGTTACTCAAATATCTCGGCGAGGCAGCAGAAACCACTTCACTAAGGGGTGCTGTTGCGATCTGCGCCCCGTTGAATTTGCACGAATGTGCGGAGGCATTAAACATCGGTTTTTCAAGGGTTTATCAGTACTACTTGATCAAACGCATGAAGTCTGCTGTGCGCCGAAAATTCGACCGACACACGGCTGCATTTGATTGGCAACGGGCCATGGCGGCGAAGACCTTCGCAGAGTTCGATGACGCTGTCACAGCTCCCCTGCACGGCTTCGACGGTAAACAGGACTACTACGACCGTTGTAGCTCGGTGAACTATCTGAGCGCCATCACGAAGCCAACGCTGGTTATTAACGCGCTGGATGATCCTTTTATGACAGCGGATGTCATTCCAGATGAGGTGAGCTTGTCGGAGTCAGTAACACTCGAGGTAAGTGCCCATGGCGGCCACGTCGGGTTTATCGACGGTGGCACGCCATGGAGTCCGAGTTTTTACCTGCCGGATCGAATCACCGGTTTTCTCGAGCCGTTCACGGCCCGACCAGGAATGTAGGAGCTGCGCTCCTGCAATTACGCCGCTTCGACTTCCTTCATGGAGAGCCGGACGCGTCCCTGACGGTCAACTTCGAGTACCTTGACCTGAACAACATCACCTTCGGCGAGTTTGTCGCTGACTTTCTCAACGCGTTCGTTGGAGATCTGCGAGATATGGACGAGGCCGTCCTTGCCCGGCAGGATCGTGACGAATGCGCCAAAGTCCATCAGACGTGCGACCTTGCCCTCGTAGATACGCCCTACTTCGACATCCGCTGTGATCAGTTCGATGCGACGAAGGGCTTCCTTGCCGGAAGCCCCGTCGACAGACGCGATGCGAACCGTGCCATCGTTGTCGATATCGACCGATGCGCCAGTCTCTTCCGTAATCGAACGAATCACTGCGCCACCCTTGCCAATGACGTCGCGAATTTTCTCGGGATCGATCTTGATCGTGATAATGGTGGGGGCCCACTCGGACATTTCTTCGCGAGGTACGCTAATGACTTTGGCCATTTCACCCAGGATATGCAGTCGAGCGTCTTTGGCCTGCTCAAGAGCGATATCCATGATCTCGCGCGTGATGCCCTGGATCTTGATGTCCATCTGCAGAGCCGTAATGCCGGCTTCGGTACCAGCAACCTTGAAGTCCATGTCGCCGAGGTGATCTTCATCGCCCAGGATGTCGGTCAGCACAGCGAAATTATCGCCTTCCTTGACCAGGCCCATCGCAACTCCGGCGACCGGCGCTTTGATCGGTACGCCAGCGTCCATCAGCGCCAGGCTCGTGCCACAAACAGATGCCATTGAGCTTGAACCGTTCGATTCGGTGATCTCGGAGACGACACGAATGACGTAACCAAAGTCGTCCGGGTTCGGCATGACCGCCTCGATACCGCGTCGTGCCAGCTTGCCATGACCGATCTCGCGTCGCTTCGGCGAGCCAACGAACCCGGTCTCGCCTACAGAAAACGGAGGGAAGTTGTAGTGCAGCATGAACGGATCTTTGTATTCGCCCGTGATCGCATCGATGATCTGCGCATCGCGCCCGGTACCCAGCGTCGCCGCAACGATGGCCTGCGTTTCGCCACGAGTGAATACGGCAGAACCGTGTGCGCGCGGCAAAACGCCTACCTCTACATTGATCGGACGTACGGTCGACTTGTCGCGACCATCGATACGTGGTTCGCCAGCGATAACGCGCTGGCGAACGGTATTCTTTTCCAGCTTGTAGGCGGCGCCCATGACGTCGCCGGCGGACCAGCGAGCATCGTCGCCCTCTCCCGCGACGGCCTCGATAGCGGCGTCTTTAACAGCGCGAACGGCATCCTGACGTTCCATCTTATCCGTAATCTGATAAGCGGCAGACATGCCTTCCTGCGCCTGTGCGGCAACGGCTGCGGCGAGCTCTTCGTCCTCTGCAGGCGCCTGCCAGTTCCACGATGGTTTGCCGACTTCGGCGGCAAGCTCGTTAATCGTTGAAATCGCTATTTGCATTTGCTCGTGGCCGAACATGACAGCTCCGAGCATGATCTCTTCGGACAGTCCGCTCGCTTCCGACTCGACCATCAGGACGGCGTCCTGCGTACCCGCTACAACGAGTTCGAGGTCAGAGTCTTTCGCAGTGGAAACCGACGGATTCAGAACATAGTCGCCATTTTTGTAGCTGACCTTTGCCGCGCCAATCGGGCCTGCAAACGGCATGCCCGAGATTGCCAGCGCTGCTGATGCACCGATGAGCGCAGGAATATCGGCGTCCACTTCCGGGTTCAGCGACATAACGGTTGCGATAACCTGGACTTCATTCTTGAACCCTTTCGGGAACAGCGGACGAATCGGCCGGTCGATCAGCCGGCAGACCAGTGTTTCTTTTTCTGCCGGGCGCCCTTCGCGCTTGAAAAAGCCGCCCGGAATCTTGCCGGCGGCATAGGTTTTTTCCTGATAGTTAACGGTCAGCGGGAAAAAATCGCGGCCTGGGTCTGCTGCCCTGCGGCCAACGGCCGTAACCAGTACGACCGTGTCGGCCATGTTAACCATAACGGCGCCGTCGGCCTGGCGTGCAATGCCTCCGGTCGTCAGGCTGACTTCATGTTCCCCATATTGGAAGGTTTTAGTTGTTGGTTTCACAGTATTTGCTCAATTGATGATTTGAAGGCAACAGGGACTCGCAGCGTGCCCTTTTCAGGGACGACATTTGGGTCATTGATTGCCGGGTTTGAGCGCTCGCTTAGCTTAGCGGCGCAGACCGAGCCGGGAAATCAGCTCGCGATAGCGGTCCTGGTCTCTCGATTTGAGATAGTCGAGCAACTTGCGTCGCTTGTTGACCATCTTGAGAAGACCCTGACGGCTGTGGTGATCTTTTTTGTGTTCGCCGAAGTGGCCAGCGAGTTCGGAAATTCGCGCAGACAGCAGCGCTACCTGAACCTCTGGAGATCCCGTGTCGGCTTCTCCGCGGCTGTAGTCGCCCACGATCTTTTCTTTTGCTTCACTTGAAAGTGACATTGTTCAATTACTCCACGGTACCTTGTGCACCTGATTTCATTTTGACCCTTTTTTGAAGCGCGGTATTCTAGCGCCTGCAAAGGCCCATTAACAGTCCAAAATCAATTATTTGGGGACTTTTTTAGCCCCGGTAAAAACACTCTTTTTGGCGCGACCGTGCCATTGGCAGCCAGCTCGCCCACGCCCAGAAACTCCTCTTCGCCGCCCGGTCCGTAAACCCGCGCCAGGCCTTGTTCTGGCGAGACTTCAATCGCGACAAGCTTGCCCATGCGGAAGTCCTCGACCCCCGCCGAATCGACGCCAACGGCGGGAAACTCGGCCAGTGCCAAATCCGGTGGCAGTAGTCTTGCCCGCAGGGCGTCGCCGCCATCCTCGACCAGCGCCTCTGCGGCGGTCATGTCCAGCATGGTACTCTCATCGAAGCTGCCTACCGTCTCCCGGTGCAGGCGCGCTGTATGCGCCACGGTACCGGCCCTGGCCGCGATGTCTTCAACCAGCGAGCGAACATAGGTCCCTTTCGAGCATCGCACCCGAAATACCAGCCTCGTACCGGACATTTCCAGCAATTCGATTTCATCGATACGAATCGGCCGCGGCTCCCGCTCGACGCTCTGACCTTTTCGGGCCAACTCGTACAATCGCTTGCCGTCTTTCTTCAATGCCGAGTACATCGGCGGCACTTGCAGCGATTTGCCACGGAAGCTCTGCAATATTGCGTCCCAATCCTCGGGGTCCATCCCGGGTACAGGCGCATGTCCGGTCTCATTTCCCTCACCGTCGCCGGTATCAGTCGAGATTCCGAGTTTCGCGCTGACGCGGTAGGTTTTGTCGGCATTCAACAAAAACGCACAGACTTTGGTGGCCTCACCGAAGCACAGTGGCAACATGCCCGTCGCTGCGGGATCCAGGCTGCCGGTATGCCCGGCCTTTTTGGCGTTGAGCATGCGTCTTACGCGCTGCAGGGCCTGGTTTGACGACAATCCCGCAGGTTTGTTCAGCAGCAGAACGCCGTCGACTGCTTCGCGTTGACTTTTTGCACTTGTGGCCATCATCGTCGCTATTGTTCGTCGTGGGGGTCGTTGAGTTGGTCGTCGTGGTGGTCGTCGCGTGGGTCACCGTCGAGGCCTTGCTCGCCGGCCTCAATGGCTGTATCGATCAGGTGGCCGATACGTACCGCCTCGGCCGCGCTGTCATCATGCGCGAACCGTAGCTCAGGGACGTGTCGAATCTTGATGGCGCTGCCGAGTTTGCGGCGCAAAAAACCAGCCGCGGCCTGCAATCCCTCTGCAACCGGAACCGGATCTTCGCTCGGGTCCATCAGGCTGAAATACACTCTCGCGACACTGAGGTCCCGCGACAGGTCAACGGAGGTAATCGATACGTTTCGCAAGCGGGGGTCTTTGGTTTCGAATCTCAGCAATTCGGACAAGGACCGTAACACCTGGTTACCGAGGCGCTGATTTCGGGAAAACTCACGTGGCATATGACCGGTCCGTTTCGCCTAGTCCAGCGTTCGAGCGATTTCGACTCGCTCGAAACACTCGATCTGATCGCCGACCTTCACGTCGTTGTAGTTCTTAACGCCAATACCGCATTCGGTTCCGGAGCGAACCTCGTTCACGTCGTCTTTGAAGCGTCGCAGTGATTCAAGTTCGCCTTCATAAATCACGACATTGTCGCGAAGAACACGAATCGGGTTGGATCGTTTGACGTAGCCTTCTGTCACGATCGAACCGGCAATGTCGCCAAGCTTCGGCGATTTGAAGACTTCTTTCACCTCTGCAAGACCCACGATCTGCTCGCGAATTTCCGGCGCCAAAAGACCGCTCAATGCTGCTTTAACATCGTCGATCGCTTCGTAAATGATGCTGTAGTAGCGAACATCGACACCGGATTCCTTGATAGCCGCACGGGCTGCCGCGTCGGCTCGAACATTAAAGCCAATAATCACTGCATTCGATGCCGCGGCCAGTGTCGCATCCGTTTCCGTGATGCCGCCAACACCCGAACCGAGGACTTTGACTTTCACTTCATCGGTCGCGAGCTTCGTCAGAGAGTCACGCAGTGCTTCCGCACTGCCGTGTACATCTGACTTGATGATGACCGAAACAGACTGTGCCGTGCCGTCCTGCATATGGCTGAACATGTCCTCCAGCTTCGAGGCCTGCTGATGAGCAAGTTTCGCGTCGCGCGTTTTGGTCTGCCGGAACTCGGCCACTTCCCGTGCCTTGCGTTCATTCTTCACGGCCAGGAAATCGTCGCCGGCAGCCGGCGTCTTGGACAATCCAAGTATCACTGCCGGGCTGGACGGTCCGGCGGATTTAATTGATTTCTGTGCTTCGTCAAACATGTTGCGCACGCGGCCGTACTCTTCACCGGCAATGATCATGTCACCCTGCTTCAGCGTGCCGGACTGCACCAGCAGTGTCGCAACGGCGCCACGGCCTTTTTCCAGACTGGATTCGATGACAATCCCTTCCGCGGGACCATCGGCTACAGCGGTGAGGTCCATAACCTCTGATTGCAGCAAAATCGTTTCGAGCAACTTATCGACGCCGTCACCGGTATGAGCGGAGACGTTTACGAACAAGTGGTCGCCACCCCATTCTTCCGGGATAACCTCGTGCTGCGATAGCTCGTTTTTGACGCGCTCCGGGTCGGCGTTTTCACGGTCCATTTTGTTGATTGCCACGACCAGCGGTACTTCGGCCGCCTTCGCGTGCTGAATCGCCTCAATGGTTTGCGGCATGACGCCGTCATCGGCAGCAATAACGAGCACCACGATATCGGTCGCCTGGGCGCCGCGCGCACGCATTGCTGTAAAGGCGGCGTGTCCCGGCGTATCGAGGAAGGTAATTTTCCCCTTATCAGTCTCGACCGAGTACGCACCGATATGCTGCGTGATGCCACCGGCCTCACCGTCGGCCACTTTGGTTTTTCGAATGTAGTCGAGCAATGACGTCTTGCCGTGGTCAACATGACCCATGATCGTGACGACGGGCGACCGCGCCACGGCGTCGCCTTCGATCGTCTTTTCCGCCGCCAGCAATTGCTCGTCAACCTCAGCTTCGGTGATCGGCTTGGCAATATGGCCCAGTTCCTCAACAACCAGTGTCGCCGTGTCCTGATCGATAACCTGGTTAATCGTCACCATCGCGCCCATGTTAAAGAGCACCTTGACGACTTCATTGCCCTTAATCGCCATCCGGTTCGCCAGATCCGCAACGGAAATATTCTCCGGAATCTCAACTTCGCGAACAACGGGCTCTGTCGGCATTTCGAAGCCGTGCTTCGAGTCGCCGCTGACGTTAACCGGACGCCGGCGCATCGGCGCTTTGCGTTTGCGACGACCGCTCTTGTCTCCGGCAACATGCAGTTCCTGGCGACCGTACTTGGTTTCGGCGTGCTTTGGCGCTGACTTGGATTTTTCTTTCGCACGCCGGTCACGAGCATCTTTCTCGGCTTTTTCGAGAAGTGCCTTCTCCTCCGTCGCAGCTTTGGCCGCCCGCTCCGTTTCCTGACGCTCTCGTTCCTCGGCGCTTAAACGTGCCTGTTCTTCTTTTTCAGCCGCTTCAATGGCCTCACGTTCCGCCTTTTCTTTCTCGGCAATGGCATCTTCAGCCGCGCGTTTCTCGGCTTCTACTGCCGCTTCAGCCTCCTGGCGCACGCGATCCAGCTCTTCCTGTTCTTTTTGCGCTTGTTCCTCGAGAACGTCACGCTTGACGTAGGTGCGCTTGCGGCGAACTTCTACGTTGACGGTGCGCGAACGCCCCTGAACACCCGAAAGTTTCAATTCGGACTGCGACTTGCGCTTCAACGTAATCTTGCGCGGCGCTGCAGCGGAAGACGACGTTGCATCCTGCCCGTGGCTGCGTCGCAGATGAGTCAACAATTCCAGTTTCGCATCATCACTGATCAAATCGCCCGAGCCACTGACCTTGATGCCGGCCTCGTCAAGCTGCGCCAGCAGCTTGTCGACCGGTACCTTCAGTACATCAGCAAATTGTTCAATCGTTACATCAGCCATTCTTTAACTCCGGGTCAACGGCACTCAGGCCTGTTGTTCCTCTTCGAACCAGTGTGCACGCGCCTTCATAATCAATGCGGCCGCGTCTTCGGATTCCATTTCGACGATATCGAGCAAATCGTCGGTCGCTAGCTCGGCGAGATCCTCGCGTGTCACCACACCTTTGCTCGCCAGTATGTAGGCCAGTCCCTTATCCATGCCCTCAAGGCTCAACAAGTCTTCGGCTGGCTCAACCTCATCGATCTTTTCTTCCTGAACGATGGCCTGTGTGAGCAGAACATCGCGCGCACGATTGCGAAGTTCGTTGACGATGTCCTCGTCGAACTCTTCGATTTCAACGAGTTCCGACGTCGGCACATAGGCCACTTCTTCGATCGTTGAAAAGCCTTCCTGGACAAGTATCAAACCGATTTCCTCGTCGACGTCGAGCTGCTTCGCAAACAGCGCAATCAGCTCCTTCATCTCCGATTCGCTCTTTTGTTCGGCATCCGCCGCAGTCATAACGTTGAGCTCCCAACCTGACAGCTCGCTTGCAAGACGAATGTTCTGGCCGCCACGACCGATGGCCTGCGACAGCTTGTCCTCTTCAACAGCAATATCCATGCTGTGCGAATCTTCATCAACGACAATCGAGACAACTTCGGCTGGTGACATTGCATTGATCACGAACTGCGCCGAGTTCTCATCCCACAAGATGATGTCGACGCGCTCGCCCGCGAGCTCATTCGAGACAGCCTGTACACGAGATCCGCGCATGCCGACGCAGGCGCCGACCGCGTCGATGCGGTTGTCATTGCTGCGCACGGCAATCTTGGCGCGTAAACCCGGATCGCGTGCAGCGCCAAGTATATCGATAAGCCCCTGACCAACTTCCGGTACTTCAATCTTGAACAACTCGACCAGGAACTGAGGCGACGTACGCGTCATGAACAACTGCGGACCGCGTGGCTCGGAGCGAACCTCGATCAACAGCGCCTTGATCCGATCCTGCGGGCGCACAGGCTCGCGCGGCACCATCTGATCGCGCGGCACAAATCCCTCGGCGTTACCGCCAAGATCGATATAGACGCCGTTGCGGTCAACACGCTTTACGAGACCCGAAAGCAATTCGCCTTCGCGTTCCTTGTATTCTTCAACGACCTGCTCGCGCTCGGCCTCACGTACTTTCTGTACGATGACCTGCTTGGCTGTTTGCGCGGCAATCCGTCCAAACTCGACCGAATCCATCGGGACTTCAACGAATCCTCCCGGCTCAGCGGCCTCATTAACATCAACGGCGTCGATCATGCGAAGTTCCCGATCGGGAAATTCCAGCTCTGTCGATTCGTCTTCAAAGACTAACCAGCGCCGGAACGTTTCGTATTCACCCGATTCACGATCAATTGCCACGCGCACCTCGATGTCCTCACTGTGCTTGCGGCGAGTCGCAGATGCCAGGGCGGCTTCGATGGCCTCGAAAATAATGTCTTGTTCAACGCCCTTTTCATTAGAAACGGCGTCGACCACCATCAAGATTTCTTTACTCATTGCCTGAAACTCCAAATTTGCGCGACCGCTCAGGCGGCCGGCACCAGTCGTGCGGTGTCGATTGTCGCCATCGGCAAGGTGTGCGACTCGCCATCCACATCAACCACGATGTTCGCGTCATCCGACGACAGCAATGTGCCGTGGAATCGTTTGCGCCCCGCAATCGGGAAACGCATCTCCACTTTCACAGTTTCGCCTGCAAACCGCTGAAAGTGCTCAACTTTCCTTAACTTCCTGTTCCAACCCGGCGACGATACCTCGAGGTCGTAATGGCCTGGAATCGGGTCCTCCACATCCAGCAAAGCACTGACCGCGCCATTGACCCTTTCGCAGTCCTCGATCCCGATGCCGTCCGGATGATCAATAAACAGCCGAATGACCCCGCTTTTACCACCGAGCCTTACCTCCAGGTCCGACAATTCGTACCCAAGGCGCTCAATGCTCGGTTCGAGCAGCTTTTCCAGTTCATCGCCAGTCATGTGTTCGTAATCTAACTACCTGTTTTACAACGAAAAAATGGGCATATAGCCCATTCCTACCCTGCGCCTGTCACAGCCCCAACGTGTCGCTTTGCCGAGGCTTCCAGCCCATCGTTCCGGGCAATAAAAAACCCCGGAGCGGGGCTTCTTTTACCTAGACCATGGTCCCGTGCGCGGCCGGATTATACGGCAATCAAGGAAGGTTTCGCAATGCCCGAAACGCTTGATTTTCAAGGGCTCTCTGCGGCTAAACTAGGCTCCTCGCAAAAACGCCAAAGAACACGAGCCTATGCACGACTTCGCGATCATCGGCGCCGGTATTATCGGCTTGTCGACGGCCCGGCAACTGCAAATTCGACACCCCGACAAGAAAATTCTGCTACTCGAGAAAGAGGACCGCGTCGCAAAACATCAGACCGGCCGAAATTCAGGCGTCATCCATGCCGGAATTTATTACGCACCGGGAAGTCTCAAAGCGAAATTCTGCAAGGAAGGCGTTGTGGCAACAATCGCCTTTTGCGAGGAGCACAGAATCCCGTACGAGCAATGCGGCAAGTTAATCGTTGCAAGTGATGAAGCGGAGCATGAACGCCTGTTGGACCTGTTCGAGCGCGCCCGTCTCAATGAACTCGATGTGGAGCTTATCGATGGCGCCGAGTTGAAGCACATCGAGCCCGAAATTACGGGAATCAGCGCTATTCGACTCAACACCACGGGAATCGTGAGTTACGCACAAATCAGCGAAAAACTGGCCGAAGAGTTTCTCTTGAACGGCGGTGAGATTCAGTTTGGGCTAGCTGTAACGGACCTCAAGGAGACGCTCAGCCGTATCGACATTGAACTTGAAACCGGAAAAACATTTCAAAGCCGTTTTTTGATCGTGTGCGGCGGCCTTATGGCAGACCGCCTGACGCGTATGCTCGATATGAATATCGACTTTCGCATCATTCCTTACCGTGGCGAGTACTATCAGCTGCCGCCCGACAGAAACGACCTCGTCAGGCATCTGATTTATCCTGTTCCAGACCCGGCGCTACCGTTTCTGGGCGTGCATCTGACAAAAATGATTGACGGTTCAGTCTCAGTGGGTCCCAGCGCGCTCCAGGGATGGAAACGCGAGGGCTACGGCAGGATTAATCTTGATTTGCAGGATATCTGGGAGCAACTGTCTTTCATCGGCTTCTGGCGTATTTCGTACCGGTTTCTATGGACTGGCCTCAAGGAAGTCCGCAATGCGCTCTGGAAGCCGAGCTACCTGAAATCGGTGCATAAATACTGCCCGTCCATTCGCCGCGAAGAACTGCTGCCTTACCCCGTTGGCGTAAGAGCAATGGCCGTGACGAGTGACGGCAAGATGATTAGCGACTTCCTATTCGCGGAAACCGATCGCAGCCTGCACGTATGTAACGCGCCCTCTCCGGCTGCGACCTCGGCTTTTCCGATCGGCAACTATATCTGCGACAAAATCGACGAGAAAGTCGGTAGCGGCTGACGTCGGCTAGAGCAGTTCTACGGTCACCTTTTCGATCTCGCCTGTAAATGCGTTGTCACCCTCGGCGTACTCTTCCGTGACAGGAGTTGCCAGATCCGTACCGACGTCAGCGGTCTCGTCGGCGGAGAATAAGAACGGCGTGGTGTTGCCGATATGCCCTTCAGCAACCGTTTCGCCGTTGACGAGAATCGTTCCCTTGCCACCCGCACCAGGCTTCTCGCCGCCGTCATACGCAAATTCGTAGCGAATCGTCGCTTTTCCGGCAGCAATCGGCTCCGTCGTTGTAACCGTATAGCGCTCCTTGCCGACCCAGTTGTGTACGTATGATGCCTTGCCGTCCTTCATATAAAGACTCCAGCCCGCAAATCGTCCGCCCTGGGCGAGAATCACGCCCTCGGCGCCGCCTTCCGGTATCTCGACTTCAGCGGTGATCGAATGTGACTTGTTCTTCACATTGATGAAGGCGTTCTCGGTCATGTGCATGCCCGGATAAACCGTGAGCGATGTGCGATCGCCCATCAGATCGGGCCTGCCGGCAATAGCGGCATTAAAACGCTCGTAGGTGCGATCATCGATAGGCAAAACGTCATATTTGATTGCTTCGGACATGAACAAATCCTGCAACTCCGCGAGTTTTTCCGGATTCGATGCGGCCAGATCGTTCGCCTGACTGAAGTCCTCGGCGACATGATATAGCTGCCACTGATCTTCACTCAGTGGAGGGGGCGTCCCGCCCCAGGGGGTTCGGTGTTTGGCGGCAGCGACCCAACCGTCGTTGTAGATTGCACGGTTGCCGAACATTTCGAAATATTGAGTCGTATGACGATCTGCGGCGTCCGCATCGTCAAAAGCGTATATCAGACTGACGCCTTCAAAGGGTTTCTGAACGGCGCCATTGACCGACGTCGGAAATGGCAACCCGGCCGCTTGCATTACTGTCGGCCCGATGTCCGTAACGTGGTGCCACTGTGAGCGAACCTCGCCCGTTGCGCGGATGCCCTCAGGCCAATGCACGACCAGCGGGTTTCGCGTGCCACCATAGTGCGAAGCAACTTGCTTGGTCCACTCGAATGGCGTGTTGGTTGCGACAGCCCAGCCTGCCTGAAAGTGTGGGTAGGACGTGGGACCACCCCATTCTTCCATGTACTGTAGTTGATCTTCCTCTGGATCCGGCAGACCGTTTAGCACAATTGTCTCGTTGAACGTCCCGGTCAGTCCGCCCTCAGCACTCGAGCCGTTATCACCGAAAATGTACATGAACAGAGTGTTGTCCAACTCGCCCATTGCCTCAATCGCATCCACCAGCCGGCCAACCTCGTGGTCAGTGTGTTCTGCAAACGCAGCGAACACTTCCATTTGACGAGCATAGAGTCGTTTCTGATCTTCAGACAGGGCATCCCAGTCCACTATGCCTTCGGCCTTAGGCGCGAGCTTCGTCCCCTCCGGAACGACACCCAATTCGATCTGGCGCGCCAGCGTTTGCTCCCTGTAGGTATCCCAGCCGTCATCGAACTGACCTTTGTAACGATCAATCCAATCAGCCGGTACCTGGTGTGGTGCATGCGTTGCGCCGGTGGCGAAATAAACAAAGAACGGCTTATCTGGCGTGAGCGACTGTTGTGAACGAACCCAGGTGATCGCCTGGTTAGTCATATCGGTGGTGAAGTGATAGTCGGGATCGTCGGACACCTGAACCGGAGCCGTACCGTCGTGGAGCACGGGTGCAAATTGGTTGGTCTCACCGCCGATGAAACCGTAGAACTTGTCGAAGCCTGACCGCGTCGGCCAGTTGTTAAACGGGCCGGATACGCTCACTTCCCACGGCGCGGTCTCGTGGTACTTACCGAATGCCGCCGTGCTGTAGCCGTTCAATCGCAGCATCTCGGTAACCGGCGCCACACTCAATGGACGCTGTCCTCTGTTGCCTTGAAAAGCGGTTGCGACTTCCATGACCGATCCCGCGTTTGCAGAATGGTGATTTCGACCGGTAAGAATTGCCATGCGAGTGGGTGAACAAAGTGCCGTGGTATGGAACTGGTTGAAGCGCAGGCCATCGTCTGCAAGCCGATTCAATGTCGGCGTCTGGATGCCACCACCGAAACCGTCCGAGGCTCCGAATCCGATATCGTCGATCAAGACGATGACCACGTTGGGCGCACCCTCAGGCGCTGTAACCGAGAATGCCGGCGGTGCCGTCGCGTTGCGCGCATCCATCTCCGTAATTTTTGGAAACACGGGATCAGGTATGGGCAACACATTGCGGTCTAACGCACCCGTTGCACTGCTAACGGCTTGTCCTGTTGCCTGTGAACTTTCGGATCCGCCCGAGCAAGCACTCAGAACCATTAACACGCTCAACAAAACAGATATGAGATGACTATGATTATTCATTTTTGACCCTCTTCCCCACAATCGATTATTCGTTTTCTTGATGTCCGGCAGACGAGCGCACAAGACTACAGATCAGCACATCATTCGCAAGAAAGAAATATCTCGATTTTTTACGTTCGGATTATTTTCACATTCCGACTCGGCGGCGACATGACACTGGCTTGATATCAATGCACAAGAAGAACATATTGATCCGAGGGTCGAAGAAAACTAAATAGAAGGAGCCCCCACATGAACATTCGCTTACTGGTACTGGCTGCAATTGGATCCCTGAGTCTCGCGGTTTTTGCTAGCGGTGACCTTAACGAGGGACTTGACGCGGCTAGCAACGCGGACATTATCCTGGCTGACAATCGACGCAAGGATCGACGCGACGATCGGCAAGACGACCGTGATGACAAACAAGACTGCCGTCAGGAAGAAGGTGCGGTCGGTGACGACAAGCGCGAGTGCAAGCAGGAAAACCGCGGCGAAGGCGATGACGAGGCGGAGCCTGAAGTCGAGGCTGAGCCTGAGGCTCTCGTCTAGCCATTATGGTGTAGTTTAAAACGCTTCTCCCACGCCGAAATAGTATTCCGCGCCGTCATCGCCGACGGCGATATCAGCAGACAGTCCAACCCGATGTTTTTGCGACAGGACAAAACGCGCGCCAATGCCGACGGCGGGCAGGAAATTTTCGCCAAAGTCACCAAAACTCTCGGCGACCTCTCCAAAGCCGGCGAAGCCGGTAAATATCCATCGATCGCTGTAATGCCAGCGATACTCGCCTTGCAGCGCGTACATCATTCGATCGCGGTAGCGACCGGACGGGTACCCGCGCAGGTCAGTGCTGCCTCCGAACGTGCTGAGCAGGAAAAACGGCGCACCGTCACTCGTTACTCTCACATAGCCACGTAATGCGAGAACGTTCTGCTCACCCATGGGGCGATAGTGATTGGCGCTGACTTTGAAGGTCTCGGCATCGAAATCGCCACCGGCTGATTCACGGTAGAAAAGCCCTCGCCCGCTGACAAGCCAACCCGTACGCGGAAACTGTTCGTGATCCCGCGTGTCGAATTCAATCGGCAGCGAAATCGCGCCAATATCCAGCTTCACACTCGGATCGAAGTCCGGCGGAAGGCCAAGTTGATTGATGTTCAACCTGAGCCTGGTGTCTACATTTCCTCCCAGGTAACCAAGGCCAACATACAGTTTGTTCCACACTCGCCAGCTCGCACTGGCGAAATACATAGGACCTTCCTGAAGAATGTCGATGCCGATGCCAGAATCGTTTTCAATGTCGCCGACACCGTAGAACTTGTAGAGGATGTCAAAGTAGCCTCCGCCTACTTTGATGCGAAGGTCGTCGTCCATCAAGTTCAGTTTAGCGCCTCCGCCATAGGCATAGCTGCCATTCTCAGCGATCATAGCGAACCCGCCAAGTAACGACGGAGGCGATTCGGAGCCCTCCTTGCGCGGTTCCAGAAAATAGCCAGCACCCAAAGTTAGCGTCCAGCCCATCTGTGGCGAGCGACCCGGAATTGGCGCAACGACAAGATCGGCTGGCCAGCGCTCCACTAATCTTCTCATCGGATTACCGACGACTGGGGCACCATCGGCGTTCAAGCCAAAGTCCCCGATGGCACTTGCCATGTTGCCACCGGGCAGTTCAAAGTCCCGGTCCGGGTCGACCTCATCGCCCTCCGTTTCGGCAAGACACGGCGTGGAAACCAACAGTGCGGCAACGAAGAGCGACACGAAAACGGATTGCAGTTTCACAATATCTATGTCGTTACCTGATTTTTCTGGATTTACTGAAGGCAATGAGTGACGAGGCCAATGGCAGATGAAAGATGATTCAAGCATAAATCAATCTCAGCGAGTTTGCTTCCCAGGGAGGAAAATCGAGAATAAACCCTGTGCCTGCGCCGTAATTGGCTCATCTTTCGCATACCATGTACGGAGCGGGATTATCGGAGGCGTACTTTGTGAAGACCTCAGGCTTGACCAAAAACACCGACGACGACATTGCTTGTTCGAGTATTAAACGGGTGAGTAAACGCCTTTGTGCCGTTGTGCTGATGGCCGTTTTGTCCACTGCGATAGCAACGGCAAACGCGTCGACGCTTTTGACGAATGCAAAAATCATCGATGGTTCCGGAACTCCGGCGATCGAAGGTGCGGTCCGAATCGACGGGGATCGCATTGTTGCCATTGGCGAATTAAAAGCAATGGCTGGTGAACAGGTCATCGATGTTAACGGGCTTTCTCTGGCGCCTGGGTTTATCGATACGCACAGCCATCATGATGATGGTCTTCAGACCAACAAGGATGCGCTTCCCCTCCTTTCCCAGGGCATTACCACTATAGTGCTGGGGCAAGACGGTGGACACGAATTCCCACTGGCAGAGGCCTTCACCGAATTTGAAGAGCACCCGGCAAGCGTCAACATTGCTTCCTATGTCGGCCACAACACCCTTCGCGATTTCGTGATGGGCGAAGATTTCAATCGACATGCAACAGACGAAGAACTCGACGGAATGCGCACGCTGTTGACAAAGGAACTTGCCGCTGGCGCGCTTGGACTGTCTACAGGCCTTGAGTACGAACCGGGTCTACATTCCAATGCGGACGAAGTACTGGTGCTCGCCCAACACACTGCTGACGCAGGTGGCCGATATATTTCACACATTCGAAGTGAAGACCGATATTTTTGGGAGGCAATTGAGGAAATCATCTCAATCGGCAAAGCCACGGGCATGCCGGTTCAAATCTCCCACCTGAAACTGGCAGCCAAGGCATCCTGGGGTGAAACGCAGCGTTTGCTTGACTCACTCGATAAGGCAAGGACAGACGGGGTTCAAATCACTGCCGATATCTACCCTTACGAATATTGGGAATCAACAATTTGGGTGCTGCTGCCCGACCGGGACGCAGATGATCTTGAAGAGATTCAATTCGTCCTTGATGAACTCACTCCGGCCGATGGCATTATCTTCACCGTCTATGAACCCAACCCATCCTATGTGGGAAAAACCGTCGAGGAAATTGCTGTTATCAACGGTCTTAGCGAGCGTGAGACCGTCTCGCTTCTTATGAAAGACTCGCGCGCATGGTCTGCCAAGCACGACGGCAAGAGTGCGGAAAGTATTATGGGACGCTCCATGCGGGATGAGGATATTGCTGCCCTACTGACCTGGCCCCATATCAATTTGTGTACCGACGGTGGTTACACCGGCCATCCTCGTGGTTTCGGTGCTTACCCTCGGGTCTTTGCACATTTTGTCAAGCAGATGAAAGTTCTCGATGTTGAATCCGCAGTTCAACGTATGACCTCGAACGCGGCAAGAAATATGGGGTTCGAGGATCGGGGAGTTATCAGGGTCGGCGCCATAGCCGATCTTGTCTTATTCGATCCAGGATCCATCCGTGACCATGCGTCGTTGCAAAAACCACAAGCACTCTCTGAGGGCATCGTAAAAGTATGGGTTGCCGGAATTCTCGCTTTCGATCATGGCACAAGCACCGAGGCAAGGCCGGGACGCGTTTTGCGTCGACCAGGAGGAAGCTTAAACGATAGTTCGAACGAGTCAGAACGCGTTCAATGACTCACGCAATCGCACTCACTCCATGGAAACGACAAGGCTATTTGGACTCCGAAAATGGAAGTCTGACCATGGACGGAATTGACCTGGCGGAACTCGCTGTTGCGACAGGAACTCCCCATTTCGTTTATTCGGAGAAAAGGCTACGGGCCAATGCCTCTGCAATGTTGAACGCACTTCGCAATATTCACCGCAACACGACTATTGCCTATGCGAGCAAGGCGCTGGCAAACATGTCAGTACTGCGAATATTGAAAGCTGAAGGCCTTGGCATCGAAATCAACTCCGGGGGTGAGCTTCACAAAGCAATTCAAGCGGGTTTCACTGGCGATCAAATCGTTTTCAACGGCGTCGCGAAGTCACAAACAGAGATTGAGGCAGCCATCGCCGCACAAATCAAAGCAATCAATGTCGATTCCCTCGGGGAACTGGACCGGATTATCGAATGCGCCGGTCAAAGCCCGCCCGCTGCAAACGTAACGCTTCGTGTCGTGCCGGAAATTCAAGGTGGCGGGAGCGCAGGACTGGAGACTGGATCGACATCATCCAAGTTCGGCATGACACGAAATGAGATCATGATCGCCCTGAAAAAAATTCGCCTGGCCTCTGACAAAATAGATTTCAAAGGATTTCATGTCCATATCGGCTCCCAGGTTAATGACCTAAGTGCGTATCGTGCAGAAGCCACATTTTTGATCCAATTCCTTAAGGAAATAGAAGACTTGTTGCCTCGCCCGATCGAACATTTAAACCTGGGTGGCGGCTTTCCCGTTTCGTATATCAGTGTCGATGACAAGCGCACGGCTCCCGGCCATTTCAGCAAGACTTATTCCGCGACTCTCAATATTGAAGATGTCGCGACAGCCCTCATCGCCCCCTTGCAGGAGAGACTCGGCCCTGATATTGAGCTGATCGTCGAGCCCGGCCGGAGCATTGTTGCGGATGCTGGGGTCTTGCTCACGCGGGTCGAAGCGATGAAAGAACGTCAGGACCTCAACTGGCTATACCTTGATGCAGGTTACAGCGTCATGCTTGATGCAATCTTCAGCTGGTATTTCCATATGGTCACGGCCAACCGAACGGATGATGAGAAAACGGCACACTTCAGGGTGTTTGGCCCTCTCTGCGATAGCTATGACGCCTTTTTTGACGTAACAGGAGAGGCCGCCATAAGCAGACTGCTTGACCAAGAACCCTCGTTAGGTAAACACAGAGCCCTAATCGAAGAGACACTACTCCGTCAGCCAGGCTTGAAAGAGTTACCTGAGATGACATCCGTTGGCGATATCGTCGCGATACTTGACGTAGGGGCCTACAACATGGAAACCCAGAGTCAATATTGTGGCCGAATTCAACCGGCAGTGTCCCTGATCCGTTTGGATGGCACCTTGGAAGAAATCCGGCGAGCCGAAACGCTAAATGATCTGATGGCAAGAGATGAATGAAAGAGACGATCAACATGCGAGGACAGATTGTGGCACGCCACGATCAATGGTGTAGAAGTTGTAGAGTCTAAAGAGCCATTGACCAACTGGTGGCGCAGATTCAAGGCCTGGTTTTATAAGATTGTCCCAGACAGTCAGCTCTAGGGATGTACAGCATGCAGACTGAAAGAATTCGCGGCTTGATTGCACCGATATTGACGCCGTTCAATGATGATCTATCGGTGGCGACGAAGCTCTATGTGGACCATGCAAAACGGCTATTTGATCAGGGCTGCGCCGGTATCGCACCCTTTGGTACGACTGGCGAAGCCTTGTCGGTCGGCATCGATGAACGGATCGCAGCGATTCGGGTTCTGATTGACGGTGGCATCGATCCGGCACGAATGATTCCTGGAACGGGACTTTCGAATGTCGCAGATACTGCCCGCTTGTCGCGCGCTTGTCTCGACCTGGGATGCGCCGCTGTGATGACCTTGCCGCCGTTTTATTTCAAGTCTGTCAGCGATGACGGGCTTTATCGCCACTTTGAGCAATTGATCGCTGCAATCGGATCGGATGCACGCATTTATCTTTATCACATTCCACCGGTCGCCGTCGTCGGCGTGTCGACCGCACTTGCTACACGGCTACACGCCGATTTCCCGGATCAGATTGTCGGCATAAAAGACAGTTCCGGGGATTGGGACAACACCCGGGCGCTGCTCGACATCGAGGGCATGATCGTCTATCCGGGATCGGAATTGCCATTGCTTGACGCACTGGAACTCGGCGCAACGGGCTGCATCAGTGCAACCGCAAACATCAATGCAGGAAACATTGCCAGAGTAATAAAGCACTTCCAACGGGGCGACATCGCCGCCGCCAAAACATTGCACGAGACGGTAAAGCGCTTACGCTTGCTGGTACAGGACTATGGCCCGATCCCGGCGCAAAAACGCCTGCTTGCGATTGCCACCGATGATGCACGCTGGGCCAACGTGCGTCCGCCGTTGACAGCAATGTCCGAAGAGGCGGGTACGGATTTGGCCGCGATACTGAGACGCGAATGCGAATTTGAGACCTTACGTTGAGTCGCTGCGGTTGCACCCATTACTTTCGTTGCAGTGTTACGAAGCACCATTCAGCAAGAACAAAGTAATAAGGACATTCCGTCGGGAAAAAATGAACAAACATATACGTTAAGTCCGGACCGGACTCCTGATATTAATCGCACTGATAACAATGGCGGCGTGCGCGAGCGGCCCACGAATCATCACGAACAGTACTCCTGATTTTAGTGTTGCTAACTACCAGACGTTTGGTTTTTTGCAACCAATGTCTTCAGATCGCGGCAACGTGCGTTCGTTGATAAGCACACATCTCATCGAAGCGGCGACACGTGAACTCGATATGTCCGGCCTTAGATTTTCTGAGAACAATCCGGATTTGCGGGTCAATTTCATGGTGTCGACTCGAGAAACGATTCAATCCCGCCCCTCCACCAGTGTCGGCGTTCA
>Ga0255056_10000092_pt1 | contig 21125 bp, 22 predicted proteins | sample Cases_109_1_MG_FD_183639 | JGI IMG/M metagenome (GOLD analysis project Ga0255056, IMG submission 183639) | Seawater microbial communities from Amundsen Gulf, Northwest Territories, Canada - Cases_109_1 | ecosystem: Environmental > Aquatic > Marine > Gulf | place: Canada: Northwest Territories... | reverse complement strand
AGCCTGCGGGCGGGCGACACAGATACCCGCCCCGATGGGCTTGCTGACGGTTTCGGCATGGCCAAGGGAGAATATCGTCTCTCCGCCGTGCAGGCTCAGGCCATTCTGGAGCTGCGCCTGCATCGCCTTACAGGCCTTGAACAAGAAAAAATATTCAAAGAATACAAAGAGATATTAGGTAAAATTAAAGGACTTTCTGAAATATTGGCGGATCCGGACAGACTCCTCAATGTTATCCGTGAAGAGCTTGCCGATTTGCGCGAGGGCTACGGCGACGAGCGCCGCACGGACATCGTTCAGGATCACTCAGACCTCAGTGTTGAGGACCTGATACCGCAGGAAGAAGTTGTGGTAACGCTATCACACGGCGGATACGCGAAGTCGCAGCCAATCGATGCCTATCAGGCGCAACGACGAGGCGGTCGCGGCCGTTCGGCAACAAAAGTTAAAGACGAAGACTTTGTCGACAAATTGTTCGTCGCAAATACACATGACATGATCCTGTGTTTCTCAAGTCGCGGCAAAATGTACTGGCTGAAGGTTTACCAGGTGCCGCAGGCGAGCCGCGGTTCACGAGGCAAACCAATTGTGAACCTGCTGCCGCTTGAAGAAGGTGAGCGCATCAACACGGTATTGCCGATCAAGGAGTTTGACGACAATAGCTTCGTGTTCATGGCGACATCGGCAGGCACTGTAAAGAAAACGCCGCTGAGTCAATTCTCACGACCACGCGCGAGCGGCATTATCGCGATCGATCTTCGTGATGGCGACAAACTTGTGAATGCTGCGATAACCGATGGCAATCAGGATATTTTGCTGGTTGCGAGTTCGGGCAAGAGTATCCGCTTCCACGAATCGGACGTCCGTCCAATGGGTCGTGGAGCAGCCGGTGTCCGCGGCATCAAGCTGCCGTCTGATCATGAAGTGATCGGGCTTGCGATTGTGCAGGACGGGCGTGTCCTAACGGCGACCGAAAACGGCTATGGCAAGCGAACCGAAATCGAGGAGTTCCCGGTTCAAGGCCGCGGCGGTCAGGGCGTCATCGCCATTCAGACGACCGCACGCAACGGCCGCACGGTCGGCATGATGCAAGTCGGTGAAGACGACGAAATGATGTTGATCAGTTCCAATGGCACACTCGTACGAACGCCAGTGGGAGATGTCTCGATCATGGGCCGCAACACTCAGGGTGTGCGTCTTATCCGGGTTGAATCCGGGCAACGCCTGGTTGGTCTGGCCAGGATCGAGTTGATCGGGGATGAAGAATAAGCAAACTGCGCTTACGGTAATCCAAAATGTCACGCGTCTATAATTTCAGCGCCGGTCCTGCCGCGCTGCCCCTCGAAGTACTCGAAAACGTTCGTAAGGATTTACCGGACTGGCAAGGCACCGGTATGTCGGTCATGGAGATCAGTCATCGCAGCCCGGAATTCATCGAATTAGCCGAGCGCTGCGAGGCAAACCTGCGTGAACTGCTGGACATTGGCGACGACTACAGTGTTTTGTTCGCCCAGGGCGGCGCGACGATGCAGATGACCATGGCACCGATGAACCTGTCAGGTACGAACGGCGTGGCTGACTATGTTGTTACGGGCAGTTGGGGGAAGAAGGCGGCAGGCGAGGCCCGAAAGTTCTGCAATGCCAATATCGCTGCCGACGCCTCCGATCGCAATTTTACTTACATCCCGAAAGAGTCTTCGTGGCAAAGAAGCGACGACGCCGCGTATCTCCATTACACACCGAACGAAACGATCGCCGGCGTGGAATTTCATTTCGTGCCCGGCGGCGATGCACCGCTGGTCGCGGACATGTCGAGCACGATCCTGTCGCGCCCCATCGATGTCAGTCAGTTCGGCGTGATCTATGCGGGCGCTCAGAAGAACATCGGGCCCGCCGGAATTACCGTTGTAATTGTTCGCAAGGATTTACTGGAGCGCGCCCCGGCGGACTTGGGACATCTAATGACATGGCGTTCCTACGCCGAATCCGGGTCGATGACGAACACACCACCGACATTCGCCTGGTATGTAACGGATAAGGTGTTCGAGTGGCTGAGAGAGCTGGGCGGTCTTGACGCCATGGCAGACATCAATCGGCGCAAATCCAGCCGCCTGTACGCGGCCATTGACGCGTCAGATTTCTATTCCAATCCTGTGCAGGAGGATTGCCGCTCATGGATGAATATTCCTTTTATTCTTGCGGATGCGGACCTGGATGCCAAATTTCTTCAGGATTCCAAAGCAGCGGGACTAACGAATTTGAAAGGGCACCGATCCGTCGGCGGCATGAGGGCATCTATCTACAATGCGGTTTCGGAATCGGCGATCACGGCGCTCATTGACTTCATGAAAGAGTTTGAAAAAGACAATGGATAGGTATGTATAAAGTTCTCACATTAAACAACATCGCCATCGAAGGGCTGCGGCGACTGCCTCGGGCACGCTATGAGGTCGCGTCTGAAATATCTGATCCGGATGCGGTCATTCTGCGTTCCTACAACATGCATGACATGGACATACCCGATTCCGTAGCTGCCATCGGCCGTGCGGGAGCCGGCACCAATAATATTCCCATTGAGGCCATGAGTAAGCGTGGTGTTCCGGTGTTAAATGCGCCAGGGGCGAACGCGAACGCGGTGAAAGAATTGGCAATAGCAGGCCTTCTGATCGGCGCCCGAAACATCTGCGATGCCAGCGAATACGTCAAAGGACTGCGGGAAAAAGGCGAAGCACTCGATACGGCCGTCGAGGCAGGCAAAAAGCAATTCGTCGGCACCGAGCTGCCGGGCAAGACACTGGGTGTAATCGGTTTGGGCGCGGTCGGCGTCGCAGTCGCCAACGCGGCTCTTGATCTCGGCATGAAGGTGATCGGATTCGATCCGAAGATGACCGTGCGCAATGCGTGGCAACTGTCAGCCGGCGTCGAGTTTACGGAAACGCTGGACCCATTGTTTCAGAAAGCGGACGCCGTGACCTGTCATGTGCCGCTAATGGAAGCAACAAAAGGCATGGTGAGTCGAGATCGTCTTGCCCTCATGAACAGCGGTTCAACGCTGATCAATTTTGCGCGCGGCGCGGTGGTAGACAACGAAGCAGTCCTTACCGCGCTTGATTCCGGGAAATTGCATTCTTATATCTGCGACTTCCCGACGCCCGAGCTTGTCGCGCATCCGAAAGTCGTGGCATTGCCGCATCTCGGTGCATCAACCGGAGAGGCTGAGGAAAACTGCGCAATTATGGTCGCGGAAAATATCAAGGATTACCTTGAGAACGGCAACATCCGGTTTTCTGTGAACTTTCCCGAATGTCGTTTGCCGCGCATGGATGCCCACCGAATTACGATCGCAAACGCTAACGTGCCCAACATGGTCGGTCAGATTTCGACCTGTCTCGCTGACGCGGGGCTCAACATCGAGGATCTGCTGAACAAATCGACCGGTGATTTGGCGTACACCATGGTTGACGTGAACGGACCGGTTTCCGATGAAACCAGACAGCAGCTTCGATCGATCGATGGTGTTCTGACGTTGCGAAATCTTGGCAAGCCTGTAACCTGAGCGCCATTGCGAAAAAGGATGAAAACTCCCTAAATAGCAGCTAGTTGGGAAGTACAGGTGACAGGACACATTAAGCATGACCAGGAAGGCTAAAGACGCGCCGCCGGACCTCGGCGAGATCCGCAAGCGTATTGACGACATCGACGAGCGAATTCAATCGCTCATCAGTGAGCGTGCGCAGTTTGCCCGCGAGGTCGGCGAATCGAAGGGCGAGCTTGCGGAAGCCGTGGATTACTACCGGCCCGAGCGAGAGGCTGACGTCTTGCGGCGGGTTCTGGACCGCAATGATGGCCCGCTGCGCAACGATGAAATGCTGCGTTTGTTTCGGGAAATCATGTCGGCCTGTCTGGCACAGCAGGAGCCGCTGAAAATCGGGTTTCTCGGGCCGGAAGGTACCTTCACGCAGACGGCCGTTTTCAAACACTTTGGCCACTCAGTGCGGGCTTTACCGTTCCACACAATCGACGAAATTTTCCAGGAGGTGGAAAGCGGCGCAGCCGATTTCGGCGTTGTGCCTATCGAGAACTCGACCGAAGGTTCGGTGAACAATACCCTGGACATGTTTCTCACCTCGCCGCTCAAAATTGGAGGCGAAATTGAACTTCGTATCGAGCAGCATCTTCTTGGCAATGAGAAAGGGCTCGATAAAATCGAGCGTATCTGCGCGCATGAACAATCTCTGGCTCAATGCCGCAGCTGGTTACGGGAGAATCTTCCGCACGTCGAGTTGATAGGGATGTCGAGCAATGCGGCGGGCGCCAGGCGTGCCCGCGACGAGAATGGAACCGCTGCAATCGGTCCGGACGTCGCGGCGGATGTCTATGATCTCAGCATATTGGTTAACAACGTCGAGGATCGCGCCGACAATGCGACACGGTTTCTCGTCGTCGGGCGCAGCCTTCTTGCGTCAAGCGGCAACGACAAAACGACGCTTCTAATCTCGACCAGCGATACCGGCGCAGGCTCCGGTGTACTCTTTAATCTTCTCAAACCGCTCGCTGAGCACGGCGTGAGCATGACGCGCATCGAGTCGCGGCCGTCGCAGCGCAAGAATTGGGACTATGTATTCTTCATTGATCTCGACGGTCACGCCGAAGAAGCCCCGCTTGCCGAAGCACTCGAGAAGCTGAAATCCCGAAGCTCACTGTTCAAGGTGCTCGGCGCCTATCCGAAGGCGGTTGGCTAACCGCCAGTCGACCAGGGCAGACATGGATTATCGTGTAGAGCCATCGACCTTACGCGATGCGCTTGTCACCGTGCCTGGCGACAAATCAATATCGCACCGCGCATTGATGCTCGGCAGCATTGCAAATGGCGTGACTGACATTAGCGGCTTTCTGGCTGGCGAAGACTGCCGCGCGACGCTGCAGGCTTTCAGGCAATTGGGCGTCGAGATAATCGAGCGGGATGCAACGACATTGACGATCAATGGCGTGGGTGCTCACGGCCTCGGTGCGCCAGGCGACGATCTGGACCTCGGCAACTCGGGAACGGCAATGCGCTTGATGGCGGGCTTGATGGCAGGGCAGGATTTTTCCTGCACTTTGACCGGCGATGCATCTTTGAATGGCAGGCCCATGGGGCGTGTGATAACGCCGCTGACACAAATGGGGGCAGCAATCGATAGCGATTGTGACGGCACTCCGCCATTGCAGATATCAGGCGGTTTGCGACTACAGGGCATCGACTACGAAATGCCGATGGCGAGCGCTCAGGTGAAGTCCTGCGTCTTGCTTGCCGGCTTGTATGCGAATGGCCGCACGACGGTCACCGAACCGGCTGTCACGCGTGATCACACTGAGCGGATGTTGCGAACCATGGGCGCGAATGTGACTTCTGAACGTGGGCGCATCAGCATCGAAAGCGGGCAACAGCTCACAGGCACTGCGATTGAGGTGCCGGCCGATTTGTCGTCGGCTGCGTTTGTGATTTTGGCCGTACTGCTATCAAACAACGCTGATGTCCTGATCGAAAACGTCGGCGTGAATCCGACCCGCACGGGCGTCATCGACATCCTGCAATCGATGGGAGGCGACATTTCGCTGCAGAACCAACGCTCGCTGGGCGACGAACCCGTCGCCGATATTCGTGTGAAATCTTCCACCCTTGGCGCCGTTGTAGTCGATCCGGCGCTGGTATCACTGGCGATCGATGAATTTCCCGTCCTTTTTGTTGCGGCAGCAGCGGCGACCGGGAAAACAGTTTTCTCGGGAATAGCCGAACTGCGCGTCAAGGAAAGCGATCGGATCGCGGCAATGGCTACGGGCCTGCGGAAGCTGGGAATACAGGTCGACGAGTCAGAAGATGGTGCTGTCGTGCATGGCGGACAATTTTCCGGCGGCAGCGTGGACAGCTTCGGCGATCATCGAATCGCCATGGCATTCGCCATCGCCGCTGGTGCCGCGACAGGCCCAGTTGTAATTACCGACGTCGATGCCGTTGAGACGTCGTTTCCCGGCTTTGCAGAACTCATGGGTCTGCTCGGTGCCAATATCAGCGTAGAGTCCGCCACATGAGTGATTTAGTGCCGGTAATCGCGATTGACGGGCCCAGTGGATCCGGAAAGGGCACCGTTGCCCGCCGGGTGGCAGAGGCGCTCGGCTACCATTTGCTGGACAGCGGCGCGCTCTACCGCTTGACGGCTTTGGCGGCGATACGTCACGGCGTCACTCTTGACGATACGGGGAATCTGGCTGATATCGCGAGAAATCTGGACGTCCATTTTGGCAGCGACGAGCATGGAGACGAGCAGATTCTGCTTGACGACGTCGATGTCTCATTTGACATAAGAACAGAAGAAGCGGGAACCGGGGCATCTCTTGTGGCGTCGCAGAACCCGGTTCGCGAGGCCCTTCTTGAGTTGCAAAGAACGTTCCGAAAAGCCCCCGGATTGGTCGCCGATGGCAGGGATATGGGCACCAATGTATTCGCCGATGCGGGCCTGAAAGTCTTCCTCACAGCCAGCGCTGAGGAACGTGCCAGAAGGCGCCATAAGCAGTTGAAGGACAAGGGTATTGATGTTAGCCTTGCCGCGCTTTCACGGGACATAGAGGGCCGTGACAGGCGCGACACCGAGCGATCGGTGGCGCCACTGAGACCAGCGGGCGATGCCAGGCAACTGGATTCGTCGGGTCAGTCGATTGAGGCCGTTACCAGAACCGTCCTTGATTGGGCCAACGCCGGTTGAGAGACCGTTCACTCGGAAAACTCCACTCAGAGAATTTTGGTGGAATCGGACATGGAGTCCGATTCTTTTTTTCTAATGACCGTTAGCTGCGGAATGTAGCGAAGCGGATAGGTGAAGGCCCGGGGTGTGACAGCCACCGTGTCTTTTGGTTTATTAACATGTCTGAAAGTTTTGCTGATTTATTTGAAGAAAGTTTTGCGAGTCAACAAATCAAACCCGGTGCCATCATTACCGGTATCGTTGTCGCAATTAATGACGATGTAGTACTCGTCAGTGCCGGTCTCAAATCAGAGGCCGTTATCCCGATCGAACAATTCAAGGCCGACCTTCTCTTGGGTGAGATCGCCGTCGGTGACAGCGTTGAAGTCGCACTCGATTCCGTCGAAGACGGTTTCGGTGAAACAAAGCTGTCCCGCGAGAAAGCGATTCGTGCGAGAACGTGGATCGACCTCGAAAAGGCATTCGAGAATTCGGAAGTGGTTGAAGGCATTATCAACGGCCGAGTGAAAGGCGGTTTCACCGTCGAGATAGACAATGTCCGCGCATTTTTGCCGGGCTCACTTGTTGACGTTCGCCCTGTTCGCGACCCGGCATACCTCGAAGGCAAGAGCCTGGAGTTCAAGGTCATCAAGCTCGATCAGAAACGCAATAATGTTGTGGTTTCGCGGCGAGCCGTTGTCGAGCAGGAGTACTCGGAAGAGCGCGAGCAGTTGCTTGAAGAGCTGCAGGAAGGCAAGTCAGTCAAGGGTATCGTGAAAAACCTGACCGACTACGGAGCATTTGTTGACCTTGGCGGAATTGATGGCCTGCTGCATATCACGGACATGGCCTGGAAGCGCGTTAAGCATCCTTCCGAGGTCGTTAACGTGGGCGACGAGATCGATGTGAAAATCCTGAAATTCGATCGCGAACGTCAGCGTGTATCGCTGGGCATGAAGCAACTCGGAGACGATCCGTGGAAGGATCTCGCGCGTCGTTATCCGCCGCAGACACGTCTGTTTGGTAAGGTCACCAACATCGCCGACTATGGTTGTTTCGTTGAAATCGAGGACGGCGTAGAAGGACTCGTCCACGTTTCCGAAATGGACTGGACCAACAAAAACGTTAATCCGTCACGCGTAGTATCCGTCGGCGAAGAAACGGAAGTGATGGTTCTCGAGATTGACGAGGAGCGTCGTCGTATTTCACTCGGCGTCAAGCAATGCAATTCGAACCCGTGGGCAGAATTTGCCACGACATTTAATCGTAGCGACAAAGTGTCGGGTCAGATCAAGTCGATTACCGATTTCGGTATCTTCATCGGTCTCGACGGCGGTATCGATGGTCTCGTTCACCTCTCAGACATCTCCTGGGACTTGCCCGGCGAAGAAGCCGTTCGCAATTACCAGAAGGGTCAGGAAATCGAGGCGGCGGTTCTGGCCATCGACTCAGAACGTGAACGTATTTCTCTGGGCATCAAACAGCTTGAGAAAGATCCGTTCTCACAATGGCTCGCCGAGCATCCGAAGAACACGATCGTCACGGGTACTGTCACAGAGGTTGATCCGCGCGGCGCGCTGGTCGATCTGGGTGACGGTGTGATCGGTTCATTGCGCGCATCTGAGTTAGCTCGCGGCCGGATTGAGGACGCTCGCACGGTTCTGAAGGTCGGTGAAGAGATTGAAGCGAAGTTCACGAACGTCGATCGCAAGAATCGCTCCGTGGCGCTTTCGATCAAGGCCAAAGAGGTCCATGACGAGGCGGAGGCTATCAGCAGTTACAAGTCTGAAGCCGGTTCTGCCCCGGCCGGGACCACCCTGGGAGAGCTTCTGAAGGAAAAAATGTCCGGCGGAAGCAAATAATTACGTAAAAACAGTAGCCCGGACCGGCCGGTCCGGGCTATATTTGTCTTTACGAATCGGTGAGTTACGAGACCCAGTCGGAAAAACCAGAAAAATGACCAAATCTGAGCTCATAGAAGCGATCGCCCGAAAACAGAAACATCTGCCCGCGAAAGACGTTGAGCTTGCGGTCAAGCACTTGCTGGACCTCATGAGCGACTCGCTGGCCCAAGGGCAACGCATTGAGATTAGGGGATTCGGCAGTTTTTCGCTGCATTTCCGGCCGCCACGTATTGGGCGCAACCCGAAGACGGGTGAGGCAGTCGCGCTATCGGGGAAATACGTACCTCATTTCAAGCCCGGCAAGGATCTGCGTGAGCGGGTCGACCAAAGCCGGCATTTTCCGATCAAGAGCTGATCCAAGCAACGGACGATGCTTAAGCGCATTGCCGTGATCGTGCTAGTCGTGATTATTTTCACGGCGATGCTCGTATTTACTTACCACAATAACGGGACGGTGGACGTCGATCTCATTCTGACAACCGTGACCACCTCTGTGCCAGTCGCGTTTACGATCGCATTCGCTATTGGCTGGTTATTCGGCATTCTTTGCATGGGCGCCTGGGCACTCAGACTGATCAATGACCGGCGTAACCTGCGCCGCGCACTCAGAGTTTCCGAGTCCGAAGTCACCAGCCTCAGAAATCTGCCATTGAACGATGCCGACTGAATCCACATTTTTGCTTGCGGGGCTGTTCCTGTTGCTGGCTGCGGCAGGCTGGATACTGGGCCGATTCGGCGAACGCGACGAAGAAGACCCGCCGCCGCCACTAAACATTGATTATCTAAAAGGCCTTAACTTTCTTCTTAATGAGCAGACAGACCAGGCGCTGGAACACTTCCTGAAAATGGTGCGTGTCGACGACAAGACTATCGAAACTCACTTTGCACTGGGCAGCCTGTTTCGACGCCGCGGCGAACTCGACCGCGCTATTCGGATTCACCAGAACATTATTGCGCGCCCGGACCTTGCATCAGAGCAGCGCGATCAGGCGCTGTTCTCGCTGGCGAAAGATTATTTGCGTGCCGGACTCCTGGATCGTGCGGAAAAGTTGTTCGGACGCCTGTCGCAAGGCTCGCGCTACCAGGTTGAGGCCCTCGAAAATCTGACGCGAATCTACGAGCAGGAGAAAGAGTGGGAAAAAGCGGTCGAGGCCGGGCAGCAACTCGAAGTACTCGGCGGTCGTTCGCTCGCGTTGCAGATCGCGCATTATTATTGTGAACTCGCCGAGGCTTCTGCGGCGGACAAGGACTATGGCGCCGCCCGGCAATACGTTAAACACGCTCAAACCGGTCGTCCGCGAACCCTGCGCGGTGCGTTGACCCGCGCTCATATCGCGCGTGAGATGGACGACAACAAGACAGCGCTGCGCCTGTATCACCGGATTATCGATGAACATACCTACCTGATCGCCGAGGCACTTCCGGAAATGGTCTCGATCTACGAACGTGAGGGCGCAATGGGCGAACTCGAGAAAGCGTTCTCCCAAATGCTGAAAAAGAATCCCGAAATGAGCGCATTGGTTGCTTTGACGGCGATCGTTAACAACATCAGTGGCATCGCTGTTATCGATGAGTGTGTCGAGAAATACTTGCTGAACGAGCCAACGCTGAGTGAGTTCGTTGACTTGCAGAGTTTAAGCAACGGCGATGATTCCGGGTACGACAAGATTCGCAAGGCGCTGTCGACACTGGCGGCATCGACACCGCGATATCAGTGCCAGGAATGCGGTTTCTCAAGTCAAAAATTATTGTGGCAATGCCCAAGTTGTCGCGCCTGGGAAACCCAGCGGCCAGCATCCAGGGTGCAATTCGACACGGTATTGCAGCACAGCATTACGGGCCCCTAGACTCCTGTAGGAGCGCTGCTGTAAAAGCGCTGCTCGCAGCGCGATGCTTAAGGCCCGCTTCGCGGTTCTTGCGGCTGGTGCAAAAAAGACACCTCGCGCCCCGTCTCGGCACACACCGAAAACATTCGATAACCTTCGCTCTGTAACCTGGCGATGACATCAGTCGTGCGCTGGAGACCGTTTTCGACGAAACGATGGTGGAATTCGACGAGCAACTGCCCGGGTCGAATCGACGATTCCAGCAGGTCGTCGAGTACGTCGAATTCGGCGCCTTCAATATCCATCTTCAGCAGGTCAATTCGCGAATGGCCAAGTTTCTCGACCAGCGTCCCAATGGTGTAAGCAGGAACCTCGACTCCACTATCTCCGGATGAGTGCTCGGGCACGAGCGTATACATCATTTCGGATAGTTTGCCGCCTCGCAGAACGCGCGGATACAAGGTCAGCGTGCCATCGTCGCCCGCAGCGGCCCAGGCCTGAAAATGAAACTGCCGGGGCCGATCGTCCTGTCCAACAAAGGACTGCGACGACGGGGTCGGATCAAACGCGTAAACATTGCTTTGGCAACGCTTGATCAGCGCCAGATCGAAATCAATGTTGTCGCCAACGCCGAGCGAGTAAACGATGCTGAATTCGCCCAGCAAACTCGCGTCGTATGCCCAGCCGCCATCGACGACACATTCTATGTCGAGTTCGGGCGCGAGCCGCAATTCCTGCCCGACAAGACGCTTCAGCCTGACCTTCAAGCGTTGATATCCAGGCGTGGTTTCGAATCGTTTCCATGCTGCTAGCGCCATCGTCTGAGTATATACGAACGGCCCATTTTCCACGCCAAACGCCCAGATTTGACCTCTGCAAAAGAGCCGGGACCGCCATATTCTGCTTCTTGCCGCAAAGCTGCGGTGTCCATTAGTCTCGTTTATCAAGGAGCGAAAAATGAAGTCTCTCAGCAGAATACTGCCGCTTGCAGCGGCTTTTCTCCCATTGCTCGCCTGGGCCGGTCCCGTCAATGTCAACACAGCCGACGCCGAAACGATTTCGGCTGAGCTAAAAGGCATTGGAATGACGAAGGCGCAGGCGATCGTCGACTATCGCAAGAAACACGGACCGTTCAAAAATGCCGAAGAGTTGTCTCTTGTAAAAGGAATCGGTGAACGCACCGTTGACATGAATCGGACCGACATCCTCGTCGGTACCGAGAAAAAGTAGGGCGATTTCGCGTCGGGCCGCCCACGGTCGCACCGGCAGATGCCGGTGCGACCGATAAACGAGCTTTGACGTTTACAGAGTCGTAACGCTTTCTCACCGAATTGGATATCATGCGTCAGACTATTCGATAAGGGAGCGACACGTTGGCACAATCAGTTCGAGCAGCCGTATTTCCCGTGGCGGGCCGTGGCACCCGGTTTCTTCCGGCGACCAAGGCGAGCCCGAAAGAGATGCTGCCTATCGTCGACAAGCCACTCATTCAGTACGCGGTCGAGGAAGCGATTCAAGCCGGCGCAAGCAAGCTTGTCTTCATCACCGGAAGTTCCAAACGTGCCATCGAAGATCATTTTGACGCGGATCCGGAGCTTGAAAAGTCTTTAACCGATTCGGGGAAGGAAGAGCTCCTGAAGTCGATTCAGGAAATCGTGCCGGACGGGGTGTCTTGTATTTACATTCGGCAGGGTGAGCCACTGGGCCTGGGACACGCTGTGCTTTGCGCCAAACCGGCCGTCGGCAACGAGCCGTTCTTCGTACACCTGGCAGACGACCTGATCGCGGGCCAACCCGGTTGTCTGCAGCAAATGGCAGCCGAGTATGCCGACCACGGAGGCAGCGTCGTCGCCGTTGAAACGGTGCCAAGAGAGAGTACGTCAAGTTACGGCATCGTTGCGGTGAACGGCAAAGATCGTGATCGGATAACCCAGATCGTTGAAAAACCGGACCCGGCTGCAGCGCCTTCAAACTCCGCAGTGGTCGGCCGATATCTGCTTGCCCCGGAAATATTCGGGATGCTGGAAAATATTGGCAGAGGTGCCGGTGGGGAGATTCAGCTTACGGACGGAATTGCGGAATTGCTGAAAGACTCTCCCGTCTATGCGTACTCGTTCGACGGGATTCGTTATGACTGCGGAAGCAAACTTGGTTACCTGCAGGCGACCGTTGCCTACGGGCTGGAACACCCCGACACGGGCGCGGGCTTCCGCGAGCACCTAGAAAAACTTCTCGTAAAATCAGCAGACTAGTTTTCCGCTAAAAAGATCACTTAGAGATTTCGGCGATCGCATTGCGACAACGATTGATAACCGTCCAGGCCGTCAACGCTGCGACAACGCCAAGAGCGGCATTCATCCATGCTGCGGCCTCAATGCCGAGCCCCAGGAGTAGCGCGAGCAGGCCAAATACGAAGGCACGATCACTCTTACCCATGGGTCCGTCGTATCGTCGGCTGGCGCCGATCTGTATCGCGACGACGCCAGCCATCTCCGTGAAAATTGCGAGTAAAACGATGGCGATGACCAACGCCGGAGATAGTCCGGGAACGAAAGCGAATGCCAGATACAGCGCGCTATCCGAAACGACATCGCCTAATTCGTTCAGTACACCGCCCAGCGCACTCTGCATGTTGTGTTCGCGTGCCAGCATGCCGTCGATTGCGTTTAGGGCCATGCGCAGGAATAGCCATAAGGGCACCAAATAGGCGGCCCAGGCCGATGTTGGATAGTAGGCGAATAGTCCGCCGACAATGAGCGATAGCAGGAGTGCGGCGACTGTGACCTGGTTGGCTGTTACGCCAGCCTGTGCGAGGCCCTTGCAAATGGGGCGCAAGAGATTTTGAAACGCAGGCTTCAGATCGTAGATCGTCATTCGCTGGCAACCCCAAGTTTTGCGACTCTTTCTTCGAGATCGCTGCAGATTTGTTGTACGGATTCCGAATTCTTCTCGAGATGTTCGAACGTTTGAGGGGCGCCGACCCGAAGCCGTAGCTGGCGCGGCCGGGGAAACGCCTTGCCCTTGGGCCAGGCCTGCGTGCCGCCCGTTAGATGGCATGGCACAACCGGCAAATCAGTGCCGACAACCAGTCTCCCTATCCCTGAGCGAAAGCGTGCCATTTCGCCCGTTGTGGTACGTGTACCTTCCGGAAAAATGATCAGGACGTTGCCATCGTTCTTGAGAAGTTCCGAGCAGACGGTGAGACTTTCGGCACCCTTAAGCTGTCGATCAAACGGCAGGGCATTGATCAGGACCGCCGAGATGGCGCTGCGTGGCAGGCTCGAGAAAAAGTAGTCAGCAGCGGCGGCCGGGAACGTGCGATGAATCTGTCTCAGGGGAACGGAATAGAGCAGGCACATCGTGTCGAGGTGGCTAGTGTGGTTACAGACCAAAACGTATGACCCGGACGCCGGAAAATTCTCGCGGCCTTCTACTGTCATTCGATGATACAGACGCATCCATACGCGAAGAATCAGCGCCGCGATCGAACGTATCGAGTACGCAAACATCGTCGGTTCGCGCGGGAAGCTGCGCAGGGTTTCAGCCATCGAGGAATCGATGTCGGGTGACGGATGGTATTGCCAATCATTCATAACGACGTCACTCAGACCTGACCGTGAAACCAGCGAACCATGTGAAAAAAGATCGGTGCGACGAAAATCATGCTGTCGACGCGATCAAGAATGCCACCGTGGCCGCGTATGACCGAACCCATATCCTTAATTCCGATGTCCCTTTTGATGTAGCTGATAACGAGATCGCCAAGTTGGCCACCAACGCCAACAATCAGCCCCGCGAGAATCAAATGTAGGGGATCGAAATGAGGAAACGAAAACGACACGAGCCATGGAATGAGCATTGAGATCGCGACGGCGCCCAGTGATCCTTCAATAGTCTTGTTCGGACTGACGTTTTCACGCAGTTTGTGTTTACCAAAGATTTTGCCGCAGGTAAATGCGGCCACGTCATTTATTTCCACGGCGAAAATCAGGTACAGAATATAGCCGTATGCGTTGGGCAAATTGGCCAGATATCCGAGATGGCTGAACATCCAGCCAAAATAGACAAAGCCGACAATCGCCAGCGCAACCTGTTGTAGCTGACCCTTGGATCGATTACGCAGGATCGGCACCAAAAGGACGGCGCCAATAACGTAGACCGGCAATGCCATGAACATGCCGTACCAGCCGGGCCCTTCCAGCCGCGGATCCAAGACATGAGACACGAGGCCAAGCAAAGCGATGCCGACATAGACCGTACCCGTTAACAGCCAATCCGTGTACAGACCCGTCGCGCGCGCGAATTCGCGAAAACCAAAGAAAGCCAACAGCGTAATGCCGACAATGACCGCCGAACGGCCAAGAAAAATGCTTCCCATCACGATCGGAACCATCACCAGCCAGCCTCGATAACTTGACCATGCCGACGACACATTCTTGCCGAGAACGCCCATGATTGTGAGCAAAATCCCGGCAGTCGCGAGTAGTCCGCCAACGATGGCGAGATACGACAGAAAAATCGAGTTGTTGAGTGCTGCATCGATCGACATTGGCTATTTCCCCATCAAATACATGCCAAGGACTAAAAAGGCCATACCGCCGACGTTGATTGCTTTTATCGGCGTGCCGTATACAAGCAGTGCGATTATCGCGGCCCATATGAAGGTTGTCGCATAGATCGGGTACAAGACCGTTAGCGATCCGCCCTTCCTGAACGCGGCAACAAACAGCACCATGACGGCGACGTAGCAAACGCTGCCGAACAGTAGCCGCTGATTGAACGCGTAGCTTGCGAGCGAACCCCCTGCAAGGTCGGCGCCGGATTTGTACAGATACTGGCCCAGCGCGCCCAGGATGGAGGCAAGCAGGAAAAAGCCTATGGAAATGGCGGGTGTCGTCATCGAATGCCCCAATATTTTGCCTTATCCGTGTTGATCATAGGGTGAATCAGGGCCGCAACCAATACCTGAGGAAATACAGATTTTTGGGCTGATGAAATGCTGATGGACGTTGGCCGCGCAGCGGACCAGCCGATTATCGACTACGCTTAAAGGACAACAACGAAAAGGAACGCAATATGGACTTTCTCAAGAGCCTTTCTCCCCATGTACATTGGGGTCTGCGCCTGTCACTGGCCGCCACCTTCCTTTACCACGGTGCGGGCAAGTTGCCGGTCGAAGGACCGATGATGGGCATGCCTGCTGCCGCGGTCTGGATGCTGGCACTTGCCGAGCTAGCTGCCGGCGTGCTGTTGATTGCCGGCGCATTCGGCAAGGAAATGCTGACTCGGCTGGGCGCCCTGATCGTAATCGTCGTCATGATCGGCGCGATTGCCCTGGTGCATGCCAAGAACGGCTTCAGCGTCATGAACGGTGGCATGGAGTTTCAGATTTTGATGCTCGTGACCGGCCTGTACCTGGCCGCGAAGGGTAACGACGCCTGAGCGATGAACGAAAAAAGGCCTTCGAAAGAAGGCCTTTTTGAATTTGGCTCCCCGACCCGGACTCGAACCAGGGACCAATTGATTAACAGTCAATCGCTCTACCAACTGAGCTATCGGGGAATAGTGTGCGTCTAAGCGCGGCCGGGATTCTCGTCCAGGCCCCGCCTTAAGTCAAGCGTAGATTGAGCGTTTTATGCGATTTACGGCTTCCTCGAGTGTTTCCAGAGAGCAGGCGAACGACAGCCGTATATAGCCGGGCGCCCCAAAGGCTGAGCCGGGCACACAGGCAACATCGGCCTCGTTGATAAGTCGCTCCACGAGTTCAACTTCGTTGGCCAGGCCAAGGGTCTGCAGCACGCCTGTGACACGTGGAAAGGCGTAGAACGTGCCTTCGCCCTGGCGGCATTCAAAGCCGTCCAGTCCGTTAAGCGCGGCGACGATGTAGTCATGGCGCTCGTGGTATGCCGCCGTCATCTCAGCGACTGGGGACTGATCGCCGTCGAGTGCAGCCAGCGCCGCTGCCTGAGACACGCTGCAGGCGTTTGACGTACTTTGACTCTGGATGGTTTTCATGGCCTGTATAAGGACCTCCGGGCCAGCCGCATAGCCAATCCGCCAACCCGTCATGGCATAGGCCTTGGACACGCCATTGGTCGTGACCGTACGGTCGTAGAGATCAGGACAGGCGGTCGCGAAACTGACGAAGGGCTCGTCGGCCCATTGAATATGTTCGTAAATATCGTCTGAGGCGATAACGATATTTGGATGCCTGGCCAGCACAGCGCCGAGTGCCTGAAGCTCCGTCCGCGAATAGCTCGCGCCGCTTGGATTGCAGGGACTGTTCAGGAATAGCAAGCGCGTGTTTGGCGTAATCGCGCCGGCCAATTGTTGCGGCGTGATTTTGAAGTCGTCCTCGAGGCCTGTTTCGATGATCACAGGCTTCGCGTCTGCCAGTTTCACCATGTCGGGATAAGAGACCCAGTAGGGCGCAGGGATGATCGCCTCGTCGCCCTCACTAAGAAGGCCAAGGCAGAGATTAAACAGCGCCTGTTTGGCACCCGAGGTAACCAGAATCTGCGACACATCGTATTTCAGTGAGTTTTCTCTGGTGAACTTGCGCTGGATGGCGGCCTTTAATGCCGCAGAACCATCAATTGGCGTGTATTTCGTTGCGCCATCGGCTATCGCTTTGGCCGCCGCTTCTTTGATGAATAGCGGTGTATCGAAATCAGGCTCACCGGCGCCGAGGCTGATGATGTCCCGGCCTTGTGCGCGCAACTCCGCGGCCAGCGCGAGCACTGCGCCGGTTGGCGACGGCTTAACCCGAGCCATGCGTGACGAAACTGATAAACTCACTCGATTGCCTCCGATAAACAGATGCCGAATGGTACGTGAAACAACAAGCCTGCCCAAGAAGTCCAAAGTAGACGATCGTGATCGGCTGACGCTGGTATCAGACTACCAACCTGCAGGTGATCAGGGTCCTGCGATCAGTGGCCTGGTAGAAGGTCTCGGGGACGGTCTTGCGCGTCAGGTATTGCTTGGCGTAACCGGGTCGGGAAAGACGTTTACCGTCGCCAGCGTCATCGAACGGGTGCAACGTCCAGCGATCATTCTTGCACCGAACAAGACGCTTGCCGCGCAGCTCTATGGAGAGATGCGCGAGTTCTTCCCGCGCAATGCGGTTGAGTATTTCGTTTCCTACTACGATTACTACCAGCCGGAAGCCTATGTCCCGAGTTCCGACACCTACATCGAGAAAGACGCGTCGATCAATCAGCACATCGAGCAAATGCGTCTTTCAGCAACCAAGGCGCTGATCGAACGGCCCGACGCCATCATCGTCGCGACCGTTTCCGCGATTTATGGATTGGGTGATCCGGAGGCCTACTTCAATATGGTCCTGCACCTCGTGAGAGGAGACCGAATAGACCAACGGACAATATTGCGCCGCCTGGCCGAACTCCAATACACGCGCAACGAACTCGACCTGTCACAAGGTACCTACCGCGTCCGTGGCGACGTCATCGACATATTTCCGGCCGAGTCGGACCGGGATGCAGTCAGGGTCGAGCTGTTTGACGAGCAAATTGAGGCCTTGTCCTATTTCGACCCGCTAACGGGCGAGGTGTCCCGTCGCGTGCCACGCCTGACCATCTTCCCGAAGACACATTATGTGACGCCGAGAGAGCGCCTGCTGGAGGCTTGCGAGCACATTAAGGTCGAATTGAAGGATCGCCTGACCACTCTTCGAGAGCATGAGAAACTTCTTGAAGCTCAACGACTTGAGCAACGAACTTTATTTGATTTAGAGATGATAGGGGAGCTCGGTTACTGCTCCGGAATTGAAAACTACTCGCGCTACCTGTCGGGTCGCAAAGTGGGCGAAGCACCGCCGTGCCTGTTCGACTACCTGTCCGAAAATGCGCTGCTCATTGTCGACGAGAGCCACGTAACCGTTCCGCAGCTGGGAGCCATGTATAAGGGTGATCGGTCACGCAAGGAAACCCTCGTTGAGCACGGTTTTCGCCTGCCATCGGCGCTCGACAATCGGCCACTAAGATTTGATGAATTTTCGACTCTGTCGCCGCAGACGATTTACGTCTCTGCCACCCCAGGGAACTATGAGTTCGAACATGCCGACAATGTTGTGGAGCAACTCGTAAGACCGACTGGCCTGATCGACCCGGACGTTATTGTTCGACCTGCACGGACCCAGGTGGACGACGTCTTATCCGAGATTGGCAAGCGAGTCGCGAAAGGTGAGCGCGTCCTGATCACCACGCTGACAAAGCGGATGGCGGAGGACCTCACCGACTATTTGCAGGAGCATGGAGTGCGCGTGCGCTACCTGCATTCCGATATTGGCACCGTCGAACGCACAGAAATTATCCGCGACCTGCGACTCGGTGCGTTTGATGTGCTTGTCGGCATTAACCTGCTTCGCGAAGGACTGGACATGCCCGAGGTCTCGCTAGTCGCCATTCTCGACGCCGACAAGGAGGGCTTCCTGAGGTCTGAGCGATCTTTGATTCAGACCATTGGCCGTGCGGCACGAAACGTTCATGGCACGGCGATTCTTTACGCAGACAAGATTACGGGATCGATGAGCCGAGCCATGGAAGAAACGAACCGGCGCCGCGAGCGCCAGGTCGAGCACAACGAGAAACACGACATTACCCCGAAGACCATCGTGAAGCAGGTCGCCGACATCATGGAAGCGGCCTATCCCTCTCCGAAGAAACTCGGTGGCCGTCTGGCTGCGGAAGAGGCCGCCACTTACGCCAAAATGACGCCGGAGCAGCTGCTGAAGAAGGCCGCCAAGCTCGAAAAGCAGATGCTGAAACATGCGCGTGACCTCGAATTCGAGGCGGCCGCGCGACTCCGAGACGAGATCCGGCGGATTCGTGAAGACGGTCTTGGAATTGCGGATCGGAAGGCGGGTTGAGGCGAGCGAAAAAGGGCTTGTCAGGGGCATGGTGTTTCAGTATCTTGTGCCGCCCCTCGAAGATGGGGGCCGAATTTTGAGGGCGATTAGCTCAGGGGTAGAGCGCCACGTTGACATCGTGGAGGTCGGTGGTTCGAGACCACCATCGCCCACCAGTTTCATTGTTGCTTGCAGCCAACAAAGCGCCTGATTTTTTTGGAAAATTGAGGGGTTACACGGTTGTTTCCTGCTGTCCGGCTATATAGAATCGCGGTCCCGCGTTGGCTGTTGCCCCGAAGGGGCCAAAAGGCCATCGCAGGACCTGTTTTTAGCTGGAGGATCTCAGGATCGGAGCATCAAAGCGCGTACGACGCAATGAGGAAATAGACGCCACCGAGGTGCGAGTAATCGACTCGGCAGGAGAACAACGGGGCGTAATGTCTTTGGCAGAGGGAATTGAAGTTGCCAAAGTAGAGGGTCTGGACCTGGTGGAAGTTTCACCCAATGCAGAACCCCCGGTGTGCCGCATAATGGACTTCGGCAAGTACTTGTTCGAACAGAACAAGAAGGCGCAGACGGCAAAGCGTAAGCAGAAACAGGTACACGTTAAGGAAATTAAGTTTCGTCCGGGTACAGACCAGGGCGACTACGATATTAAATTACGTAAGCTTATTCATTTCCTCGAGATCGGGGACAAGACAAAGGTTACGTTGAGATTCAGAGGTCGGGAGATGGCGCACAAGGAATTGGGCGCGCAGCTGCTGACCCGGGTTCGGGACGACCTGGAAGAATACGGTGTTGTTGAGCAAGTGCCGCAGATGGAAGGACGGCAAATGGTCATGGTTATCGCACCGAAGAAAAAGTGAGTAACGGTTTGTAGGAAGGCCTTCAGGCCCGAATTGACCATTTACCCCGCCTGTGACGGCCGTAACGAGTATTCAGCGTTGTGGAACGAAGCAAGGCCAATAAAAGTGGAGACGACGTAATGTCGAAAATGAAAACCAACCGGGGCGCAGCCAAGCGCTTCAGTAAGACGGGCAAGGGTGGCTTCAAGCGCGCTCAGTCCCATCTCAATCACATTCTTACCAAGAAAAAGTCGAAGCGTAAGCGCCAGCTGGGTTCTACCGAGCAGGTCGCGAAAAGTGACGTCAAGAGCGTGCGCCGCATGCTCCCGTATAGTTAAGAGGAGATTGAGAAATGGCACGAGTAAAAAATGGCGTAACGGCCAAGGCACGCCATAAGAAAGTCCTCTCGAAAGCGAAGGGCTACTACGGCGCACGAAGCAAACTATTCAAGACAGCCAAGCAGGCTGTTATCAAAGCGGGCCAGTATGCGTACCGCGACCGCCGTCAGCGCAAGCGTCAGTTCCGTGCACTTTGGATCACGCGTATTAATGCTGCGGCACGGCTACACGGCCTGTCTTATAGCCGACTGATCAATGGTCTGAGCGTTGCCGAGATCGAAGTTGACCGCAAGGTTCTCGCCGATATCGCCGTTCACGATCCTGAGGCATTTGGCGCGATCGCAGAAGCTGCCAAAGCGGCATTGGCCAAGGCGGCTTAATCCGACAAGGGTTAGGTGCGGGCGACTGGACCCGACCCTGGATTCGCTCCCATGCAGGCACTCAATGAGCTCGTAGAGACCGCTGCATCAGAAATTGATGCAGCGGGCGATCTTGCGGCGCTCGATGCCGTGCGCGTGCAATATCTCGGCAAGAAGGGCGAGCTTACGGAACGCCTGAAGGGCCTTAGCGCCTTGTCGGCTAAGGAACGACCGGCAGCAGGTCAGGACATTAACCGAGCGA
>Ga0255056_10000091_pt1 | contig 21200 bp, 14 predicted proteins | sample Cases_109_1_MG_FD_183639 | JGI IMG/M metagenome (GOLD analysis project Ga0255056, IMG submission 183639) | Seawater microbial communities from Amundsen Gulf, Northwest Territories, Canada - Cases_109_1 | ecosystem: Environmental > Aquatic > Marine > Gulf | place: Canada: Northwest Territories... | reverse complement strand
CCGTTTCCGGGACTGTCGCGGATTCCATGGACAATATTCTGAATAAAGTTCATGAGGCCGGCCTGACACTCAAGGCCGGTTGCGGGATTGGCTATGAATTCTCCACCCTGCGACCCAAGGGAGCCTATGTAACAGGCGCGGGTGCCCATACATCCGGTCCGCTGTCGTTCATGGATATCTACGACAAGATGTGTTTCACCGTCTCGTCAGCCGGCGGCCGCAGGGGCGCTCAAATGGGGACTTTCGATATCGGACACCCCGATGTCATGGAGTTCATTCGTGCGAAACGCGAAGACGGCCGTCTGCGACAATTTAATTTATCGCTATTGGTTACCGACGAGTTCATGCAAGCGGTCACAAATGACACCGAATGGCGGTTGGCTTTCCCGGTGACCCGCAAGGAAATAGAGCAAGACGGTCTGGACGTGACCGACAGCAGTCAGTTCGTATGGCGCGAATGGCCGGAACCGGGCAGCTACGAACGTAATCCCGACGGAATGGTGGCCTGCAAGATTTACAAAACGATTCCGGCCCGCCGTGTCTGGGACATCATCATGGCGTCTACCTATGATTTCGCCGAGCCTGGCTTTGTCCTGATCGACAAAGTTAATGAGATGAACAACAACTGGTTTGTCGAAAATATCCGGGCCACGAATCCCTGTGGCGAACAGCCGCTGCCGCCGTATGGGTCCTGCCTGCTCGGGTCTGTCAATCTCACGAAATTCGTTCTCGAGCCATTCACGGATAAAGCCCGATTCGACTGGGTTGAGTTTCGCAAAGTCGTGAAAGTATTCACGCGCATGCTCGACAATGTTGTGGAAATCAATGGCCTGCCACTGCCGTTGCAGCGTCAGGAAATTACCCGAAAACGTCGCCATGGCATGGGATTTCTTGGCCTGGGTTCGGCGATCACCATGTTGCAGATGAAATATGGTGAGGACGACTCAATAGCGTTCACCGAAGAAGTGGCGAAGCAGCTGTCGCTGGCCGGCTGGGAGGCGGGCCTTGAACTGGCAAAGGAGAAAGGACCAGCGCCAATCATGAACGAGACGTTCGACGTCACACAGGAAATGCTCGCGAAGCGACCGGAGATGGTCGACGATTGCTATAAAGTCGGCGACAAAGTGCCCGGCAAGGTTTTGCACAGCCGCTATAGCCGCTATATGCAGCGCATTGCCGAACAGGCGCCGGAACTCGTGGAGGAATTGGCTGAGGTCGGCGCGCGCTTTACCCATCACAGTTCAATTGCTCCAACCGGCACTATTTCATTATCGCTGGCGAACAATGCCAGCAACGGTATTGAGCCGAGTTTTGCGCATCACTACTTCCGCAACATTATCCGCCAGGGCAAGAAGACCAAGGAGAAAGTCGACGTCTTTTCGTTTGAGTTGCTGGCGTATCGGGAACTCATTAGCCAGGCCGCAATGCCGACGTCTACCGAGGAGTCGAGCGCAGAGCAAAAGTTGCCCGCTTACTTCATAACGGCCGAAGACGTCACGCCAAAGGCACATGTTGATATCCAGGCCGCCGCGCAGCGCTGGGTGGATTCATCGATATCCAAGACTGCAAACGTGCCAACGGATTATCCGTACGAAGATTTCAAAAAAATATATTTGTATGCCTACGAACAGGGCTTGAAGGGATGTACGACATTCCGATTCAATCCCGAGGCATTCCAGGGTGTGCTTGTTAAAGAGCGGGACCTGAAAAACACGCTTTACGCATTCACGCTTGAGGACGGCTCAGAGGTCGAACTCAGGGGTGATGAAGATATTGAATACGACGGCGAAGTACATACCGCGGCAAATTTGTTTGATGCGCTGAAAGAAGGCTACTACGGCAAGTTTTGACGCGTGCAAAAATGTTTCGAGGAACGGTAGAATGAGTACGACAAAGATTGACAAGAAAATAGTGGGTTACTCGGTGAAGCAGCCGGACAGCAAAGAAGCTGTCAGCAAGATAGACTACCCGCGTGAAGGCGGCGCAGAAGGGCGTGCGGAAGTTATTCGCATGCACGAGAAACTTGAGCGCCCGGAAATGCTGATCGGATCGACTTACAAGGTCAAGACACCGGTTTCCGATCATGCGATGTACATTACGATCAACGATATTGTTCTCAATGAAGGAACGGAGCACGAGAAGCGTCGCCCGTTTGAGGTTTTCATTAACTCAAAAAATCTCGATCACTATCAATGGATAGTGGCATTGACTCGGATTATCTCGGCGGTTTTCAGAAAAGGCGGTGACGTCACCTTTCTGGTTGACGAACTCAAGGCTGTCTTCGATCCACGCGGAGGTTACTGGCAACCCGGTGGCAAGTTCATGCCATCTATCATTGCTGAGCTTGGTTATATCGTCGAAAAGCACCTGGTTTCCATTGGCCTTCTGGCCAATCCGCAGCTCGATGAGGGACAGAAAAAACTGATCGCGGAGAAGCGAGCGGAATACGAAGCGGCACAGCGGCAGCAGGATGCGTTCGCCAAAAGTGATTATCCGGAAGGCGCACAACTATGTGGCAAGTGCTCAACGGCGGCCGTTGTCATGTTGGACGGTTGCAAGACTTGCCTGAGCTGCGGCGAATCGAAATGCGGCTAGCCGCCTGACGAAATAAAACCGCACAGACCCCTGGCCGCAGGGTGTAGTACTATCGCGCAGTGATTACGACCACTCCCGATTTCTCCGACGCGCGCGTATTGGTAGCCGGCGATGTGATGCTCGACCGATACCTGTTCGGCGGCACCAGCCGGATATCCCCCGAAGCCCCGGTACCGGTCGTCCATATTCGCGAAAGTGACGATCGACCCGGTGGCGCCGCAAACGTCGCAGTCAATCTCGCCAGTCTCGGTACAAAAACGACCTTGCTTGGCTTTGTGGGCGATGATGACGAGGCAAATGTCTTGCACATGCTCTTAAGCGCGCAAAAAATCGATTGCCGCTTTTTGACCACCGATCGATGGCCAACCATTACCAAGACCCGTGTATTAAGCCGCAGCCAGCAACTCATTCGCCTCGATCGCGAGGAAAGCTGCAACGACCCGAACATGACGCTCTGCGACCCGCTGAACCTCAAGTTGGCCGATGTCGACGTCGTAATTCTGTCGGACTACGGAAAAGGGGCATTGGCCGATGTTGCTGACATGATCAAGGCATGTCGCGATCATGGTGTTGCTGTGCTGGTCGATCCAAAAGGTACCGATTTCGCCAAATACTCGGGTGCATCGCTGATGACGCCCAATCAAACAGAATTCGAAGCGGTCGCGGGCGTATGCGACTCTGATGTCGAGTTGGTCTCCCGCGCGTCGAGGATGTTGAAAGATCTGGATCTCGGCGCGTTGCTCGTTACCCGAAGCGAAAAAGGCATGTTGCTTGTCGAAGCGGACAAAGAGCCGTTGTTTCTTTCCACGCAGGCGCGCGAAGTCTACGACGTTACAGGTGCCGGTGACACCGTAATTGCGACTGCCGCTGCAGTGATTGCCAGCGGTGAATCGCTTCCTGTCGCTGCGAGTTTCGCCAATATCGCGGCAGGCGTTGTCGTGCGCAAAATCGGCGTTGCGTCGGTTACGCCGGCCGAAATTCAGATCGCGTCACAACAACGGCGCGACCCGGGTGGGCGCGGGCCGATCAGCGAGGCCGAACTTCTGACCAAACTGGTTGATGCGCGTGAACGCGGTGAACGCATAGTCTTTACCAACGGGTGCTTTGACATTTTGCATGCAGGACACGTGGCGTATCTTGATGAGGCGGCCGGACTTGGAAATCGCCTGATCGTCGGCGTCAATGATGATCGCTCCGTATCACGGCTAAAGGGCGCTTCTCGGCCCATAAATGCGCTTGCAGATCGAATGTCGGTCCTGGCCGCGCTTAGCTCGGTAGACTGGGTTGTGCCATTTTCCGATGACACACCCGAGTCGCTAATTAAAAACATTCTTCCCGACGTGCTCACCAAAGGTGGTGACTACGTACCGGATGAAATAGTCGGCGCAGCAAACGTTCTGGCGGCCGGAGGGGAGGTGCGTGTCCTACCGTTTCGGGAAGGACATTCGTCCAGCCGAATTATTGACGCGCTCGCAATTGACAGTTCCGGTCGCTAAGCGTATCGAGCCTTACGCTCGCGACAATCGCTGAGAGCCAGATCGCCGGCATCTGCTTTATGCGAACTGCGTACAACATCATTACCTACCTGTTTTCTCCCGTTTACGGCCTGTATTGGCTGTTTCGCGGCCTGACTAATCGGGATTACTGGGATCGGCTCGGGCAGCGATTCGGATCCGGCTATCCGCAAGCCTCGGAGGGCTGTATCTGGATTCATGCCGTGTCGGTCGGCGAAGTTCAGGCGTCAGCACCGTTGGTAAATGCTTTGAAGCGTCGTTTTCCCGATCGTAGACTTCTTGTTACGACCGTAACGCCCACCGGCGCGGCAAGAGCGCGAAAACTGTTTGGCAGCACAGTCGCTCACAGCTATATACCGTTTGAAACTCCGATTGCCGTCAATAAATTCTTCGATGCGACAAGGCCCCGGATCGCGCTCATCATGGAAACTGAAATCTGGCCGAATCTTTATCATGCCTGTGGAAAGCGGCGTATCCCGCTGATTCTGGTCAGTGCCCGGATATCGCCCAAGTCCGTCGAAAACTATCGAAAACTGCTTCCATTGTTTCGCGAGACCTTGTCATACGGAATTGTAATTGCCGCTCAGACCCACTCCGACGCAAATCGGTTTAAGGCGTTGGGCGCCGCACCCGAGAGAACATCCGTCACCGGCAACATCAAATTCGATATAGAAATCGACGAAACGGTGATCGATGAGGGAGTGGAACTGAGACGTCAGTGCTTTGCAGACCGCCCGGTCTGGATTGCCGCCAGTACTCACGATAAGGAAGAAGAGTTGGTGCTCTCCGCTCATCGCCTTATTCAGCGTGAATTCCCGGACGCATTGCTGATTCTTGTTCCGCGCCATCCGGAGCGATTTTCAACAGTCGCGTCTTTGATGGACAGAACGGGTTTCAGCTACGTGCTGCACACTGCGGGTAAGCCCTGCAGTCCGGAAACAGAGGTATTGCTCGGCGACACAATGGGCGATGTCCCCATGTTTTATGCCGCCAGCGATGTCGCTTTTGTAGGTGGAACGCTTGTCCCGGTCGGCGGCCACAACCTGCTTGAACCGGCCGCGTTTGGCAAGCCGATCATCACCGGCCCTCATTTGTTTAATACGGTCGAAATTGCCGATATGTTCGCAGAAGTAGGCGCAACAACACTGGTTCACGATGAGCGGGCTTTGGCTCACGCCGTGCTGGAGTTGCTTGCTAACCCGGAGAAAGCAAGTGCCGCGGGCGGCGAGGGTCTTTTGCTGTTGCAAAAAAATCGCGGCTCGCTAAAACGATTGCTCGACCTGCTGGAGCCGACCATGAATGGCGTGAGTGCCTGTCCGCCTCGCGATAAGCCCTGAGTCTCCGGCAAAACCGCCGCGAAGTCCGCTGCGATGCTCGCCCGGTCAGCCCTCAGGTACCGGCCGCCGCCTTTGATTCTTCCTCGGCGATCACTTCCTCCGGCGGCCGTCGGTCTGTTAACCAGCGATCGATTTCCTCGAGGTCCTGAACCTGTAGAGAACCTGCCGCCTGTTTCAAAAGCAAAACGTTGCCGAGGTACGCGTAACGGCTGCGATAATAGTTAGTGATGGCTGCATACAGGGCGCGCTGCGAGTTCAGTACGTCCACGATGGTGCGGGTTCCAACATCAAAACCGGCTTGTGTCGCTTCAAGTGCCGTCCTGCTGGACTGAACCGCCTGATTCAATGCTTTGACACGACTGATTTCCGCCAGAACTCCGAGGTAAGCGTCGCGTGTTGCGCGCTCCGTCTCGCGGCTGACCCGCTGAAGCTGTTGCTGGGATGCGCGATGCAGGTAAACGGCCTCGCGGACACGCGACCTCGTGCGTCCGCCGGAAAATATAGGCAACCTGAACTGCAAGCCAATTGTATCCGCGGTGCTGTCGCTGTCCGCCTGCGATAACTGTGGTCCTGTAGAGAAAAGGAGGTCGGTTTGGCCCGTTCCTTCGTTGTAGGCGCGTCCCACCACCAAGTCAATCGTCGGGTAATGTCCGGTTCGGCGGAACGATATCTCTTGGCGGGATACTTCCTCGCTGAGCCGACTGGACACCAATTGCAGGTTCTGGGTCAGTGCCATGTCAATCCAGCTGGATTCATCTGCGGGATTGGGTGATCGCATCGGTAATTCTTCCATTGGCGCAGACAACGAAGCGACGTACTCACCGGTAATTTCTCGCAAAAATTCTCTTGCGGTAGCAAGCGATCGTTTGGCACCGATTTCATCGGCGACCGACTGGTCGTATGCGGCTTGAGATTCCTGAACGTCAGTGATGGCAATCAGGCCGACTTCGAAGCGCTGTTTCGCTTGCTCAAGCTGTCTGGCGATGGCCAATCTGTCGGCATGGATCGACGTCAATACATCTTCGGCACCGAGCACCTCAAAGTAACGCGTGGCGACTCGAATCATCAGATCCTGTTGCGCGAATTCGTAGTCAGCTTCGGCCTTCGCGACTAATTTTCCAGCCTGCTTCAGGCCGACTATCTGGTCCCAGCGAAACAAAGTCTGTCGCAGGCCGACGTCCCAGCGTTTTGATGTCGAATCGGATTCGAACGGCACCGACTCCAATTGCAAGGTGTCTTGGTTAAAGATCAGCCGGTTGCCGCTGGAATCTCCTTGTTCCCAACCTGCATTGGCCTCTATCTGCGGGAACAACAATCCTCTGGCCTGCGGTGCAAGTTCTTCTGCCGCGAGCCGTCTGGCTTCCGCTTCATGGATCAACGGATCGCTTTGCAGGGCCTGTTGATACACCTCGAGAAGGGACGCTGCGTGACTGAGTCCCGGAACTGCCAAAAGTGCCGCGACAAGACTCAGAGTTTTGAAACTTATGGTTTTTTTCATCATTTGATTTCCATGCATTGGGCCCTTGGCGGCCCAAAAAATCCAAGGTGTTATAGTCAACTATATCACTACACCAGTCAAGCCTGTCCGCCCCTCGTGAACCTGCGATCAATATCGCGGAACGGTCGAATCTATCTGTTGGGACCACTCATCGATGCCACCGACGATGTTCGCAACCCGGGAAAAACCGGTTGCGGCCAAATACGCTGCAACCCGTGCGCTGCGGCCACCGGAGTGGCACATCACTGCTACCGGGGTATTCTCATCGAGTTCGTCGCGCCGCCCCGGCACCTCAGCCATCGGTATGCAAATGCTTCCGGGCACACTGGCCGTCTCGACTTCCCAAGGTTCTCGGACGTCGAGCAGTTGCCAAAGTTCGCCTGATTCTTTCAGGCGACCAAATTCTTCGGGTGTCAGGTCTTCGTTCATCCGGCGTTTGCTATTCCTGATTTTTCTTGTTGTGATTTATTGCCCAGCTCAATCATTAGATGCCGCAAAGGGTAATCTGGTTTCAGACAAACCACCGAAACCGGGCCACTAAAACGAGAAAGCCGGCGTCGCGGCTACATTTTCCAGCGGCGCCAGCACCGTTTCAAAGAGGGTTGTCGGTCTCCACTCAGCGCTGTCACCGCGCAATATAAGCTGAGCCATCATGACCGGCGCGTCGCCGACAACCGCAAACATGCGTCCGCCCGGTTTCAACGACTCTACCAGACGGGTCAATGGCCTCGGAATAGACCCTGCTACGGCAATTGCATCAAACTGACCGTCTGGAAGCGTGTCCAGCGCGTCCATTTGCGTGAGGCTTACGTTGCCAATTTTCGCGTAGTCCAGATTGGCCGCCGCCTGATCAATAAAGTCCTGGTAAATATCAATGCTCTGAACATGGTCGGTGAGCATGGCCAGGCACGCGGTCAAATATCCCGAGCCGGTGCCAATCTCCAGCACTGAATGCTGAGGTTCCAGCTCAAGCGCCTGCAGGAGCCGGCCCTCAACGATGGGTGTCATCATTGACTGCCCATGGCCTAAGGGAATTTCCGTGTCTGCATACGCCAGATGCCTGAATTTCGCCGGTACAAATCGATCTCTCGCGAGCCCACTGATCGCAGAAAGCACCGACGGCTGCAGAACATCCCAGGTGCGCAATTGTTGCTCAACCATCCGGCGCCGCGCATAATCCAGGTTCATTTCATTCTGTCCTTTTAAGTCATTGATTTTCAACTACTATTCACTTCGACCTGCGACTGTCGAAGTTTTTTCCAAAGTTCGCCCGGCTATCCTGTCACGAATTATGGTGAATCGCCGATGTGGGCCTGCGAAGCTGGGCTATGCTTGGTCGTGTACGAACAAATTGCTCAATTATTCCTCGGCCCTGCGTTGTCGGAGACGCGAGTTGAGCGCCTAATAATAACAAATGATTGTTTCACGGCATCATATGCACAGTAGCCGGATCGGGAAACGCAATTTGCGCCGCCTTTGTCGCACTATCGCTTATCAATTGACGGGCACTGTCCCGCTGTGGCGCTGTGCGCCGGTATCGTGATGGAATCGTCCGCATGGCTACTCTTGTTGGGCATCGGGCTTGCGATCGCGATGGCAGGTGTATTGATCATGTTGCTACAAAATCGTCGCCGTTCGAAACGGCTGGTCGCACTGAACGACGAACTCATCGCAGTTTCAGGCGATTCGTCAGTAGGGCGGCGGCTTGGCAGTACCGGTTCGGCTGATACCGATTCGTTGGCCGGGACAGTTAACCGCCTGTTCGACGCGCTCGGCGAGCGTGACCTGAAGATCCAGGATCGCGACAAACTCTTTGCGGACTTCGCCCGCACTTTGCCTGAAATCGTTCTGGTTCATGATGAGAGAATCCTGCTTGCGAACGATAGTGCCAGCGGACTCATCGGCCTGAGTCCGGATCAGCTTGAGGGCCGGGACGTTGCCGATCTCGTCAAACCTGCCTACCGCGCCTTGTTTCGCAAAACAATGGCGAGGCGTCTTTCCGGCGAGAACGGACCCAGGAAGCTCGAAATACAGCTGATCAATGGCAACGAACAGGGGCTTTGGGTGGAAGCGCAAAGCTCGTCGGTCGAATATCGCGGTACACCGGCCATTCTGACAATCGCCAGAGATGTGGGCTATCGAAAAAGTCTGGAGGCTTCGCTAAGTCGCAGCAAACGTCAGGCGCAATACACTCTCGAATCAATTTCCGAAGGCGTCATTACGACCGACAACGAAGGCCGGGTCGACTATATGAATCGGGCTGCGGAATCAATGACCGGCGCCAACCGGGAATCGGCGTCGGGCCATACCGTCGACGATTTGTTTTCACTCGTGGACGAGGGCGATCGACGGTCGCTTGGAGACCCGGTCGAACGATGTCTCTCAATGCGCCGCCGAGTCAATATGGGTCGCCGCGCACTCATGATCAGTCGGGATGGCGAGCAGGAACATTCCATTGAGATTACCGCCTCGCCGATCAGAGGACCCGGCAACAGCATTTCCGGGACGGTTGTCGTATTTCATGACGTTGGGGAAATTCGAGGCCTGACACAGCAGATGAGTTATCAGGCAACGCATGACGCTCTGACAGGACTTGTCAATCGCAGAGAATTCGAACGGCGGCTGCAGGAGGCAATGGATTCGGCCCATGGCGAAGAGGCCACGCATATTTTCTGTTACATGGATCTCGATCGTTTCAAAGCCGTGAACGACAGTTGTGGTCATCTTGCCGGCGACAATATGCTGCGAGAAGTCGCCACACTAATTAAAAATCAGGTTCGCGACTCGGATTTCGTGGGCCGGCTGGGTGGCGACGAGTTTGGCACATTGCTGATGAGCTGCCCGTTGAAAAAGGCAATTCAAATCGCCGGCGATACCTGCAACGCCGTCTCCGATTATCGATTCGTGTGGAAGGACAAAATTTTCAATATTGGAATATCAATCGGTCTGCTTGAAATCAGTCACGCCAGTGGAAATCTTCAGGATATCGTGAGTGCCGCGGACTCGGCCTGCTACGTCGCAAAGCAACGCGGTCGAGGCCAGGTGCACGTCTATTCTGCCCGCGACGAGGCCATTGCGCGCGAACGCGGCGATATTCAATGGCTGCGGCAACTTCAGGACGCTTTGCACGAGGGCAAATTCGAGTTGGCGGTACAGCCGATCATCGCGACTTCGGGCGGTGACGAAACGGGACCCGCCGTTGAAGTGCTTATCCGCCTGCCCGATGATCGTGGTCGATTCGAAAATACTGCAGAGTTCCTACGACCCGCGGAGCGCTACCAGTTGATGCCACAGATCGATCGCTGGGCTGTAAATGCCGCGCTTGCGGCGATAAGCTCAGGCAGATTAAAACTTGCGGGCAGACGCAGTTGCGCAATAAACATATCCGGACAAACGCTCGGAGACGAGGGATTCCTGAGTTTCGTCGTCGAAGCGCTTGATCGAAGTGGCGTGTCGCCGTCGAGCATCTGTTTCGAAGTAAGCGAGGGCGCCGTCACAGGTAATGTGCAGCACGCGCAACGATTTATCGAAGTGCTGCACGGTATCGGCTGCGAATTTGCGCTTGACGATTTTGGCAGCGGTCTTGGTGCGTTTTCCAATCTCAAGAATCTTCCCGTTGACTATCTTAAAATCGACGGTAGTTACACTCGCAATTTGTCCACTGACCAGGTCAATCAGGAAATGGTTGCCGCGATGATCAAGCTCGCACGCACCATGGAGTTCCGGGTTGTTGCCGAGCAAGTGGAGCAACAGGAGGATTTCGACTGGCTCAGGAATATCGGGGTGGATTTTATTCAGGGCAACTTCATCGATCCGCAGGTCCCGTTGGGCACCGGAGGGACCGGCACACACCGCATACTGGATACATAGGTCTCGGGAGCTAAAGGCCTGCTTGCGCGAAAATATGCGGGACCCCGCCATCGATTAGAAGCATATTGAGTTCGTGCAGGTCTTTGTCGAGAATGTCCTGCATATCCGCTTTGATCTGCGTCCACTGCTGGTCCAGTTCCTGCGCCCGCTGTTCACTCCCGTCACTGACCGGTGGGTCCTGATCGATCGCTCCCATCAGATGCAAAACCTGGGTACTCAGCAGTCGGCTCGGAAATGCAATGCGATCCTGGACATCGTTTGGCAGCTGCGGTTGCGCCACATGTATTTCCCACGCATCGATTCTGTCGATGAGTTGCTGGCCTCGCGCCATGATCAATGCGCTCTGCGGGTACGTCTCTGTCGTTTCCATTAGCCGCTTTGCTTGTGCCGCGATGGATCGCATCCGGGTTGTCGAGTTATGGACGTCGTTGACAATCGCAGCCAGCTCGCCGAGTAATTGCTGTTGATGGGCCCAAGCTTGCGCGGCTATCGGCTGGCGCCTTGGATCTGGCATGACGCGCAAAGACTCAGTAACGCTATGGCCGTTGTAGCTAAGTCGCGCCTGGTACGTGCCCGGCGCTACGCGATAGGGTCTCATGCTCACATATCGGATTGTGTCCGAGACCGGCGCGTATCGTTCATGGCGAAGGTTCCAGACATAGCGATTCATACCGTGTTTGGTTTCGAGCGGCGGGGCCGGCGGTTCGGAAATAACGCCCTTTACGAAACCGCCCACTTCCGCCTCCGCCTCGCTGTTGCTGAAACGGCGAATTAATTTACCGTCCGAGTCCAGTATTTCAAGGGTCACGTCGCCTGAGGAATTGTCGATGGTTTCGTTAATCGCATAGCGGAACACGGCTCCGTCGGGTGGGTTCTTCGCTTGTTGTCGATACCACGAGCTGCCGTCCAGGCGATAGGCATCTTTGGTCTGGAACAGGTACACAGTCTGCGATCCAATGTCGTCATCCATGTTACGCAGTGCGGTGATGTCGTCGAGAATCCAGAAGGCCCGTCCCTGCGTCGCTGCGATCAAATCATTGTCGTGAACGCGCAAATCTGTAATGGGAACGACCGGAAGATTCAGTTGCATCGGTTGCCAGCGCCGACCGTCATCGAACGAGACATACACACCTGACTCGGTTCCCGCATACAGCAATCCACGTCGCGAGGGGTCTTCACGCACGACACGAGCGAAGGCTTCGGAAGCAATACCGTCGGTAATGGATGTCCAACTCTGTCCGTAGTCGTTACTTTTGAAGATCATCGGCGTAAGTTCGTTGAACTTGTAGCGCGTGACCGCAATATATGCTGTCGCCGGATCATGTGGCGATACCTCGACCGCGTTGACCTGGGCCTCGGGCATCCGGCGTGGTGTAACGTCTTGCCATTTGCCGCCACCATCTCGAGTAATGTACACGCGGCCATCGTCTGAGCCGGTCCAGATTGTGTCCGGGTCATGCGGCGACTCGGCAATATACATGATGGTACCGTAGTGCTCGCCGCCGGCCCCTTCAATCATGATTGGGCCACCGATCGTTCCTTGTTTCGATTTTTCGTTGCGAGTCAGATCGGGGCTGATCTCGGCCCAGCTCTGCCCGCGATTGGTCGACTTCAGCAACAACTGGGCGCCGTGGTACAGCAATTCAGGATCATGGGCAGAAACCAGTACTGGTGCATTCCAGTTGAAGCGATACTTCAATTCGCTGCCCGGTCTGAACCCCGCAAAATAGGGATACGGTTCCAGGTTTCGATGCTCCTCGGTCTCGGTATTGAGCTCCGAGATCGTACCCAACAAACTTGTACCGTAAATTAACAGCGGATTGTCGGGGTCGAAGGCAATGTGGGCACTTTCGCCGCCGGCCACGGACCGGAAATGTCGGATGCTGATGCCGTTCTCCAGGGTACGGCTGGGAATGCGAACCGTGGAATTGTCCTGCTGACCGCCGTACAGACGGTACGGAAAAACATTGTCGACTATCAGTCGATAAAACTGTGCGGTCGGCTGATTGGACTGGGTCGACCAGTTTTGTCCCCGATCAAACGATACATTTGCTCCACCGTCGTTACCCTGCACCATCCACTGATTATTCCGGGGGTTAATCCAAAGATCGTGGTTGTCACCGTGAGGCGTTTCTACCGCTTCGAAACTCACGCCGCCGTCGACTGACTTCACCATGGAAGCCGCCAGGACATAGACGGTGTTTTCGTCCTGCGGGTCGGCAAATATGTGGGTGTAATACCAGCCGCGATCCCGTATGCCCGGATCGCTATTCACTTTTGTCCAGGTTTGCCCCGCGTCATCGGATCGAAACACACCGCCATCAACCGCCTCGATCATCGCCCACACGCGGTCGGGATTGGCGCGCGAAACGCTTATGCCGGTATTCCCCATCAGGTCCGGGAGACCGTGTTCCAGTTTTTGCCAGTTATCGCCGCCGTCGGTGGTCTTATATAAACCGCTGCCGGGACCGCCGCTGCGGACATTCCAGGGTTCACGTCGATGGTCCCACATGGCCGCATAAATGACGCGCGGGTTCTTTGCATCCATGCTCAGAAAACTGACTCCGGTGTCCGAATTGACGGACAGTACGCGCTCCCAGTTTGCACCGCCGTCCGTCGAACGATAGACACCTCTATCTTCAGTCGCGGCCCAGGGACTTCCCTGCGCACCTACGTACACAATTTCGGGATTCCCGGGATGCACCACAATCTTCGATATCTGGCGCGTTTTTTTGAGACCGATGTGTGTCCAGGTCCTGCCGCCGTCACTGGACTTGTAAACCCCGTCACCGTGCGAGGTCGACACACCACGAACAGGTGATTCACCGGTGCCAACATAGACGATATTCGAATCCGATTCGGCGACCGCGATCGCGCCGATGGTACCGGTATTGAAATATCCGTCCGAAACGTTCGACCAGTTCACACCTCCGCTTTCCGTCTTCCAAACCCCACCGCCGGTTGCGCCCATGTAGTAGGTACGTGGCTGATCCGGATGCCCGGCAACTGCCGTTACCCTGCCACCACGAAACGGTCCGATACTGCGCCACTCGAGCGCCTGATAAAGAGCGGGGTCGACAGCATAATTGCTGACGTCCTGCGCCAGGCACGCGATCGGAATAACTGTGAAGACGGCGCCGATGGCAAGATTATTTACAACCAGTCTGAACAGCTTCGGAATCATTAAGATCTCCCAGTCCGGAATTGCAGCAGTTTTGAATACAATCGAAAATTGCAGGACATACTACCAGTTGAATCTGTGACATCGAAACAAGCTTCGACTACATCGATTTACGGGTTTCGTAGTGCAGTCACTGGCATGCGCTATTCGATCGTTTCCCGACAGTCGTTCAATTTGTGACAACTGAGACTTGATCGTACGGACGGTGTCCGATCAACCGGAAACCGATCAAGCCGTTTCTGCGGCGAACCAAGGCAGTGTCTGTGGGGAGACCTTTGGCGGGAATAAAGCGCAGCGCAGCGAGCCATCCCGCTAAAGGTCTCGCCGCAGGCGATGCCGAGCGGTTGGCACGAGGGCTCAACATGGCACGCGAATGCTTTCGGTTTCTTGCGTGCCGGGCCTGAGGTCCGCTGCCGGTGACCCCTTTAGCGGGATGGCTCCCCAATCCGCCCATCAGTGCCGATCGAAACGACCTCGCACAAGGCGGATTGATCTTCAGTGCAATAAATGTCAGTTCGCGATTGCCAGTGCCGCAATATTTGGATCTGGGGCGAACTGGGTCCGCTTTATTCCCGCCAAAGGGGTCACCAACAACAGACCTCATACTTCGGCGCTCGCATCGGCTTTTTCGTACTATGCTGATCGGACGTTGTCTGTCTGATCAAGTCTGAGTAATTACGATTAAGGAAATATCGTGCAAAAAAAACGCCCGGCGTATGCCAGGCGTTTTTTCGTTTCTGCATGCTGTGTTATTGACTACAACAGTGGCACCATTAAAAGTGCAACAATGTTGATAATCTTGATCAGCGGGTTGATTGCCGGCCCCGCGGTATCTTTGTACGGGTCGCCAACGGTGTCGCCGGTCACTGCCGCCCTGTGAGCGTCAGAACCCTTACCACCGCAGTTACCGTCTTCGATGTATTTCTTGGCATTGTCCCATGCGCCGCCACCCGTGGTCATAGAGATAGCCACGAACAAGCCGGTGACGATCGTGCCAATCAGTACCCCGCCAAGTGCCACCGGGCCGAGCAGGAATCCGACCAGCAATGGCACCGCAATCGGCAGCATCGAAGGAATAATCATTTCCCTGATCGCAGCTTTGGTTAGCAGGTCAACTGCACGGCTGTAGTCGGGCTTGCCTGAGCCATCCATGATGCCCGGGATCTCTTTGAACTGACGTCGTACTTCGGTCACGACGGCACCGGCAGCGCGACCCACCGCTTCCATGGCCATTGCGCCAAACAGGAACGGCACGAGACCGCCGATGAACAAGCCAATGATGACGTAGTGGTCCTCTGCAAGGTCAAACGAAACCACGATGTTCGCGGATTCCAGCGCGGTTGTGTAGTCAGCGAACAGCACCAGCGCGGCCAGGCCGGCGGAGCCGATAGCGTAACCTTTGGTTACCGCTTTGGTTGTGTTACCCACTGCGTCGAGCTGATCGGTAATTTTCCGAACTTCTGCGGGCAAATCCGACATCTCAGCGATACCGCCTGCGTTGTCGGTGATCGGGCCAAATGCGTCAAGGGCGACAATGACACCTGTCATCGACAGCATCGCGGTCGCAGCAATTGCAATGTTGTAGAGGCCGCCCATTTCGACGCCTTCCGGCGCAAAATAAAATGCACCCCAAATGCTAAGACAAACAGCTAACACTGGCAGTGCAGTCGATTTCATCGAAACGCCGAGCCCTGCGATGATGTTGGTAGCGTCGCCGGTTTTCGATGCTTCGGCAATGGTTCTAACCGGTTTGAATTCGGTTCCCGTGTAGTACTCGGTAATGACAACCATAGCGCCTGTGAGGCCAAGGCCAATCAGCGCCGAATAGAAGATCCCGGATGCATGTGCCGGATCCATCATCATGTCGGTTACAAAATAGAACGCAACCGCCGCAAGTACGCCGGCTACTATCATGCCCTTGTACAAAGCGCCCATGACCTTGCCGCCATCCGACGTGCTGACGAAGAAGGTCCCGATGATAGAAGCAACAATCGAAACCGCGCCGAGAACAAGTGGATACAAAATCGCTACCACGCCATATTCGTTTACGAGCAGGCTACCAAGCAACATTGTGGCGATCAGCGTTACGGCATAGGTCTCGAACAAATCGGCCGCCATGCCGGCGCAGTCGCCTACGTTGTCACCAACATTATCGGCAATCACACCAGGATTGCGCGGATCGTCTTCCGGAATTCCGGCCTCTACTTTGCCGACGAGATCTGCGCCAACGTCAGCCCCCTTGGTGAATATGCCGCCACCCAGTCGGGCGAAAATCGATATCAGAGAGCCACCGAATGCCAGACCAATAAGCGAGTGAATCGCGTGCGTGTCGGAGGCACCCATTGACTTGAGTATCATGAAATACCCCGCCACGCCGAGCAGGCCAAGGCCAACTACCAGCATGCCGGTGATCGCGCCGCCACGGAATGCAATGTTGAGAGCCGGATTGACGCCTTTGGTGGCCGCCTCGGCTGTCCTGACGTTTGCCCGAACCGATACAAACATGCCGATGTAACCCGCAAGCGCAGAGAATATTGCGCCAATCGCGAATCCAATCGCGAGATGACCACCGAGTGTCAGAAGTAGCGCGACGAAAAGTACGATACCCACACCGCCAATCGTCATGTATTGGCGATTCATATATGCGCCAGCGCCTTCCTGAATCGCCAGTGCAATACTCTGCATGCGCTCATTGCCAGCGGGCTGTTTGAGGATCCATTGCACCGAAATCAAGCCGTACAGGATAGCCAGTACACTGGCGCCTATGGCAAGCCAAAGTGCCATCTCATTTGTCATCAGATCGTCTCCTGATCATATGAAAGACCCCGGGGTGCAATAGCCGCCAGGGCGAAAAAGTGTTCGATTGTTTGGTCGTAAATTCCTGGGGTCTTGCGTCGGTTAATTCTTATTGACGCAAGCGACCTGCCAGAATCCCGGACCCTCCGACGGGCCCCACTTTCGGCAGGCGGCGCATCATACCACAAATTTGCTGTTTAGCTTCTTCCCAACGGATACGTTTTTGAGTGTGACATAATTCGGTAAACCATTGATATATGGAGGGTAATCTTCGCCATTGATTAGTGGTTGCAGGTACCTGCGTGCTGCCGCGGTGATCGAAAAACCATCCCGACTTATGTATCGTCTGGGCAGCATTTTTTCCTTGTTGGCGATTCGGGACAGCGGTGCCTGCTCGATTTTCCAGCGGTACGGTGTGTCAGATATTCGTTTGATGACAGGCATCACGGCGGTTTTGCCGGCCAGCGCCATTTTCACGGCGGCCTCGCCAACGGCATATGCCTGTTTCACGTCGGTCGCGGACGCAATGTGTCTTGCAGACCGCTGCAAATAATCCGCGACGGCGTAATGGTACTTGAGCCCCAGAGAGCTGCGTACCATGCCGGCTACAACAGGCGCCACGCCGCCCAATTGCGCATGTCCAAACGCATCTCGCGTGCCGGCTTCGGCCAGAAATTTGCCGTTCGCATAGCGGGCGCCTTCGCTAACCACAATAACGCAGTATCCAAAGTCGCGGACGCAATCGGATACGCGCTTCATAAATGCGGCTTTCCTGAAAGGGATCTCCGGAAATAAAATAATGTGCGGTGGGTCACCGGGTTCGGTACCGGCGAGGCCACCTGCTGCCGCAATCCAGCCCGCGTGCCGACCCATCACTTCCAGTACAAATACCTTGGTCGATGTTTTTGCCATCGACAGCACGTCGAGTGCCGCTTCCTGCGTCGAAACCGCAACATATTTGGCTACCGAACCGAATCCCGGGCAGTTGTCCGTGACGGGCAGATCGTTGTCGACCGTTTTGGGAACGCCCAAACAGGTGACCGGGAATCCCAGCTTCTTGCTAATCAAAGACACCTTGTGCGCGGTGTCCATGGAGTCGTTGCCACCGTTATAAAAGAAGTAGCCGATGTTATGCGCCCGGAATACCTCGATCAGGCGCTCGTATTCGCGGCGATTCTCCTCGATTCCCTTGAGCTTGTATCGCGCAGAGCCGAAAGCACCACCGGGAGTGTGTGCGAGCGCTTTTATTGTTGCTGCCGACTCCTTGCCGGTATCGATCATGTCCTCTGTCAGCGCGCCAATAATGCCGTTTCGGCCCGCATACACATTGGCAATAATGCCCTTGTGCTTGCGGGCGGTTTCGATAACGCCGGCGGCGGTGGTGTTAATTACGGCGGTGACACCGCCGGACTGAGCATAAAAAGCATTCATCCTCGGCATGGGTCTTCATTCCTTAAGATCGACGAAATTCGACGCAAATCATAACGGAATATGTGTCATGGTTCATGATCTTCGCGGACCGGCAATTGACCTCGCTTTGCGTTGTCGGTAGCGTATGCGCGCTTCACGGGATGCGTCCCGCGAGCATATCAAGCGAACAAAAGAGAGCACGTAATGCGAATTGTGTTGTTAGGCGCGCCGGGATCCGGCAAAGGCACTCAGGCAAAGAAAATGATGTGCGAGCGCAATATTCCACAAATATCGACCGGCGACATGCTGCGCGACGCTGTCGGGTCCGGCACCCGGTTCGGCCAACAGGCCAAAACGGTTATGGACGAGGGCAATCTCGTATCGGACGACATAATGCTAGGCATAATCAGCGAGCGACTGTCGCAATCCGATACTGCGAACGGATTCATTCTCGACGGTTTTCCGCGTACCGAAATTCAGGCATTGGATCTGGAAAACCTGCTCGATCAGATGGGCACGCCGCTCGATACGGCCGTGCTCATGGACGTGGATTTTGACATCCTGACGAAGCGGTTGACAGGTCGGCGCACCTGTTCACTGACGGGCAAGCTCCTGAACATCTATTTTTCGTCAGACGAAGAGTTGGACGCTTGCACGAACGCCGGCGGCGAGTTGATTCAGAGAGAGGACGACAATGAGGAAACCATTGCCAATCGACTTGATGTCTATCGGCGTCAGACCGAGCCGGTGGTGGATTACTATCGGGCGCGCGGGAAGCTGAAAAGTATCGATGCAGTGGGCAGCATCGACGAAGTCTTTGAGCGCTTTGTTGCCGCTGTAGGTTAGCCGTGATCACTCGGGCTTGATCGTGCAAACGGTGTCCGATCAGCCAGATACCGACCAACCCTATTTCTGCGGCGAACCAAGGCAGTGCCTGCGGGGGGAGTCCCTTGACGGGATGGCTCGCTGCGCTGCGCTTTATTCCCGCCAAAGGGGTCACCAACAACAGACCTCATAGTTCGGCGCGCGAATCGCGTCAGGAGTCCAGCAAGTCCAAAATCTTATCGCCAATAATTTCTGCACGCCAGCCACGGAACAATCGACCGCTGCGAGTTCCCGAAATCGCCGCGGACAAGTCCTTTTTCGGGGCGATTATTTCGCTTGCGATACCTAACTCATGAGCGACTCCAGACGTATATTTGTGCAGTTTCTTTAGCAGCGCCTTTTGTTCCTCATCCGGGCGGTCAGGTGCCTGATAGTCGTGGGCGTCCGTTGTTCCCGACTGCACAGCCGACAAAATAGCCGATGACGCCCGACGGACCGTGCGTTCCGACATTCCGTGAATTGCGGCGAGTTCCTCCGCTGATTCGGGTCGTGATGACGCAATGTCAAGAAGAACGCTATCTTTTGCAATCCACTGTCTCGGCCGATTGCTGCGCAATGCTTCCTGCTCGCGCCAGGCCGCAAGGCGCACCGATATGTTCCTCGCGACACCTTGAAGATTTCGGGCACCTCGTAATTTTTCTACCGCCGTGGCTGGGTTGATGTCGTACAAAGCCGGCTGCAAAAGCTCTGCGGAATCCTGCTCGGCCCATTCAATTCGGCCGAGCTCCGCAAGCCGCCGTCCGAGAATGTCGTGCGCCGGTAACAGGTACAGAACATCTTCGGCGGCGTATTCAAGCAGGTCGCCGGTCAAAGGACGTTTTGACCAGTCAGCGCGTGTGTGTGACTTTGCGAGCTGGACGTCAAACAACTCGGCTACCAGGCTCGCGTAGCCCAGTTGCGGCTGGTAGCCAAGTAGTCCGGCCGCTATCTGTGTATCGAAAACGCAAGTTGGCATCACGCCTGCCGTCTGATAGACGACTTCGATATCCTGCCTGCCCGAATGCAGGACCCAGGGTACCGTCAGTAATTTCGACCACGATGATCCGGTGTCCGAATCGGTACCGGCGAGTGGATCGACACAATAAATGCTGTCGCCGGCCGAGACCTGCAGCAGGCATAGTTGCGAAAAAAAAGTACTTTCACGCATGAACTCGGTATCGATCCCGATACGTCCAGCCCTTGCGAGTGCCGCCGAAAGCTCGCCGCCCAGGCTTAAGTCAACGCAAACAGGGTTCGGCATCGGAAATCGGTGAACTCGTCGGAGAAGTCGTTCGAAGAGTTCAAAAGGAAAGGCAATACATGCGATGATGGCGGCTTCATTTCGCCTATTGTGACAGAACTCTGCAACTGCTTCTCAAAACATTGTTCGACATTCTTCTGCTTCGTAAGGGGCCGGACAGTTTGCCGCAGTCGTGGTTCCTTTTTGACGTGGTGCTCGGCGTTTCGATTCTCCTGTCGATGGCCGCAACAGTCGTCATTTTTCCGGAGCTCGCTCCGCAGCACATATTAACGCTGCTTCTTGCGGCGATGACTGTTGGGTTCTATTTCCTTGTCCTGTACCTTGCGGGATTTTCCGGCCGATTTGCTCAGGCCATGTCCGCCATATTTGGCATTGATTGCCTGCTGACCCTGATTTATTTGGGCGTGTACCTGGCAGTTAGCGCAATCTTGGACAGACCGACTGCGCTGGTTTTGACTTTACTGCTGTCGTACTGGTCTGTTCCTGTCCAGGGCCATATCATCTCGCGTGCAATTCAACAACATTGGGGCATCGGCATCGGCATTGCGTTGACGTTGCATTTGATTCTGATGATGACTTACCGTCAAATCTCAATTTTGTCCTGACGCAACCGACCTAACGCCACCGACCTGATGCACATACACATACTCGGAATTTGCGGCACATTCATGGCTGGCGTTGCGGCGCTTGCCAAAGCGGCAGGCCACGACGTGAGTGGCAGTGACGCGAACGTTTATCCCCCTATGAGTACCCAGCTCAGTCGTCTTGGCATCGATATCGAAGAAGGCTTCGATGCGAACCAGTTATCCCCGGATATCGATTGCGTGGTCATCGGCAATGCCCTTAGCCGCGGCAACCCGGCTGTTGAGGCAGT
>Ga0255056_10000089_pt1 | contig 21282 bp, 15 predicted proteins | sample Cases_109_1_MG_FD_183639 | JGI IMG/M metagenome (GOLD analysis project Ga0255056, IMG submission 183639) | Seawater microbial communities from Amundsen Gulf, Northwest Territories, Canada - Cases_109_1 | ecosystem: Environmental > Aquatic > Marine > Gulf | place: Canada: Northwest Territories... | reverse complement strand
TTGCATCCCCAACAACCTAGTACCTAGTAGCTAGTACCTAGTACCTAGTACCCAGCACCCAGCACCCTACACCCAATATTCCTCTATCTTTATTCCATGATTACCCGTGAACAACAACAGGCTCAATTCAAGAAGATTTATGAAGGACTAAATGAGCAACAAAAAAGTGCGGTGGATAAGACCGAAGGTCCGGTAATGGTGATTGCGGGTCCGGGTACCGGTAAAACACAAATATTAGGAGCCCGTATCGGAAAACTGCGTTTGGAAACAGATACACAGCCTGATAATATTTTATGTCTGACCTATACTGATGCGGGTGTAGTAGCCATGCGAAAAAGGTTATTGACTTTTATCGGACCGGATGCTTATAAAGTCAATATCTGCACTTTTCATGCTTTTTGCAATGATGTGATTCAGGATAATCTCTCCCTTTTTGAAAAAACCGCTCTTGACCCAATATCCGATCTGGAAAGAATTGATTTGCTCAAAACATTGATCGATGGTTTCCCTAAAAATCATCCATTAAAAAGGTATAGAGGAGATGTATATTTTGAAATCAAAAATCTCCAGCAGCTTTTCAGTAACATGAAAAGAGAGGGTTGGCAGCCGGAATATATCAACCAATGTATTGATAGTTACTTGAATGACTTACCCAACCGTGAAGAGTTTATCTACAAAAAAAATCAGGGAGCTTTTAAAAAAGGTGATCTGAAAGAAAATAAGATCGCAGAAGAAAAAGAAAAGATGGAAAAACTTCGCGCTGCCGTAAATGAGTTTACTCGTTTTCAGCAAATGATGCGAAGTAGAAACTTATATGATTTTGATGACATGATCAACTGGGTGATCGATGTATTCAAAACATATCCAAATATACTGGCAAGGTATCAGGAACAATACCAATACATTTTAGTAGATGAATTTCAGGATACCAGCGGCACCCAAAATATGCTGGTAAAATTATTGATCAGTTATTGGGATGAGCCGAATGTATTTGTAGTGGGGGATGACGATCAAAGTATTTATCGCTTCCAGGGAGCGAATGTGGAGAATATGCATGAGTTTGCAAAACAGTTCAGCGACTCGTTATATACAGTAGTACTGACCAATAACTATCGCTCAACACAACCTATTCTGGATGTATCCAGAACACTCATCGAAAGAAACCAAGAAAGATTGGTGAATAAAATTGAGGGACTCAACAAAGTATTGACTGCTTCCAATACCAAGATCAATGATAGTACAATACTTCCTACAATCAGGGAATATGAAAATCCACGTGAGGAAATGATCCATCTCACATTGCAAGTGGAGGAACTGATACAAAGTGGTGTAGCACCCGGACAAATCTGCGTCATCTATCGAGAAAATAAACCAAATGAAGAGCTGGCGAAATATTTTCAACAGAAACAGATCCCTGTTTATAGCAAACGAGAAATCAATATTCTTCATGAAACAATTACACAACAGTTATTACAACTGTTGAGATATCTCAAAGATGAACACCATATTGCTTTTAGTAGTGATCAGCTATTATTTGAAATACTACATTTTCAATGGTTCTCCATTCCATCTATTGAGATCGCAAAACTGAGTGCAGAAGCAGCTCAAAAAAAACCGAATGACCAAAAAATATCGCTACGTCAGTTGATCGCAGAGAAACTGCAAGCTCCATTACCTGATTTATTCAGCACAGAAATACCCGGACTGAGAAAAGCACAGACCATCTTAGAAAAATTGATCACGGATGTTTCGAATGTAACCGTTCAACAATTGTTTGAAAATTGTATTCGGGAAACAGGCTTGCTGGCATATGTGATGAACAGTCCGGATAAACACTGGCTTTTACAATTGCTCACCGGATTATTTGACTTTATAAAAAAAGAAACGCATCGAAACCCCAATCTAACACTGGAAAAACTGCTGAATATTTTTGATTTGATGGAAGATGAGTCGCTGGCACTTCCATTGATTCGTGTATCGGGCACAGATCGAGCGGTGAATCTGCTCACCGCGCATGGTTCTAAAGGATTGGAATATGATTACGTGTTCATAGCAGGATGTAACTCATCCAACTGGGAAAAGAAAAGAAAGCCTGCAGGTGGATACAGCATGCCGGATACCATCTTTGCATCTCAACCTCTTCATAACGAAGAGGAAGAACTTCGAAGACTATTTTATGTGGCCATGACACGAGCAGCTCAACACTTGTATATCTCTTACACCAGCACCAACAAGGATGGAAAAGCCATTGAACCTTCGATGTTCATCGCTGAAATCAGAGAAGAGCATGTATTACCTTATGAAAAAATCAGTCTGTCCGCAGAAACCATTACTGATTTTGCCATTTTATCACTAAGCAAAGAACTAAAACCGGAGATAGAACAAACCGAGGCAGCATTTATTGATCAATTGCTGGATAAGTTTGTGATGAATGTAACTGCACTGAATAATTACCTGAAATGTCCGTTACAGTTTTATTTCAATAACCTTGTACGTGTTCCTTCCGGAAAATCAGAAGCGACCGAGTTTGGATCGGCAGTTCACTATGCTTTACAGAAGTTATTCCAGCAAATGCAGCAGAATAATAACCAGTTCCCGGATCAAACAGTATTTCTGGGTGACTTTAAATGGTACATGGACCGACACAAAGAACATTTTACCAAAGAACAATACGCTAGAAGAATAGAACAGGGCGAACAGGTTTTACCGGCTTACTATGAGCGCTACATTCATGAGTGGGAAAAGATTGTTGCTATAGAAACCAATATCAGTAAAGTTACTATTAAAGATATTCCTTTGAAAGGAAAGCTGGATAAGCTTGAATTTAATGGCAGACAGGTGAATGTAGTAGACTATAAAACAGGAGATGCAGAAAAGGGCATCAAAAAATTAAATCCGCCAAGTGAAAAAGAACCAAATGGTGGTGACTATTGGCGACAGGCGGTGTTTTATAAAATTTTGGTTGATAACTATCCATCCAAAAACTGGGAAGCAGTGAGTGCAGAATTTGATTTTATTGAGCCGGATAAAAAGAAAGGGTATTTAAAGGAAAAAAGGGTTATTACAGCTCAGGATATTACTACTGTAACCGCACAAATCGAAATGGTTTGGGGAAAAATCCAAAAAAGAGATTTTTATACTGGATGTGGTAAAGAAGACTGTCGCTGGTGTCAGTTCGTAAAAACCAATGAGATGGCTGTTGCATTGCATGAACCGGATGAAAGCGAGGAAGAGACAACATGATTAACATGATTTTTAGCTCAATGAGCATAACGCTCAGCAGAAAGCCTGTAAGTTTGCACCACGCATGAAAAATCTTTTGACATTTATTGCTCGCTTACATGGTATCGCGATTTGTTTTGTGATCATGACAATGGCTAATTCCTGTGCGAATATGATACCTCCCAGTGGAGGTCCAAAAGATAGTTTACCCCCACGGTTGGTGATTGCCAATCCCAAAGACTCGGCTACCAATGTGAAGACCAAAAATATCCTTCTTACGTTTGATGAATTTGTGTCTTTACAGAATACAGAAAACATCATTTATGCTCCTGTTCCCAAGAGTCTTCCGCAGGTTGATTATAAACTGAGAAATATAACCGTTCGCTTCAGAGACTCTCTCGAAGAAAACACCACTTATTCTATTGATTTCGGAAACAGTATTATAGATGTGAATGAAAGCAACGTGGCGAAAAATTTTCGATATGTTTTTTCTACCGGACCTGCTATCGACTTCAATACCTATGAGGGTAAGGTATTGGTAGCTGAGACGGGTAAGGTAGATAGTACATTAATTGTTGTATTACACAAAAACACTTCAGATTCTGCGATCGAAAAACTAAGCCCCCGTTTTTTTACCAGAATTGATGGTAAAGGTGCTTTCAAATTCAACAACCTACCTGCGGGTACATTCGCAGCTTATGTTGTGAATGGAAAAAGCTATAACAAAGTTTTTGACAGCAGTTCACTTTTTGCTTTCAGGGATTCTTTGGTACAAATTGGCAGCAATAGTAACAGGATCGATACTTTTTATGCTTTTACACAATCCATTCCTACCGATAAGAAAGCGATGGACCCGTCCAGTAGCTTACCTCCTTCTTTGCGAGACGATAAACGATTACGCTATATCGCCATATTAGACAATGGTATGCAAGATCTTCTCAGCGATTTTAAGATGGTATTCAATAGAAAAGTATTTTCATTGGATACCGGAAAACTGAGATTAACAGATAATGATGATGTACTACAAAAAGGATATACAGTTACCTTGGATAGTCTCCGAAAAACATTCACCCTTCGCTACCCTTGGAAAGAAAACACTACTTATAAATTGATCATTCAAAAAGATGCTGCATTAGATAGTAATGCCACTTCACTTTCCAAAACAGATACATTGCTCTTAAGTACGAGAAAGGAAACAGAATACGGCAGTGTGCGTTTTCGCTTTCTGAATGTTGATACCAGTCAGCATGCTGTATTACAACTCTTTCAAAATGATGAACTAGTAGCTTCTTATCCCATCAACCAAAATGATATTCAGATCCGTCGCTTTAAACCGGGTAGTTATGAATTGAGAATTTTATATGATGAAAATAAAAACGGTAAATGGGATACCGGAAGTTTTACACCTGTCAAAAAGCAACCGGAAAAAGTATTTTATATCCCTCGACAGCTAAATATCCGAGCAAACTGGGATAATGAAACCACGATTGCGTTGCAATAGGCTATAAGCTGCAAGCCACACGCTACAAGCTACAAGGAAGAGACAGGAGACAAGCTACAAGCTTTGTACACCTAGATTACTGATTACCTCACTTGTAGCTTGTAGCGTGTGGCTTGCAGCTTGTAGCTTTCTCACTTATCTTCGCACCATGCAACTCCCCTCCTCACTTTTAGAAAATGCAGTAGCGCAGTTTTCCAAACTCCCGGGTATTGGGAAAAAAACGGCATTACGATTGGTGTTGCATTTGTTAAAGCAGGAAGTAAATGAAGTGCAGCATTTTGGTGAAACCATTGCACGTATGCGGAGGGATATCAAGTTTTGTCAACGTTGCCACAATATCAGCGATGGCGATATTTGTTCTATTTGCTCCAACTCCATGCGCAATCAGCAAATGATTTGCGTGGTAGAAAATATAAGAGATGTGATTGCTATAGAAACCACCCAGCAATTCAATGGGTCTTACCATGTACTAGGCGGTATCATTTCTCCCCTTGATGGTGTTGGTCCTGAACAGTTAAGCATCGAATCACTTGTTCAGCGTATAGAGAAAGAAAAGACTGAGGAAATTGTTTTTGCTTTGAACCCAAATATCCAAGGAGATACTACTATCTATTATATCCAGAAAAAAATTGCACATCTTCCTTGTCGCATTACCACCATTGCCCGAGGCATTGCTTTTGGGGGCGACCTAGAATATGCGGATGAAATGACCCTCGCAAAGAGCATTGCGAATCGACTTCCGGTGCAACAATATGTGAAATAGGTGATTTTTGCCCAAAAGCAACCTTTCTTTCCCCTTTTCGTAATAGTTCATATAAACAAGATCGACTAATTTGCCGTTTAAACATTGAATTTTTCTAGGAACAGCATTTGTTTTATCTTTTGATCTGTAATCGGTAATGAACTAAAACAAAAAATAACTGTTTCTTTCATTCAAATCAAGTGTATGGAAATATCAGGTTTAATGGCAGGATTGATCAGCACAGGCATCATTTGGTTGATCTTGATGATCATATCAGTGATTGCAGTATCGAAAAGAACAGATCTGGATAAGAACCAGCGACAAAAATGGATGATCATAGTAGCGATTCTTCCGTTTCTGGGTCTATTGATATATGTGATCACCAACTTCAGCAAAGCTAAGAAGTTGTTATGGTTAGGAATAGCGGGCGCTGTTTTATCTGTTGCGGCAACTGTATTTTTTGTTTACAATCGCAAGCATGAAGATGTGAGTCAGAAAGAAGGGGTAAAAATGACTGCTCAGCAATTATTCGATGCTTTCAAAGCAGATGAAAACGCCGCCAACCTTTTGTACCTGGATAAAGCAATAGAATTGTCGGGCGAGATATTAGCAGTAAATACAAACCAGGATGGTCAGGTTGTCGTAGATATAAAAACAAATGATCCATTTGTAGTGATCAATTGTACTTTTAAGACAGATCCGGGTGCATTGACTGTAGGACAAAACATTACATTCAAAGGCTTTTGCAGGGGATATATTCCCGATGCGAATGTTGTTATCAACGATGGTATTTTAGTAAAATAAGAAAGGAAAGATTATGAAGAAAATTATCGGACTTTTATCATTAGTTCTTTTAATCGGAATACAAGCCGATGCACAGAAGATATTTGGAACACGGAATGGAAAGATCACTTTTGAATCACCGACAGATGGTGATGTGAAAGCTGTGAACAATGAAGTGACCAGCAGAATAGCTGACAATGGACAGCTCACATTCAGTATGCTGATCAAAGGTTTTAAATTCAAATATGCAGAAATGCAAGAGCATTTCAATGATCAATATGCTGAGAGCAGCAAGTTTCCAAGAGCTGATTTTAAAGGCAATATTGTGAACCTGAAAGATGTGAATTTCACAAAAGATGGAAGCTATCCCGTAACGGTAAAAGGAGATCTGACCTTGCATGGTGTTACTAAAAACATCACCGTAAAAGGGAATATTGAAATCAAAGCTGGAAAGCCAAGTGCCAAAGCTGGATTCGTGATCAATCTGAGCGATTTTAAAATCGATGCATCTTCTGTTACAGAAAAAGTAACAGTAGATATCAACTGTCAATACCAGTAATCATTATCACCATAAAAACACCTGTATGAAGATCTTATCTAAAAGGTCTATGGCTATTTTTTGCCTAACCCTTATCACATTTAGTGCTGTTGCACAAGAAACAGACCTGTTTAAGATGCAAGACAGCACTGCTGCTGCTGAAGACAAAAACAGAACTGAAAAAACACTCAACACTTTTTATTCTACACGCTTGGTAACCACACAAACGGTAGAAATAACCGGCAAAGGGAGTATGGACTTTCGCATCAACCACCGTTTTGCTCCTTTAAACCAAGGCTTCTATAATTTATTCGGATTGGATTTTGTTGCCGCACGTATTGGTTTTGATTTTGGATTAGCAGAAAATCTGATGATCGGTATCGGTAGAACCGGAACCAATAAGGAAGCAGATGCTTTTATCAAATACAGACTTCTCAGACAAAGCAGTGGTGTGAAAAATGTACCGGTATCGGTTTCCCTCTTAGGTTCTGTGATGTATCGTGGTTTACGCTACGCTGATCCAACTTTGAATGTAAAAACCCAAGACAGAACCTATTATACGGCACAATTAATGGTGGCGCGTAAGTTCAATGAAAACACTTCTTTACAAATCTCTCCTACCTATACCCGATATAATCGAATTCTGTTCCTGTCTGGGGGTGCAAAAGACCTTTTCTCTATAGGCTTTTTAGCCAGACAAAAAGTGAGCAAGCGTGTAAGTATCAATGCCGAGTATTTTGTGCAGACTGAGCGTTTCGACGGCACGTATAATCCATTATCCATTGGAGTAGATATACAAACAGGTGGGCATGTCTTCCAATTGCATTTCACCAATTCTATAGGTATGAACGAACATACTTTTATTCATGAAACTTTTGGATCATGGGGCAAAGGGGATATACGCTGGGGTTTTAATATCTCCCGTATATTTAATATCGGTCGAAAGAAAAAAGCTTAAAGAGACAAAACCACTTAAAAGCCCCTGTATTCGTGAATACAGGGGCTTTTTTATTGCATTTTACCTATCTTTGTATTCTACACAGGCGGATTTGTTTATTGTTCGGCCTGCACTCCTGCCTAAGGCAGGACAAATCGAACTAATAAACGTACAGAAAAGCACCCTCAAATTTTCTCCCTACGTTTTATTGGTTCACCCAAGTAAATGAACAATTATTGTTCTTAAAGAAGTGAATTATGAGTATTCGTAAAGAATTGGAAAAAAGAATTCTGGTGATTGATGGTGCCATGGGTACCATGATACAGCGTCACAAATTAACAGAAGCCGACTATCGTGGTGAGCGATTCAAAGATTGGCATTGCGACGTAAAAGGAAACAATGACTTGTTATGCATCACCCAACCGGATATCATCAAAGGCATTCATAAAGAATACCTTGCTGCCGGTGCTGATATCATTGAAACCAATACTTTCAGCAGTACTACCATTGCAATGGCTGATTATGATATGCAAGCGTTTGCCTATGAGTTGAATGTAGCAGCAGCTAAATGTGCCAAGGATGCCGTTAAAGAGTTTATCGCTGAAAATCCAACCACAACCGCTAAATATGTTGCCGGGGCGATTGGTCCATTGAATAAAACATTGAGTCTGTCGCCTGATGTCAATAATCCGGGTTTCAGAGCGGTTACATTTGATGAAGTGGTAGCAGCTTACAAAGAACAGATCAAAGGATTGGTAGATGGCGGTGTAGATATTTTATTGATCGAAACCATTTTTGATACCCTTAATGCGAAGGGGGCCATTTTTGCTGCCAAACAATTTTTCCGTGAAACAGGTATACCGGAATTGCCGATCATGATCAGTGGTACCATTACGGATGCATCGGGAAGAACATTGAGTGGACAAACACTCGAAGCCTTTTATACTTCTGTAATGCATGCAGAACCTTTAAGTGTGGGATTGAACTGTGCGTTAGGTGCTGCTGAAATGCGTTCACATATTGAAGAACTGAGTCAGATTGCAGCTTGTTATACTTCAGCTTATCCCAATGCCGGATTACCCAACGCGATGGGAGAATATGATGAAGCACCCCATCAAACTGCTCATTTCATTGAAGAATGGGCACAACAAGGTTTTGTAAATATTGTAGGCGGTTGTTGCGGAACCACACCCGATCATATCAAGCATATCGCCGATCACGTTAAAAAGATTTCACCCAGACCAGTTCCTGTTATTGAAACAGCATTGGCTTAATTTTTAAGTTAACGACATGAGTTCAGCTACTATCATAAAACCTTATCTCCGTTTATCAGGTCTTGAACCCTTGGTGGTTAGACCGGAAACCAACTTCGTAAATGTTGGAGAGAGAACGAATGTAACAGGTTCTAAAAAATTTGCAAGACTGATTCGCGAGAACAAGTACGAAGAAGCATTGTCTGTTGCCCGACAACAAGTAGAAAATGGTGCACAGGTGTTGGATGTGAACATGGATGACGCATTGTTGGATGGTGTAAAAGCCATGACTACATTCCTGAATCTTTTACAAAGTGAACCGGATATCGCTCGTATCCCAATCATGATCGATAGCTCCAAATTTGAGATCATTGAAGCCGGATTAAAATGTGTACAGGGAAAATGCATTGTGAATTCCATCTCTATGAAAGAAGGAGAAGAGAAATTCATTGAACAGGCATTCATTTGTAAAGCATTTGGTGCGGCCGTTATTGTAATGGCTTTTGATGAAGTAGGACAAGCCGATACCAAGGCCAGAAAAGTAGAGATCTGTCACCGCGCGTATAAAATTCTTACCGAAAAAGTAGGCTTCCCTCCACAGGATATTATTTTCGATCCCAACATTTTTGCAGTAGCTACCGGTATTGAAGAGCACAATAATTATGCAGTTGATTTTATTGAAGCAACCAGAGAAATCAAACAGTTGATGCCACTCACCAAAGTAAGTGGTGGTGTATCAAACGTTTCGTTTTCATTCCGTGGTAATGACCATGTACGTGAAGCCATTCACTCTGTATTTCTGTTTCATGCCATTAAGGCCGGAATGGATATGGGTATTGTGAATGCCGGACAATTGGTGGTATACGATGAAATAGAACCCACACTTCGCGATCTATGCGAAGATGTACTGCTAAACAGAAATAACGAAAATAACGAAGCCACTGAAAAACTCATTGCGTTTGCAGAAACCGTGAAAGCAAAGGGTAAAGTGGAAGTGAAAGATGAAGCCTGGCGTAATGAGCCTGTTGAAAAAAGACTGGCACATTCTCTCATCAATGGTATCACTGATTATATTGAAGCAGATACAGAAGAAGCCCGACAAAAATATCCCAAGCCACTGGATGTGATTGAAGGTCCATTGATGGATGGAATGAACATTGTAGGTGATTTATTTGGTGCTGGTAAAATGTTCTTACCACAAGTGGTGAAGAGTGCACGTGTGATGAAAAAAAGCGTAGCAGTCCTCACTCCCTTTATTGAAGCGGAGAAAGAAGAGAGAAAACAAGCACACCTCAAAGCCGGAACCGCCAACACAGAAGCAGCCGGTGCAGCAAAAATATTATTGGCCACGGTGAAAGGTGATGTACACGATATCGGAAAAAATATTGTAGGTGTGGTATTGGGTTGTAATGGATATGATATCATTGATCTGGGTGTAATGGTACCTGCGGATAAAATTTTGGATGCTGCACAAAAAGAAAATGCAGACATCATTGGTCTGAGCGGACTGATCACGCCTTCATTGGATGAAATGGTACATATTGCCAAAGAAATGAAACGTCGAGGCATGACGCAGCCTTTATTAATTGGAGGAGCCACTACTTCCAGAATGCATACTGCCGTTAAGATCGCTCCGGAATATGGCAATGGTGTGATTCATGTATTAGATGCTTCCAGAAGTGTAACAGTCGCCGGTTCTTTATTGAACAAAGAACAGAAAGAGGTATTCATGAAATCTACCACTGAGGAATATGTAAAACTGAAAGAAGGATTTGATAATAAAAAAAGTATCAAACAATACTTGCCTTACAGTGAAGCATTACAGAACAAAGTCAATATCGATTGGGCTGGTTTCTCTCCTGTTACGCCGGGTTTTACAGGTATTCAAGTATTTGCAGATGCAGATTTGAATGAGATTCGTTCTTATATCGATTGGAAACCTTTCTTCATTGCTTGGGAAATGCATGGCAATTTCCCTGAGATACTGACTGACACTGTGGTTGGAAAAGAAGCTACTAAATTGTACAATGATGCCAATGCTTTATTGGATACCATCATTGCAGAAAAATGGCTCACTGCCAAAGGAACCATTGGTTTCTGGGAAGCTGCCAGTGAAGATGATGATGTGGTTGTAATCGACAAAGACAAAAAAATCACGCTTTCCTTCCTGCGTCAACAAATCAAAAAAGCACCCGGACAACCGAATTTATCTTTAGCTGATTTTATTGCTCCTGCAAGTAGCGGAAAGAAAGATCATATCGGTGCTTTCGCTGTCACCATTCATGGTATTGATGAACACATCAAGAAATTTGAAGCGAATCATGATGATTATAACAAGATCATGCTACAAGCTTTAGCTGATCGTTTAGCAGAAGCATTTGCAGAATTCCTGCATTTGAAAACCCGAAAAGAATATTGGGGCTATGATCAAAATGAGTCACTCAGCAATGAAGAGCTCATCAAAGAAAAATATGTGGGTATTCGTCCCGCACCCGGTTATCCTGCTTGTCCTGATCATACTGAAAAATATAAATTATTCGATTTACTGAAAGTCACTCAAAACATCGGTATAGAACTTACAGAAAGTTTGGCCATGTATCCTGCATCGTCTGTATGTGGATGGTATTTTGCTCATCCGCAAAGTCAGTACTATGGAGTAGGCAAAATTCAGCAAGATCAGTTTGAAGACTATGCCAGAAGAAAAGGCATGACAAAAGAAGTTGCAGAAAAATGGCTGAGTCCGGTGTTGGAAGGCTAGAGAATATTGAATGTAGAATGTCCAATTTCGAAATTTGACATTCTACGTTCTACATTCTTCTGTTTATTACCTTTTCTCAAATAACCACGTGAATATAATAGCGCTAATCATTTATATGCATCTAGAACACCCATCTCTTTGACCTTGTTGTTGACGAATGATGAAATTGTTCATATATTCAATTAATATCGCTAATTTGATATGCTTTGGGTAGTCTATAACTATTAAATCTCCAATTCATTAATCAAATAAGCAAATTCAAGTAGGGGTATATTTATACCCTGCTAAATAAAATCATCTGCGAAATTTTAATCTAATGGGGAGAAAATCCGCTTACCTATTGCTTAATTTAACAAACCCCATGTTCTTATTTATGGAAATGGTAAGTTACTATTCAAAAGACATATCAACTTTCACCTTCTAAACAAACCTCTCCATTGATAGAAAAGCCGATCTGCTAAAGTGGCTTCAGCAGTTATAACTTCAGCGGTACCCGTTAAATTATTACTAAATTGAACCACCCTATTGTAATTAGTATTTAATCCTCTATTCAATTGAACTCTAATTAAAAATACAGAGTCTTTATATGGAACTGCTGGTATATTTTCGATAACTCCCTTTAATACACCATATTCATTTCTTTGATAACTATTCAAAGCAATATTTACTGATTGCCCTATTGTTAGCTTACCAAAATTTTGTTGCGAAGCAATGATTTCAGCAAAATATTCCGGCTGCTCAGGGATGATATAAAATAACTCCTGTCCTACTTTTACCCAGCTATTCTTTTGAAAATAATTAATGTACTGCAATCTCCCAGTTTCACTGGCTATTAGCATATACCTGTTAGTCCATTCAGCTATTGAACTTTTGGCATTCAATAAAGCTGTAATAAAATTCTGGCGAATATCTGAACTATTCTTTTTAAGTTCAATCAATTCCTTTTCTTTGGAGAGCGCATTGGCTGTTTGATTAATCGTACTAGCATCCACCTGCACTAATTGCTGCTGTTTGGCCAGCACTATGGTTTTGTCTTTATTCAACTCAAGAGGGGCAATTATTTTTTCTTTTGCTAGTTTTTCGTTTATCCCCAACAGGTTTCGCTGCATATCTAAATCCTGTACAATTAGCTTCTTTTGTTCTTCTCCATTCAATTGTAGTTGATTAATAATAGCAAGATCTTTAGCTATTGTTGCTTTTTTTTCCTCAAAATATCCGTTTGGTTGCGACCAACTTAACTGATATAGTTGTTGCTGTATCTCTAAGTAATTTTTTTGCAAATCTCCCAGATTATTCAGTACAACTAAGGTTTCAATTGCTGTCCAATTATTATTTATAATTTTTTGCTCAACCCGTTCAATCCATTCTTTTAATACTAACACTTGTGTATAATCGGCATTGCTTTGTAAAATACCTAGTAAATCTCCCTGATGTACTCGGCTATTTTCTTTAGCAGCTAACAATACCAAACTTCCTTCGGTTTTACTAATCACTTGTTTAGGTAGGTTTTTGCCAACAATACGAACAGGAGCTTTTATCAAATCCGGATAACGAATAAAAAATGTGACTATAAATAATAATCCTATAATCAGAAAAAATAATGCAATTCCATATCGAACAATCCATACAGGTTTACTGCTGATAATCTCTCGCACTTCGTGGCTATAAATACGATCCGCTTCATCTAAGCGTTCAATCTTAGCGGCCTTGAGCATATCATCCAAACTATATGATTTTTCTTTTTGTGGCATAGTATGTCTTTAATCACCTAGTTCTAATTGATTTTTTACTAAAGTAAAATACTCTCCTTTCAAAGCCGTAAGTTCTGTATGTGTTCCTTGCTCTATAATAACTCCGTTGTGTAATACCACAATTTGATCGGCATGACGAACAGTGCTTAGCCGATGGGCTACTACTATTACTGTTTTACCTTCAAAAAAAAGGTTTAGATTCTTAAGAATGGTACTTTCATTATTAGCATCCAGCGCATTCGTTGCTTCATCTAATAAAATGAGTTCAGGGTTTTTATAAACAGCTCTTGCTATGAGTATACGTTGTCGTTGCCCCGCACTTACGCCTGTACCCTCAGTGCCAATTTTTGTATTATACCCTAATGGAAGACTTTCTATAAAAGAAGTAATGTTTGCGATTTTTGCGGCATAACGTAATCGTTCTTTATCAGGATAATCTTCTCCTACAGCAATATTTTTGGCAATACTGTCAGAGAAAATAAAACTATCCTGCATTACCACACCACATTGTTTACGCCAAGCACGATGACTGATATTAGATAGGTTGAGTCCAGCAGACTGCGCTATATCACCTACATAGATTTCGCCTGATTTAGTATCATAAAATTTGAGTAAAATCTTAAGAAGAGTTGTTTTACCACTACCGCTGGAACCCACTATTGCGGTTATTTTACCATGCGGAATTTGCATACTAATATTTTTAAGCACTGGCTCATTACCAGCACCGGGATAAGTAAAACTAATATTGTATAAGTGTAACGATCTGTTTTGTGGTAGTTCACTTACGAGTGGATTGGCGTTGTTATTATTTAGGTTAACAGGCTCCTCATCGGGTAACTTGTGAATTTCATTTAGCCTTTCAAGACTTATTTTAGCCAACTGCCAGTTCTGAACAAAACCGATCATTTGCTCAATGGGGGCATTTAATTGACCAATGATATATTGAATGGCCAGCATAGCACCAAGCGTAATTTGTCCTTGAATAACGGCACTAGCTGCTATAAAAGTGATAAAGATATTCTTGCCTTCATTAATAAAAAATGCACCAGCTTGTTGCCATTGGTTAAGAGACAAGTTCTTCATACCCAAGCGAAATAATGCAGCTTGTAAATGTTCCCATTGCCAGCGTTGTTGCTTTTCGCTACCATGCAGTTTAATTTCCTGCATACCTTGGACTAGTTGAATCGAACGGCTTTGCTCAGCTGCTGCTATATCAAATTGCTGATAATCTAGTTGCTTACGCTTTTTCAGGAATACTAAAATCCAGAATCCATATACAATACTAGCCCCCGAAAATACACCGAAAATAAGCATGTTGTAATTGAGAAGTACTACCGAAAATATCAACAAATTAAACAAAGAGAATAGTGTATTCAGTGAGGTGCCGGTTAAAAAATTTTGAATACGTTTATGATCATTCATTCTTTGCAGAATATCGCCGGTTTTTTTACTGTCGAAATAAGCCAAGGGTAATTTCATCAGTTTTATAAGAAAGCCGGTTAAAATAGAAATATTAATACGGCTGCTGATATGGTACAAAATCCAGCTACGAATGAATTCAACACTTAAACGACCAACAAACAATGCTAGCTGCGCCAAGAGAATAATATAAACAAACTGAATATTTTGGGTATTGATACCTACGTCTACCACACTTTGAGTTAAGAAAGGAAATACCAGTTGTAATAAGCTACCCAGTATTACCCCTAAGAATAATTGAATCACTAGTTTTCTGTGTGGCCTAAGGTAGCCCCAAAGTTGGTTGGCATGGTTAGTAGCTACTTCTTTAAAATCTTCCCCATACTGCCTATTATAAAAATTTTGTCCGGGTTCTAATAAAAGAGCAATACCTGATGCTTCTCCATCTTCACTTTTATCGCTGATCCATTTTTTAAGAAATAAAGATTGATCAATACTGATAATACCAGTTGCAGGATCTGCAATCTTAACTTTTTGATATTTTTTATTATTAAAAAACCGTTTTTTTTGCGGCAGCAGAATAATAAAATGGTTTTGTCCCCAGTGCAAAATAGCAGGTTTAGGAGCTTCTTCAAGCAGTTTTGTAAAACTTAATTTGAGTGCTGTTGTTTGGAACCCAATTTTTTCAGCAGCATCGCTAATACCTAATAAGTTTACGCCTTCTTTACCAATCTCTGTCAACTCGCGTAACTTTTCCAATGCAAAATAACGGCCATAATGTCTGCTAATCATATACAAACAGGTTGGACCGCAGTCCATCTGATTCTGTTGTTTTAGGAAAAAAAAAGAGTTCATTAGTATTGAAAAACAAGATGATTAAACTATTAGAAGCTCCTAAGAATTGCTTAATTAGAATGCTTTAATATTTAGACATTGAAAAAACGCTTATTTGTTTACAGCTTTATCATTACTGAGGATATATTTAGAATGATTTAAACCAAGAATTCAAATCAGTTAGTAGCTTACTTCCTGAAGAAGGTCTTGGAGCATCCTTATTCATTATCTTACCAGATTCATCAACTATCAAATATCTTGGTATAGAAAACACTTCAGAAGAGGGATAAAGTTTTTTTATATCATTAACTAACTTTTCAGACGCTAGTAAATGGATGCCCTCTAAATCATGTCGTTGAATTGTTGTTTTCCATTGTTCAGTATTTTGTGGCAGATCAATTGAAAGAAACACCTTTTTTATATTATATGTTGATAAATAGCTGTCGATATTTGTATAGTTCTTAAATTCTTGAATACAAGGAATACACCAAGTTGCCCATATATCTACATATAGCCTCTCTTTACCAAGATAATTTGTTAAATCAACAAGGGAAGAAATTGTGATACTACTATCAATAAAAGTGATTTTTTTATTGATAGTTATACTATGATTCTTCAGAAAGTTTTTTTCTTTCTCTTTTAAATAGGCAGAATAAATATTTTCTGCTTTTTCAATTTCTTTATAAACAATAAAATCATCTTTAGTTATTAATGTAGGCATAGCATTTAAAATATCTATCATAAATCTACCCAGCAAGTAAGATTGTAAATTTTTAGAGGCGTAAAGTATCGGGACAAAATATTTACTTAGTTTAAACACTTTCTCGTTAATTAGAAATGTCGAATCAGGCATTTGCTCGAGAGAGAGTATTTCGGATTTTTCGAAATATTCTAATTCAATCATGCCTGCAGTATAGGGAACAGCAAGAACACTTTTGAAAATATTTTCATCGAATGGATTTAAAGTTCTTCTTAGTTTCTCTAGAATTACTTTTTTTGTCGAGCTACTATTAATATAACTTATTTTATTTAGTGGTTTTAGAGAAATGTCTCTAGCGATTTCTCGCAGAAAAACAGCTTTGAAATTAATTAATACTAAGTTCCGAAATGAATCACTAATTAGCTTTTCATTATACAAGTCATTATATTTGGAGACATATAAATCAACAATTTGATGAAACTTATCTAATACCTCATCAATGCTTTGATAATTTTCTTCAATTAAATTCCAAATCGGAGTAAACTTCGCCGTAAAATTTGGGTAAACAAATTGTTCATTAAATAGTTTTATTCCAGCTGCATTAGATCCTGTAATTTTCATCCAATCAAGATTTACAGGTGCGGAATCACCAAATACTTTTGCATGCAGGTTTAATACTCCATTAGTTTCTGCATATACAAAAAAAGGCATGCCATCAAATGATATTTTTATAAACCCATCTTCTTTAATAGGAAAATCAAATGAATGAATACCGGTAGTATCTAAAGTTACAACCCTTGTAGCCAAAGAATTATTATACCATTTGTTTTCATAAGGGTCAAAAATACTCAATGTAACAGGATGATCTGATTCTAAGCTAATGTTAAGTGTAAACTGACAAAAAATTGTGTTTACATTAAACAGACATAATATCAACAATATTGTTTTCATAAAAGAAAATTAGGGCGGTATTACTACCGCCCATCGTTTATAAGTATGCACTAAGTTGTTACATCGTGGCAAGATCCTCCATTTGTACAATAGGTATTTATATCGTCCACCATTGTTTGTGGAGTAGGGGTACTTCTATATTCCCAAGTACCTGGCATGCCAGTACAAGAGCAGACCCATGTACCTCCTCCGATTTTTTTTTGCGCATCTCTATCTAACAATAAACCTAATTTTTCCATTTTTAGATTCATAAGTATGATTTTTAGCTACTTTGGTTTTGAAAGTAGCGGTTAAAAATGATCCTGCAGCTTAAAGCATCAGCAGATGATTGGCTGGCTCAATCACTCGTTCGTCAACAAGTGTAGTACCATTGAGCTTCTCTTTCCGGGTACTATTCGAAAAGAAATCTGGTTAATACTCCCTAAAGGAACAAAATAACTTACATCATTCATTTGATATACTTTGGATATTTCATAGCCCTTAATAAAAATTGTAGGATATGGTTTTAGAAAAACTATTACGATTTATTTATAAGTCGTTTTAATGCGACCTCAAGAGTTTCATCTGCTCCAGATTTCCAAACAATTTTACCATCTTGTCCAATAAGCATTCCTGAAGGAATCGGATTATTCACATTATCGTAATTATCTTCGATCTCTTTATTTGCGAGTATATTATACCAGTTCCCTATATCATCTTTTACTATTGCAGCTTTCCATTGTTCAATATCTTTATCAATTGAAATTGTTAGTATTTCAAGTCCATAAGAATGATACTGATTAAATATTTTTTTTAGATTAGGAATTTGCTCTCTACAGGGTATGCACCAACTAGCCCAGAAGTCAATATATAAATATTTACCTCTAAAATCTAATAAAGCAACATTCTTACCCCTGATATCTTGCGCTTTAAAATTATAAGGAATATTCCCTATTACGTTTTGTTCAAGTTGCTTAAACAAATCTGCAATAAAAACACCATTTATACTCTTTTGTATCCTAGTTGTCAGTTTTTGAAATATTCTTTTGGCTGAATCAACAGGTAATTGTTTTACTTGAGTGTAAAAAAAATATGGACTAACATATGAATCAGGGTGAGTTAGAACAAATGAAATGACCGCTTGTCTCATCTCCTCTCTTTCTGGTTTTAACTGCTCTATAAATTCATTAGCTTTTTGCTGAGCCAACTCTTTATCTTCATTTGTGATTGCAATTTTATAAGCATCATTCGCAAGAGCTATTTGTTTGTACAAATTTTTGTACCTCGCTTTAATAGAGTTTAAACTGATTTTTAAATTATCATATTCATTTTGTGTTCTTGAACCATCGAGCTTCGCAAGTGCATAATTGTTTTCGACAAGTTCAATTTTTTGAACTGTAGGTTCAAGAAATATTTCAGTGTAGTTAACATTTTCATAATCAATCATTCTAGTATATCCCTTAATTGTTGCGAAAACAGGCTCAGGTATTTCACCCTCAAACTGAAAATTTCCGTTTTTTAAAAAGGCAGTATCGCGTATAAATTTTCCGAAACTATTAGTGTATGCCAGTATAATATATCCAGTATCACGATTATTGACTATTCCCTTGAGTATAAATTTATTTACACTTAGGTTTTGAGAGTACGTCATTGCGACATGCATACAGCATGCTGTTAAAATAAATGCTTTCATTCTAAAAAATAAGGTTCATAATTTTAAGCACTTTGTTAGAATCAAATTTAAATAACCCCACATCAACTCTACAAACTCGTGTAATAATTTTGAAAATAAGGTATAGTTTAACTCTTCATATCTTAAGTAATAAATATAGTCAGAGCAAAATAGAATTTTTATTTTGCTCTGACTGCTACATCTAAGGAGTTTGGCACATTTTATCTTGTCCTGGTTTACTTCCAGAGCCATTTCCTGCGTCATCGCAAGTTCCGCATGAACCAGAACAAGTGACACCAGTTCCTGTTCCACAATAAACATTACAACAACCGCCAGAGGCACTAGACCCACAATTCGCGCCCCCAACGATTTTTTTCATAGCATTTCTGCTCAATTGGAGTCCAAAATTTTTCATTTTTTGTTTCATAAATAAAATTTTTCGCTATTCCTTTTTTAAAATAGCAATTAAGAAATTTTCTGTCAGCTTTAAGCATCAGCAGATAATTGGCTCACCCAACTACTTATTCGTCAATAAGTATAGTACCATCGGGCTTTTCTTGTCGGGTACTAAGCGAGAAGAAATATTTTTCTTCTTCTAAGAGATAAAATAGCTTATATCTTTTATTTGATAAGTTTTAGGTAATTGGTAACCATTAATAAAAATGGTCGGTGTAAATTGAATATCAACCTCATCACACCATGCTTTCATTTTGCTAAGTTTTTCATTTTGTTTTATGAGTTCCCCATTCATAGGGTATTTAGCTGCAAAAGCATCATAGTCTTTTTGAGATGCTAAATACCAGTCGTCCAATGCTTGATATGTAATATGTTCATCTCCTTTTTCAGCAATAGCTAATAAATGTTTTACCGGCTTTGCAGCCCTATCATTTTCATTATTGGTGGCAGTAAAAATAATTTGGGCTTTTACTTCAGGATTTTGTTCTATAATTTTATCTAATTCTGGATGTGCTGTTGCGCAAGGTCCACAATAAGGGTTGCACACCTTAACAATGGTATGTTTGGCTTGGGGGTTGCCAATTGTTATGCCTAAGCCATCTGTTGAATTGTCAATGATAGATGGTTGTTTATACAGTAGTGACCAAAATACCTCATCATTATACTTTAATTGTAGGTAATTTCTTTTTTCGTATTTAGATGCTTGTACCCTTTTTAAAATAGGTTTCAATAAAAACCAAATGGTAATGGGTATGACTATTGCTAAAGCGATTGAAATTATATTGGAAGCTAGTATAGCTTTTATAGCTGGTAATGATATTTCGGAATTAATGGCAACTAACAATCCTTCTGAAAATAATACACCCTGCACCATTAAACAAAGTACACACCATTGTTTGGCTACCTTCGCTTGGTAATACAATGAGAAGATAATATAAGGCAGTGCCAGTAAAGAAAACAAACTCAATAAGGGTAATACTGTATTTATTCCCACAAAAGCTGCCACCAATAGAGACCCTGCAAAATAAATAAAGCCAACTTCACTCCATGTAATTAGCCCCCAAAGAGTTGCCGCTTTGGTATTTAATACTGCACTACAATTGGCTTTTTGTATACCCGAACAGATTTGTTTTAATAAGGGGTTACCCTTATCAATGTCGTACCAAAGAAGTAAAACTGAAGCTGCCAAACCTATTAATTTTGCTAATAAATACGTGGTAGCAACTAAAGTAACCGTACCATTTATATAAGGTATCAATATGGCAGCTAAAAGTACGAGAGGGATTAGTGTATAAAAACACTTTTGTACTAATAAGCGATTTAATTTTTTATGATAGTCAGGTTCCCCCGAAAACTCATTGGCTTCTGCTACCAAAATAGTCTCTGTCCATAATTTCAGAAACTCATCCTTAGTAATAATTTTCTTCTTCCCATTTTGGTTAATGATAGTTAGTTTCTCACCCATCAACTTTACTACTGTTACAAAAACTCCATTTTTATAGGTAGTAATAAATGGGATAGGTATTTCGTGCAATTTGTCAGCTACTGTTTGAATTGCTATGCTTTCTACTTTCCATTTTTGTAATGAATCTGAAATAGATAAAAAACTGGGATAATCAGGATGAGCTTGCAAGGTATCATTAATGGTATGCAGGTTAACTTTCACTTTCAGCTGCTTTAATAGAGCAGCTACCGCTAATACCTGGTTTTCATACAAGCTTTTAAATAATACACCCGATAGCATAATCTTAATTGAGTGATTAAACTTCCAAGTCATTCATGAAAT
>Ga0255056_10000088_pt1 | contig 21349 bp, 20 predicted proteins | sample Cases_109_1_MG_FD_183639 | JGI IMG/M metagenome (GOLD analysis project Ga0255056, IMG submission 183639) | Seawater microbial communities from Amundsen Gulf, Northwest Territories, Canada - Cases_109_1 | ecosystem: Environmental > Aquatic > Marine > Gulf | place: Canada: Northwest Territories... | reverse complement strand
CACGCCTGAATTGCGGCACCGAGGCTGTGGATGGGGGGATGTCTTCAGCCGAAGTAAAGCGCAGCGTAGCGAGCCATGAGGCTGAGGAGATTCCCCCATCCGCAGCCCGTCATGCAGCGAGCAAGCGAGTACCCCGAATCGCGCTTCACTTAGGCCTTCGGTAAAGTGACCCCGGTCTGACCCTGATACTTGCCGTCCCGATCCGCGTAAGACGTCTCGCATTCTTCATCGGACTCCAGAAACAACATTTGCGCCACACCTTCATTGGCGTAAATTCTTGCGGGCAACGGCGTCGTATTGGAGAACTCGAGCGTTACGTGCCCTTCCCACTCGGGCTCAAGCGGCGTGACATTTACAATGATGCCGCAACGCGCGTAAGTGGACTTACCGAGACAAATCGTCAAGACATTGCGCGGCACCCGAAAGTATTCGATGGTGCGCGCAAGCGCGAACGAATTCGGCGGAATCACGCACACATCACTTTTTATGTCGACGAAGCTGGTCTGATCGAAAGCCTTCGGATCGACTACCGCCGAATTGATGTTGGTAAAAATTTTGAATTCGTCAGAGCAACGGACGTCGTATCCGTAGCTCGACGTACCATAGGAGACGATGCGATTGCCGTCAATCTCCCGCACCTGACCGGGCTCGAACGGATCGAGCATGCCGTGTTCCTTTGCCATACGGCGTATCCAGCGGTCGGACTTGATGCTCATCAACTGTCCTCGACAACGATTTTCGGAAATTTACTGCTGTAGTCTTTGCCCTGAATCGACAGCCTGGCCGTCATGCGGCGCGCTGCGGCTCGATAGGCACCCGCGGCCGCTGAGTCCGGAGCCGATGCGACCGTCGGGTCGCCCGCATCAGTTTGTTCGCGGATAGATGCATCAAGTGGCAATTGCCCAAGCAAGTCGATGTCGAAGTCCTCTGCCATATTTTCGCCGCCGCCCGTCCCGAAAATTGACTCCTCGAAGCCGCAGGAAGAACAGACATGGGTACTCATATTTTCGATTACGCCGAGCACCGGGATCGACACCTTGCGAAACATCGTCAGTCCCTTGCGGGCGTCGATAGCAGCGATGTCCTGCGGCGTTGTCACGATGACGGCGCCAGATACCGGTACTTGCTGCGAAAGCGTCAATTGAATGTCGCCAGTGCCCGGCGGCATATCGACAATCAGATAGTCGAGATCGCGCCACTCTGTCTGGTGCAGCAATTGATTCAATGCGGACGTCACCATGGGGCCACGCCAGACCATCGGCTGATCAGGATCGACGAGAAAGCCGATCGACATGACCTGCAAGCCATGCGCCTCGAGCGGCGCCATCGTCTTGCCGTCCGGGCTGACCGGCTGCGCACCGGCAATGCCGAGCATGTGTGGCTGACTGGGTCCGTAGATATCGGCATCGAGCATGCCCACAGAAGCGCCGTCGGCGACGAGTGACAGCGCCAGATTGACTGCGACCGTCGACTTGCCTACACCGCCCTTGCCCGACGCCACGGCGATGACATTGCGCACGTTGCTTAAGGGCTTGAGATTACGCTGCACTCCGTGTGCGACGATCGCGGTCGATAGCCGGATTTCGACGTCGTCTATGCCGGTCTCTGTCCGCAGCGCGGTCGCTATTTGTGCCGAAATCTCATCAAAGGCGCCCTCGGCGGGGAATCCGAGTTCGATTTCGGCCGAAATTCGCGACTCGGAGGTCTCCAGGCTCCTGATTCGACCAACCTCTCCCAATTTCTGGCGTACTTCAGGTAAGTCGATTGAAATCAGGAATTTACTTACGTCTGTTTCTGTTGACAGCGTCACAGTTCGCTTACTCGCATTAGGTAAAATTCTTGGGTGCGCTACGGGAGCGGGTTTCCGGGGCGCACATTGTAGCGGAGCGGGCACGGGAACCAAGTGTTAATTGGGGACGGTACCGAAATCTCCGAAGCCTTTGAAAACAAAGGGCTTGGGCGGCTTGCGCACAAAGGGATGTGGCATAATGCCGCATCAGGGTTTTCATCGAAGCAGTAACGCGACCGGTCGTTAGATTTGGCCTCGATATTGCGCTTGGGTTTGAGCGAGACGATTGGTTTTTCAAACACTGCCAGAACGGAACATGTCGCGCGCAGGGAGGCCGGTTTTCGGCAACTCCGGCAGCACCGTATCTGCAACTTCAGCCCCACATTTGACAGTGGCCGGGGGTAATCGGCCAACATGAGCATTCTCGGAAATTTCAGGGCAGACCAGCAAATAACCCAGCTCATCTCGGAAACGGATCCGACCTCAAAAAACGCGAGAAACCTCATGGAACGCCTGAAGAAGGCGGGTCCAAAGGCCATTCCGAAACTTATCGATGCCCTGGCGTTATCCGACAAAGGGCACACAATGATGTTCGTCGACATCCTCACATCCCTGATCAATGACAAGACACTTGAGCAGTTTAAGGAAGGCCTGGCCGACGGCAACGAGCGAGTTGTCAAAGGCACGACATGGGCCCTGTGCGGATCTACCGCCTACAACCCCAACACGCTGCTCGATTTCTTTGAAGACGACGAAGTTTCCAAGCCCGCGCTTCTCGAAATATTGAAAGTTCACAAGCAGGATTTGAGCGTCCACGAGCTGATGCAGCGCGCCTATGAACTGGACGTTAAAGAAAAAGCGGCAATCTTTAAGATAATCGAAGAAACGGTTCGGCCCGAAATGGTCCCTGATCTTGTTGCTCGCATGGGCGGCAAGGATCCGCTCATCAAGATACACCTCATCAATCTGCTGTCCCGATTCGATAACGCCGAGATCGGCAAATCTCTGGAGATGCAGCTAAAAGACGCCAACCAGATGGTGCGCAGCGCAGCGCTTTCGGCCCTCGCCAAACGGCCCGGCAACGTCAATATCGAGGCCGTCAGCAGGCTTTTGGTGGATCCGGATCTCGATGTGCAGGGTAAAGCCGTGGACATGATGATCCAGATGAATCATCCGGATACCGTCAAGTACCTGGCCAAAGCGTTAAAGGACGAATCCGAGTATTCGCGCCGCGCTGCTGTCGAGGTACTCAATGAAGTCGGTAACACCGATTCGGTGAAGGAATTACTGAATGTCCTTAAGGACGACGACTGGTGGGTTCGCTCCCGCGCCGGCGACGCGTTGGCTGAGATTGGCGGACCCAAGGTGGTGGGCTCGGTTGTTGCATTGATCAACGATAAGGACGAGGAAATCCGTCGTACTGCGATTGAGATTCTAAACGCCACGAAGGACGAATCTGCCGTCGCTCACCTGATAAAGGCGACCGATGATGAGGACTGGTGGGTCCGGGAGCGCGCCGTCGATGCATTGTCAGCGATAGGCAGCCCAAAGGCTCTTCCCAAACTCGAAGCAATGCTGGGTAAGAACCCGAAAACTGACCCCGTCGTCATTCGCGCTATCGCCAAGATTGGCGATCCAAAACATATTACAAAGATCGTACCCATGCTCAAGCGGCCTGAACGCGAAGTACAGGTCGAAGCGATCAAGGCAGTTGCGCACCTGGCAGATGAAGCGAATGCTGAAGTCGTTCGCGGTGTACTTAACAAGATCAAGCAATCTGAGGACGCGACGATCATAAGCGTCGCCGATGGCGCATTAAAGGACCTCGATGCACGATTCTCTTTGACCGTGCTCGAAGAAAATATACGCGCCCAGAAGATTGGAGAAAACACCAAGACCTTGCTTCTCGATAACCAAGACCTCGACAAATTGCTAGCCGAAGCCAAAGAGGCAAGCAAGGTTGCCGAGCTTGATCCGTCTGTAACCGTCTCTGAAGCGGCCACGGAAACTGCCAGTGCGTCCGCGGCACCGGCGATGGGGACTCCTGTTCTCGATATAACGAAACTTCAACCCGGCGATGTCATCGACAACCGTTACAAATACATCGAGAAGATCGGCAAGGGCGCGTTCGGCACCGTATTGCTGATGGAGGACGAGGTCGTCGACGAACGCCTGATCCTCAAATTCCTGAATCCGAATGTTTCATCGGACGAAGAGATGATGAAACGCTTCGTGCATGAGCTTCGTTATTCCCGCATGATTACGCACAAAAATGTCATTCGAATTTATGACTTCCTGAAGCTGCAAGGAAGTTATGCGATCTCAATGGAGTATTTTCCGTCCCATACATTGTCCGGGGAGATACCCGACGCCAAGCCCATGGATATTAAAAAATGCCTCCAATTCTCGCGCGATATCGCAACCGGCATGGCCGTTGCGCATCAGGCAGGCGTTATCCACCGCGATCTAAAACCCGCCAACCTCCTTGTCAACGAAGACGGCCTCCTGAAGATTGTGGATTTTGGCGTTGCGGCAGCGGCGTCCAGTGGCGACACGCAGTTGACTAAAACCGGCTACGTCATCGGATCTCCCAAATACATGGCTCCTGAGCAGATACTGGGCAAGAAAGTCGATGAGACCGCCGATATTTACTCGGTGGGTGTCATCATGTACGAAATGGCCACGGGCATACCGCCCTACAGTCGTGGAGACCATATGTCGGTGATGTACCAGCACGTTCAGGGCAAGGCCAAATCCGCGCAGGATCTTAACGCCAGCATCCCGGATGAGCTTGCTGTAATCATCAACACGGCAATGTCGGTCGACAAGTCCAAGCGCCAACAGTCGATGGGGGAGCTTACCGACGCCCTCGACGCGATTAGTCTCTGATCATGGCGCGCATTGATGCATTCTTAAAACTCGGCCTTGCGCAAGGCTGCTCGGATGTGCATCTCGCTGTAGGCGTGCCTCCGATGCTGCGTATGAACGGCGACCTGATGCCGATCAAGTTTCGCGAACTCTCGGATACCGAACTCGAAACCTATGTCACCGAGATTCTGGCCAAGCAGCAAAAAGAGCGCCTCGACGCAGGCCATGACCTTGATTTCTCCTACGTATCAGAAGAAGGCGGCCGATTTCGTGTCAACGTATTTCGCAAAGTCACCGGCATCGGAGCTGTGTTTCGGCATGTCCCAGGCGAAGTACCGACCCTCGAACAATTGAAAGTTCCGGATATCCTGCACAAATTCTGTGACTATCATCAGGGCATGGTACTCGTGACCGGTTCGACCGGTACGGGTAAGTCGACGACGCTGGCCGCGATGGTCAATCACCTGAATCAGACACGCAGCCTGAACATTATTAGCCTTGAAGATCCGATCGAATTTGTTCACCCCAGCAGGAAAAGTCAGCTCATCCAGCGCGAAGTCGGGACACATGTAAGAAGTTTCGCCGACGGTGTGCGTTCCGCCATGCGTGAGGACCCGGATGTCATTCTGGTCGGTGAACTGCGCGACGCCGAGACCATCATGATGGCGATGACGGCGGCCGAAACCGGCCACCTTGTACTCGGTACATTGCATACAACGGGCGCCGTCAAAACAATCGACCGTATTATCGATGCGCTCCCGGGTAAACTTCGCGAACAAACCAAAGCATTCCTGGCGATGAGTTTAAAAGCGGTGTGTACCCAGGTTCTTTGCAAGACGCCGGACGGTCGTAATCGCCGCGCAGTTCTCGAAATCCTGGTAAACAATCGCGCAATAGCAAACCTGATCACATCGGACCAGACACACCAGATTGCGTCGCAACTGCAGACCGGCAAGGACCTCGGTATGCAGATGATGGACCAGGCATTGCTCGATGCCATCCAGGCGAAGGAAATTGATCCTGATGACGCCATTTTGCACGCAAACGATAAGAAACTATTTCAGCGCTTCGTGACCAACACCGACCTCGTTCCCAAGCTTGACATGCCGGGCGGGGAGGAATAACACGATGGCACAAATTGACCAATATCTCACCGAGGCGCTAAAGCAAAAAGCGTCTGACCTGCACTTCTTGTCGGGCGATCCTTTGCGTGCGCGCATCCATGGCAATCTGCAAAACCTGCGGGATGAAACTCTCACAATCGATCATGTTAAAGAGTGCATGTTCGAGATCATGGATGGCATTACGCAGCGCGCCTTCGAAGAAGACGATGCGGCCGATTTTGCTTACGAAATTCCGGACGTATCGAGATTTCGGGTAAATGTATTTCGTCATCTGAATGGCATCGGCGCAGTTCTGCGCGCGATTCCATCGACGGCATTGACGCTTGAAGACCTCAATATGCCGGACGTCATTCATGACCTGTGCCGGCATACGCGCGGTATGATCCTGGTCACCGGCAAGACCGGCTCAGGCAAGTCAACGACGCTCGCGGCGATGATCGACGCCATGAACAAGCGTCTTAAGGGTCACATATTGACGATTGAGGACCCGGTCGAGTTCGTCCACAAATCGATAGGCTGCCTGATCAGCCAGCGGGAAATCGGCGTGCATAGCACGAGTTTCGCCGAGGCATTGCGCTCCGCCATGCGCGAGGACCCGGATGTCGTCCTCGTCGGCGAAATGCGTGATCTCGAGACGATCAGCATCGCAGTAACCGCGGCCGAAATGGGTATTCTCGTCATGGGCACACTGCACACCAATGGTGCCGCGCAGACCGTCGACCGAATAATCAATTCGTTCCCGGCCGACAAACAAGGTCAAATTCGCACGATGATCTCCACGTCCCTGCGTGGCGTCGTATCGCAGCAGCTGCTACCCACCAAGAATGAGCCTGGGCGAGTCGCCGCATTGGAGGTCCTGATCAATACATCGGCGGTCAGCAACCTGATCCGGCAAGGCAAACTCGACCAACTCGAGACCGCAATGCAGGCCGGCGGCAATCTGGGCATGCAACCGATGGACAAAGCGCTGATGGATCTCGTCGAAAAAGATGTCATCTCGGGCGAGGAGGCCTACCTGCAGGCAAATCACAAAAATAAGTTCGATCGCTTTCGGAACGAAGAGTCAGACCCTGCCGCTTGACCCTGCTGTTGGAGTCCGCTCCTACGTGGCATAATCGCCGCCTTTGAAATACCGCGTCCATTAATGACCGCCAAGCCCCGCAAGATCCTCGTCACAAGCGCCCTCCCGTATGCCAACGGGTCGCTTCATATGGGGCATATGATCGAGTATGTGCAAACCGACATCTGGGTAAGATTTCAGAAGTTGCGCGGGCACGACTGCACGTATGTGTGCGCCACCGATTCGCACGGCACTCCGATCATGATCAAGGCACGCGAACTTGGCATCACCCCGGAGGAACTGACGCAAAGTCTTAGTAAGGAATTCGTGCGCGACTTCGCGGACTTTGGTGTTGACTTCGATAACTACCACACCACCCATTCTCCCGAGAACGAGGCACTGACTGTAGAGATCTACGAGGCCCTTAGCGCAAAGGGCGACATCTATACCAAGACGATTGAACAGGCTTACGACGAAAAGGAAGGCATGTTTTTGCCTGACCGTTTTGTGCGCGGCACGTGCCCGTTCTGCAAAACAGAAGACCAGTACGGTGACGCCTGCGAAAACTGCAGCAAGACCTATTCGCCGGCCGATTTGATCGACCCCATTTCGGTGTTGTCGGGGATGGCGCCCGTAAAACGCGAATCCGAGCACTACTTTTTCAAGCTCAGCGAATACGGCGACAGACTTAAGGCATGGATCGAGTCCGCAAATCTAGAAAAGAGTGTTCGCGCCAAATTGAATGAGTGGTTCGAAACCGGCCTGCAGGACTGGGATATTTCCCGCGACGCACCCTACTTCGGATTTCGCATCCCGGGGACGGAAGACAAATATTTTTACGTGTGGCTCGACGCACCTGTCGGCTACCCGGCCAGCTTCAAAAACCTCTGCGACCGGCGCGACGATCTCAACTTCGACGAGTATTGGCGACCGGGACACGACACAGAGGTGTATCACTTCATCGGCAAGGACATCATGTACTTCCACATGCTGTTCTGGCCCGCCGTGCTGGAGGGCGCCGGTTTCCGTACACCGACCAGCGTCTGTGCGCATGGATTTCTGACCGTGAATGGCCAGAAGATGTCCAAATCGCGGGGCACATTCATCAAAGCACGAACCTATCTCGACAATCTCGATCCAAATTATTTGCGTTACTACTACGCCGCAAAACTCGGACCGACGGTTGAAGATATCGACCTCAATCTTGAGGACTTCACGGCACGAGTGAATTCGGATCTTGTTGGCAAGCTCGTCAATATCGCCAGTCGATGTGCAGGATTTATCAACAAGCGTTTCGACAACACGCTGGACGAAAATCTTGCGGACGACAATTTGTTCGCAGAAATTGCAGCTGCCTCCGGGAAAATCTCCGGGCACTACGAGAAACGAGAGTTTTCGAAAGCAATGCGAACGATTATGACGCTGGCCGACAAGGCGAATCGATACATTGACGAGAACAAGCCGTGGGTCATGATCAAAGACGAGTCACAACTCGATGAAGTGCAGGCCGTATGCACGCAGGGCATTAACCTGTTCCGCAGCCTGATGATCTATCTTGCGCCGGTATTGCCGGACCTCGCAGAGAAGGCTCGCGAATTCCTGGGCGAAGAGCAATGGCATTGGAGCAACGCCTCGACACCGCTGCTGGGCGTCTCGATTACGAAATTTAAGCCGCTATTGACGCGGATGGAACCCGACAAGGTTGCCAACATGGTGGAACAGTCCAAAGAAAATGGCGCAGCGGTGGAAGCCGGTGACGACACTATCAACATTGATGATTTCACGAAGGTCGACTTGCGTATCGCGCGCATCGAGAAGGCGGAAGCCGTTGACGGCGCCGACAAACTGCTGGCCCTGACCCTCAACGTCGGGGGCTCCTCGCGAAACGTTTTCGCCGGTATCAAGGCCGCCTACGATCCGGAATCCCTGATCGGGAAGCACGTTGTTGTTGTGGCAAACCTGGCCCCCCGCAAAATGCGATTCGGCGTCTCCGAGGGCATGGTGCTGGCCGCGGGACCGGGTGGGGAGGATATCTTCCTGCTGTCACCCGACGATGGCGCTGAACCCGGAATGCGCGTCAAGTAGAATACACAGCAATGGGCGATATCATCGTCATTCTTGTTGGAACAGTGCTGGTCAACAATTTCGTGTTGACCCGCTTTCTGGGCTTGTGCCCGTTCCTCGGTGTTTCGAAGAACATCGAGGCCGCAACGGGCATGTCGCTGGCGACGGCCTTCGTCCTGACACTGTCTTCGGCCGTGGCCTATTTGATGCACCAATACGTGCTCGTGCCGTTTGAGCTCGAATACCTCCGTACCATCACCTTCATACTCGTCATCGCCGCCAGCGTGCAATTCACGGAAATCATGGTCAGGCGACTCAGCCCTTTGCTGGACCAGGTTCTCGGAATTTTCATTCCGCTCATCGCGACCAACTGCGCGGTACTCGGCGTTGCCTTGTTAAACGTGCAGCAATCGAACAATTTCGTTGAGTCAATATTTTTTGGCCTCGGCGCCGCGGGCGGATTTGCGCTGGTCCTCGTCATGTTCTCGGCAAGCCGGGAACACATCGAAGCCGCCGACATCCCCGCACCATTTCGTGGCACGTCGATTGCGCTGATGACGGCGGGCATCATGTCGCTCGCGTTCATGGGCTTTGTTGGCATGGCCAGGCCATAAACAAGATGACCGCTATTTCGATTGCAGTACTCACCCTGGCAGCAATTGCGTTGATTGCGGGTCTCGCTCTCAGTTTCGCATCCGGACGCCTGCCCGCCAGCGACGATAATCTCGTTGACCAGGTCAATGAACTACTGCCGCAAACGCAATGCGCTCAATGCGGCTATCCGGGTTGTCGCCCGTATGCGAAGGCGATCGCAACGGAAGGGGCTGCCATAAACCTGTGCCCGCCGGGCGGGGATGACACGGTCAGCCGTCTCGCGGAATTACTCGGCAGGGAGCCTATGCCGCTTGTCGAGGCCGCGCCCGTTGGCAGATCAGTCGCAGTCATCGATGAGGCGTTGTGCATTGGCTGCACACATTGCCGCAACGCCTGCCCCGTCGATGCCATTGTCGGCGCGCATCAACTGATGCATACGATCATTTCGTCCGAATGCACAGGCTGCGAACTTTGTATCGCACCTTGCCCCGTGGATTGCATCAGCCTGAGACGCGTAGCATGACTGCGGCGACATACGACCTCGGCACACTGCATGGCGGACTGCGCCTGAGCGCGCACAAATCGGCCGCGACCGCTAATCCCATCTATGAGGTACCCGTGCCGGGGCAGTTGATTCTTCCCATCGCACAGCACGTCGGTGACCCGGCGCAGCCCATCGTCGGTATCGGCGAACGCGTTCTCAAAGGTCAGCTCATTGCCGAGTCGGAAGGCTCACTGAGCGCGCCGATCCACGCCTCGTCATCGGGCAAGATCGTAGCAATCGAGCGCTGGCCGATTTCGCGACGAAACGGTGACCCCGGCCCCTGCATTGTTCTCGAAACCGATGGTGAGGATCGACCCATTGAACGCTGGGAAGAAGCGCCGCCGTATGACACATTGGCCCCGGACGTACTACTGCAAATGATTTTACAGGGAGGCATCGTCGGCCTTGGCGGTGCGGTATTCCCGACCGCGCAGAAACTCATGCAGGCCAATACCTGCGAGCTCGAATACCTCATCCTGAACGGCGTCGAATGCGAGCCTTATATCAGTTGCGACGATGTACTCATGCGCGAGCATGCGGCCGAGGTCGTCGGTGGCGCGCAAATTCTGCTGCATGCCCTGGGACTCGATATCTGTTACATCGCGGTCGAGAGCGACAAACCGGAGGCATTGCACAAGCTGACAGACGTCCTGAACGAGATTTCCGATGAGCGCATTGTTCTAAAACAGGTTCCCTCCATTTATCCGTCCGGCGGCGAGGACCAGCTGGTGCAATTGGTGACGAATCGCGAAGTCCCCAGCGGCGGTTTGCCGACGGACATCGGTTGTCTCGTACAAAACGTCGCGACGGCCGCCGCGATTTACGATTGGATCGAGAAACACGAACCGCTGATTTCGCGCATCACCACCATCACCGGCGACGGGATACCGATGGCAATGAATGTCCGCGCCCGCGTCGGCACCACGGTCGCCGATGTCGTCAATTTTGCGGGCGGCTACACAGAAAGTGCAAAACAACTGATCATAGGCGGCCCCATGACGGGCCGCTCGGTGACGACCGATCGCGTGCCGCTCGTCAAAGCCACCAATTGCGTTCTGGTCATGTCGGAGACACCCTCGCCCGGGCCCGAGATGCCGTGTATTCGCTGTGGTGACTGCGCGGCCGTATGCCCGGTGCAACTGTTGCCGCAACAGCTGTTTTGGTATGCCTGTGCTGACGATGAAAAAAACATGCGTTCCTATGGCCTCACGGATTGCATAGAGTGCGGTTGCTGCGACCTCGTTTGCCCCAGCCATATACCGTTGACCGCCGATTTTCGAAAGGCGAAAGGTCGTATACGGGAGCAGGCCGACGAGAAAGCGCGTGCGGAACGCGCACGACGCCGCTTTGAGGCGCGCAATGAACGCCTTGAGCGAGACGAGCAGGAACGCAAAGAAGAACTCGATCAACAAAAGGCCGCGGCGAAGAAAGGCGGTGCCGCCGCGATTGCCGAAATCCTGAAGCGCAAGAAAAAGCAGGACGAGGACTGAGCGTGGAATTCAAGCACAATGAAGCGCCCTACCTCGCTCCGAGAGCGCAAGTTTCTTCGATCATGCAACAGGTATTGCTTGCGCTCATCCCGGCCGCACTCGCGCACATCTGGTTCTTCGGCCCGGGCTTCATATTCAATTTACTGATCGCAGCGACCTTCTGCGCCGCCGGCGAAGCGGCAATGATGAAAATTCGCCGCCGCGACGTTAGAACCGCACTGTCGGATTACAGTGCACTGGTTACAGCGGCTCTGCTGGCGTTCGCGTTACCGTCCCTGACACCGTGGTGGGTCACTGCAACCGGCGCCCTTTTCGGTGTCGTTGTCGCCAAGCATCTTTACGGCGGGCTGGGCTTCAACATCTTTAATCCGGCGATGGCGGGCTACGTCGTCATCCTGGTTGCATTCCCGATGCACCTCAATCTGTGGATAGCGCCGCGCATGGGCGACATCGATTACCAGTACCTGACCATCATCGAGTCGCTGCGATACACGCTGACCGGGAATTTGCCCGAGTTGCTCAATTTCGACGCCGTCAGCCGCGCAACACCACTGGACGCTATGCAGTCGGGCCTGAATAACGCTCGTACGGTCGATGAGGTACTGACCTTGCCAATTATGGGCGACTTCGGTGGTCGCGGCTGGGAGTGGATCGCCAATCTGATTGCGCTTGGCGGCATCTGGCTGCTCATCAAGAAAATTATTCGCTGGCAGATTCCGGTCGGGGTCGCCATCGGCTTGATGTTTCCGGCCACGATCATGTACATGATCGAGCCTGGCTCGAACCCCGGCCCGGGTTTTCACCTGTTCAGCGGTGCCTCGATGCTGTGCGCATTTTTCATCGCGACAGACCCGGTATCGGCTGCGACAAGCCCAAAAGGGCGCATTATCTATGGCGCGGGTATCGGCCTTTTGATTTATGCGATTCGCACCTGGGGGTCATACGCGGATGGCGTCGCTTTTTCCGTCCTGATAATGAACATGGCGGTTCCTGCCATCGACTACATGACGCAGCCACACATCGTTGGCCATAACGAGGGAAGCGAACCCTCGTGAATACGGTTATCAAGGGCGGCCTGACGCTGGCCACCATTGGGGCAATCTGCGCGGCGCTGGTCTCGGCCACCTATCTGCAAACGCGCGACCGCATTGCAGCGAACGAAAAAGCCTGGCTGGAACAGAGTCTCGAACCCGCCCTGGCTGGCCTGTTTTTCGACGGTGGCATTTCGGAATCGATATTGATCATTCCCGCCCCGCACGAGCTGCCCGGGCCAGACGATGTTTTGGTGTATCGCGTCTACTCTGAAGATGCGCCCGTCGCGGCACTGTTCGCCGTAACGGCGAGAGACGGCTATGCCGGACCCATCCGCATCCTGGTCGGCGTCGAATATGACGGGACCGTTACCGGCATACGCATTCTCAAGCACCGTGAAACACCGGGACTCGGCGACAAGATTGTCTCGGCCCGCAGCGACTGGGTATTTCAGTTTGATGGCCTGTCATTGGGCAATCCGGAACTCGAACGTTGGGCACTCAAGCGCGATGGTGGACAATTCGATCAACTCTCAGGAGCGTCCGTGACACCCAGAGCGGTGATTAAGGCAACCAGAGAGACATTGATATACTTCGCGGCGCGGCGCGACGAAATATTTGCCGCGCCGGCAACAATATTTGCCGCACCATCGACCGAGGTAGACGAGTGAGCACAAGCAGTTTCATCGAGCGACTGCGAATTGGCCTGTGGAAGGACAACCCCGGGCTCGTACAGCTACTCGGACTGTGTCCCCTGCTCGCCGTCACGACGACATTCGTCAACGGCTTGGGTCTCGGGATCGCAACACTATTCGTGCTTGCTTGTTCGAATGTACTGGTGTCCGCGACCCGCCGCTGGATTCTCCATGAGATACGCATTCCCATCTATGTTCTGATCATCGCATGCCTTGTGACCTGCATTGAGATGATCTTCGAGGCCTGGTTCCCAACACTTGATCGTTCACTGGGAATTTTCATTCCCTTAATCGTCACCAACTGCGCGATTGTCGCCCGCGCGGAAGTATTTGCCTCTCGTAACAAGATTACTTCGAGCCTGGCCGACGGCATCGGCATGGGTGCAGGATTCACCTTGCTGTTGGTCGCAGTGGGATTCGTCCGAGAGCTGGTCGGTCAGGGCACGATCATGTCCGGCATGGATTTATTGCTTGGCGGGGACCCATTGCCCGGACTTGTGCTTTTCGATGGCGGCTGGCTGCTGGCGATCCTTCCGCCAGGCGCCTTTTTCAGTCTCGCGCTCGCCGTCGCGGCAAAAAACTTTCTCGACCGAAAGAGAAAACAGATCGGGAGAGGATCTGCATCCCGGAGTCTCCGCCCGACGAATCGCCCGGCTTGAGTTTCGCGTGAACCAGCAAAAACGCACGGCCATCTACAGTAAATTGCGCGACGGTGATCCGCACCCGGACACCGAGCTGCACTACAACACGCCATTTGAGTTATTGATTGCCGTGATTCTGTCCGCACAGGCGACCGACATCAGCGTCAACAAGGCGATCGACAAACTGTACCCGATTGCGAACACACCAAAGTCTATTGACGCGCTGGGCGTGAAAGGATTGACGCCTTTTATCAAGAGCATTGGTTTGTATAACAGCAAGGCTGAAAACATCATCAAGACCTGCCGCATTCTGATCGACGAGCATGACGGCGACGTACCGCGAACCCGCGATGCCCTTGAGAGACTGCCCGGCGTGGGTCGCAAGACGGCCAATGTGGTGTTGAATACAGCGTTCGGCGAAGCAACTATTGCCGTGGACACACACATCTTTCGAGTGTCCAACCGCACCGGCATTGCACCCGGCAAAACACCACTCGAAGTAGAAAGGCGACTTGTGCGCCTGACGCCGGATGAGTTCAAGAAGGACGCGCATCATTGGCTGATTCTGCATGGCCGTTACATCTGTAGGGCACGCAAGCCATTGTGTGCCGAGTGTCCGATCATCGAATGGTGCGAGTACTGCAAGAAGGAGCTCGAATGATTTTCGGTCAGGATCGGACAGAATTGCGAAAGATGTACGTGGACGCCTGGCAGAAGCACTGCGATGGCGTGCTGATGTCGCCGCTGGAAACGCAGATTGCCGATGTGATCGCCTTGCACCCGGAATATCACCATGAGATGGCGGCCGAAACGCTCGCGCAGGAGTACACACCGGAGCGTGGCAAGACAAATCCCTTCCTGCACATGGGACTGCATCTCGGGATTCGCGAGCAAGTCGCGACCAATCGCCCACCCGGCATCGCCACTGTCTTCAAGGCTTTAAGCACACGGCTGGGAGACCCCCATATCGCTGAGCATCAGATGATTGATTGCCTTGCAGAAACGCTGTGGGAGGCGCAAAGTCAGGACAGCGCCCCGGACGAACATCAATATCTTGAGAGGCTGCGCCGGCTCTAGCGCTCACCACTGTAATAATTGCAGGCCTGCCGTGGTCTGATCTTGTAACCCTTCAACGGTGTACCCATGGGCGAACAAACACATCAATATCCGGTATCGGGCGCGGGCCTCGGGCTGCGGCGTCCGCTTATCAAGCAGCTCATGGACGATCCGCCGACCGATGTCGATTTCATGGAGGTCGCCCCTGAAAACTGGATTAACGTTGGCGGGCGTCAGGGTAAGAACTTCCGCTATTTCACGGAACGCTACCCATTCCTGATCCACGGCTTGTCCCTGTCAATCGGTTCCCCGGCGCCGCTCGACGAACAGCTCGTTCGCGACATCAAGGCCTTCATGGCCGATCATGATATTCGGATGTACTCCGAGCACCTGAGCTATTGCGGTGACGACGGCCATCTTTATGACCTGATGCCGATACCGTTCACGGAGGACGCCGTGAAGTATGTCGCCGAACGGATTCGTCGCGTGCAGGATATTCTCGAGCAACGCATCGCCATGGAAAATGTGTCTTACTACGCGCCCGCCGACACCTCGATGAAAGAAGCAGACTTTATGCTCGCAGTCCTTGAAGAAGCGGATTGCGACCTGATGCTGGATATCAACAACATCGTCGTCAACAGCATCAATCATCGTTACGACGCCAGCGAGTTTCTACATCGTATGCCTGCGGAGCGCATCCGCTATTTTCATCTCGCCGGGCACTATGTTCAGGATGAGGATTTGCGTATCGATACGCACGGCGCGGCCGTCGACAATCAAGCCTGGGCTCTGCTCGCAGAGGCATACGAACACTTCGGTCCGGTACCGACCTTGCTGGAACGCGACTTCAATTTCCCGCCGATGGAGGAATTGCTCGACGAGCTTCGTCGCATCAAAGGAATGCAGACCGAGAAAGCGATGGCCGCCAATGGCTGAACAACGCAGTTTTCAGGATAAGCAGTATGCTTTTGCTGCGCACATTCGCGACCCCGAGCATCGTCCGGCACCCGACGGCATCGAAGATCGTCGCATGGCAATTTATCGTGAATTGTTTTTCAACAATCTGCGAAACCTCCTGGCCAAGAATTTTCCGGTCCTGCGCAAATTACACAGTGAAGAGCACTGGAGTCGCTTCATTCGCGAGTTCATGAAAAAACATCAGGCGAAGACGCCCTACTTTCTGGAATTACCCGAAGAGTTTCTCAGTTTCCTGCGCACTGAATACGAACTTCAGGATGATGACTTTCCGTTTCTGCTTGAACTGGCGCATTACGAATACATTGAGCTGGCGTTATCCATCTCCACCGAATCGAATGAAGCGGACGATGTTGATTCCGAAGGCGACCTGCTGGCGAATATCCCCGTCAAGTCGGTTTTGACGTGGGTCTATGCCTATCACTATCCGGTACATCGAATATCGAAGGAATTTCAGCCGACACAGCCGGAGGAGCAGCCAATCTACCTGGCCGTTTATCGGCAGAGCAACGATAAGGTCGGCTTTCTCGAACTCAATTCGGTTTCGGCGAGCCTGTTAAACGCAATTGAGGAAAATGATGCCGAACGTAGCGGCGAGGAAATGCTACGGGAAATTGCGGCGGGCATTAATTACTCGAATGTCGACGCTTTTATCAAGCACGGCGCGGCGACACTCAAAGAGATGCGAGACCTCGAAATCATCACGGGGACTCGGCCTGCCTGACCTGGGAGTTTGTAATGAGAAGAGTTTTAGGACTATGGGACAGCGTGATCAGTGCCATTCAGCCTGCCGGTGATTATGTCGCCCTGTTGCCTATTCGCTTACTTATGGCGTATGAATTTGGCAAAGCCGGTCTTGGCAAATACGGCGCGCCAAGTGTGCCTGGTTGGTTCGAAAACTCGCAGGATAATTTCCTGTTCCCGTTCAGTGTCATCCCTCCGGACATCAGCTGGTTTCTCGTCACCTGGACGGAAATTATTGCCGGAATCGGACTGTTCTTTGGGCTGTTTACACGTTTCTGGGCGTTCAGCCTGATTATCGTAACCATCGTCGCCATTTCAGGTGTTCACTGGCCGGCCGAATGGGACAGCCTCGCCGACCTCTGGAAGGGTTACGCGATTACGAACAAAGGCTTCGGCAATTATCGCATTCCCCTGTTGTTCATTGTCATGTTGATCCCGCTCGTATTTGCGGGGGGCGGCAAACTCAGCCTCGATCACATACTGACAGGCAAACTCAGCGGTCGATTCCGGTAGGAGAACCTGAACCATGGAAGAACGTTTCCCTGTAGCAATGGACATCCTGCAGACCATGTCTGCACTGCTCGTTCTTGTCCTCGGCATTGGCCTGCTTGCGGTCATCGTACTTTTCGTAATCGACGTTACGCAGACAAAAAGCAGCGTCCGTCGAAATTTCCCGGTTGTCGGCCGATTTCGATTCCTGTTTGAGCACATGGGCGAGTTTTTTCGTCAATATTTCTTCGCGCACGACCGGGAGGAAATGCCCTTCAATCGCGCACAGCGTTCATGGGTCTATCGCGCTTCCAAAGGCATCGACGGTACCGTGGCATTTGGCTCAACGCTCAATCTGACGTCGACCGGCACGCCGATTTTCGTGAATTGCCCGTACCCGGTACTCGAACGCGATGTTGCGGAGACCGATCCAATGGTTATCGGACCGTATGCCAGGCAACCGTACAAGGCGAAGTCGGTTTTCAACGTCTCAGCAATGAGTTTCGGCGCGTTGTCCAAGCCGGCCGTCCTGGCCCTGTCGCATGGCTCCCGTATGGCCGGCAACTGGCTCAACACGGGAGAAGGCGCGGTTTCGCCGTGGCATCTTGAGGGCGGCTGCGACATCGTATTCCAGATTGGCACCGCCAAGTACGGCGCACGTGATCACGACGGCAAACTGAGCGACGAGAAATTGCGCGAGGCCGGCGAAACCGAGCAGATCAAGATGATCGAACTGAAACTGAGCCAGGGCGCCAAGCCGGGCAAAGGCGGTATCTTGCCTGGCGGCAAAGTGACAGCGGAAATCGCGGCAATCCGGGGTATTCCCGAGGGCGAGGATTCCATCAGTCCAAATCGTCATCCGGACATCGACTCCGCGGCCGATCTACTCGATCTGCTCAACCACATTCGGGATGTGTCCGGGTTACCGGTCGGTTTCAAATCCGTAATCGGCGCATATGGCTGGCTGGAAGAACTATTCGAGGAAATTCGGACTCGTGGCGTTGAATCGGCACCGGATTTCATCACCGTTGATAGCGGCGATGGTGGAACGGGTGCGGCCCCGATGAGCCTGATCGACAATGTGGGCCTGCCCATCAAGGAGAGTTTGCCACTCGTAGTCGATTTACTTTGCAAACACGGCCTGCGCGACCGGATTCGAGTCATCGCCAGCGGCAAGTTAATCAATCCAACGGGTGCGGCGCTGGCCTTGTGCATGGGCGCCGACTTCATCAACTCGGCTCGTGGCTTCATGTTCGCGCTCGGATGCATTCAGGCATTGCAATGCAACAAGAACACCTGTCCGACGGGCGTCACCACACACAACCGGCGCCTGCAACGTGGCCTGGTGCCAGAGGACAAGGCCGAGCGCGTTGCCCGGTATTCGAAGACCATGCGCAAGGAGATCGGCATCATCGCGCACTCCTGTGGTGTTCCCGAACCGCGGCGACTGAAACGCTTTCATTGCCGAATCGTGCAAAACGACGGGCGATCCAAACCTTTAGACGAGCTGTATCCCGACGTACAATCGGCGTTCTAGTCTGAATGACCCGGAGATAGAACAATGAGAAGAGTCCTGATATTCGCAGGTCTGACGTGCCTGTCGTTGGCTGCGCACGCACAAAGCGTCCTGATCGAAAACGTCCGTATCTTCAACGGCGTCGACGAAAACCTGTCGCCCGGCCATGTACTGGTCGAAGACGGCATTATCAGCCAGGTGTCGGACGAGCCGATCGCGGCGCCCGCCGGTGCGACGGTACTGGACGGCGGCAATCGTGTGTTATCGCCAGGATTCATTGACCTGCACGTTCACCTCACATCGCACATACCTCCGGATCAACGAGGGGCGCATTCGACCGTTGCAGGCGCAGTTGCCGCCAATGTCGCAGCGCACTTTCTCGACAGCGGATTCACGACCATACGCGACGCGGGCGGTACGCACCCAGACCTGGCGCGTGCAATTGAAGCAGGCACCATTTACGGCCCCAGGGTATTCCCGTCAGGCGCCGTACTATCGCAAACAGCCGGACACGGCGACGGGCGGCACTCCGATGAAGCGCACCCCGGTCTGCAGGGAGGAAATCCCTACAGCATTGCCGACACCCATGTTCTCGTGGACGGCGTCGACCAGCACTTGATGGCGGTGCGTGAGAATCTCCGCCACGGCGCAACGCAGATCAAGATCATGGGTGGCGGCGGCGTCATGTCGGACTACGATCCGATTCATTCACTGCAACCAACGGCGGCAGAAATCCGCGCGGCCGTGCAAGCCGCGAGTGACTGGGGCACCTATGTTCTGGCACATGCCTATACGAGCGATGCTGCTCGTCGTCTCGCCGATAATGGTGTGAAATGTATTGAACATGGACTGTTGATCGACGACGCAACCGCAAAGTATCTCAAGGAAAAAGACATCGTCATCAGTACGCAACTCGTGGTGTTCCGGGAACTCAAAAACTTGCCGGGCATCACCGAAACGCACCTCGGAAAACTGGCCGTCGTTCTCGAGGGCCAGGAAAACCTGATTGGACTCATAAAGAAATACGATATCAGGACGGGTTTTTCTACCGACCTGATCGCCGGCATGCATCCCTTACTGACGCGTGAATTCACCGAACGCGCGATGTACTGGACTCCGGCCGAAGTGCTTGCGCAGGCCACCTCCGAAAGTGCAGAGATCATTCGCATGGCGGGTCGTCTAAATCGACATGGAAACTTTGGCGAAATCCGCGAGGGCTGGGTTGCCGATATTTTGTTGATCAACGGCGAGCCGCTCGAGGACATCTCGGTGCTACGCGACCCCGACAATAACCTCGCCCTGATTATGAAGGGCGGCGAAATTATGAAGAATCTGTTGTAGCTAGAAAGCTGCCGACTCGAGGAACGGCTCGACGCCCACCGCCTTATATAACTCGTCAGGTCGATACAAGGTATCGCCCTTCATAACGAGCGTGGCCCGACGTACGGCACTCATATCTTCGAACGGATTGCCGTCGACAAGCACCACGTCCGACGCCTTGCCAATCGTAATGGATCCCGTCTTGTCGTCAACACCGACAATCCGCGCTGAATCCAGCGTCGCGATCCTGAGTACGTCCGCATTTGAAATGCCGGACTCCGAATAAACCTCGAGTTCGCGATGCACAGTGAATGCGGCCATGTTGTCGCTGCCCGGAACGAGCTGAATGCCGCTGTCGTGGAGTTTTTTCAGCATCGCACCCTGATTCGCGTTTGAGCGATTCCAGGTCTCGACCTTGTCGCGAATGTCGAATTGAGGGTTATACAGGGACCTGCCAATTGCCGGCGGCAAATGATCAATCACAGCAGCGAATGCAGGATCTGGATCGCCCGGCAAATGCACCAGCATTGTCTCGAAGATAGCGGCCGTCGGATCAACGGAAACGTTGTTTTCCTTCAACAGCGCAATAAAGTCCTCGACCTCTTCGCTATCAAGGTCCAGGTTGCCAGCTTCGTCGCCGTACAGCGTGAAACGAATCTGCTGACGCGTGTCCTCGCGATCGCCCGCCGAGAAATTCAGGAACACCATGTTGATGTGCTGGATCTCGTCATAGCCCGCGCGCACGGCCTGCTCCGCCGACATGAAGGCAGGAATATGGCCGCTCAGTCGCATTCCGTGTGAATGCGCCCGCTCCGCGATCGGTGCGACCCATTCCGGTTCGATCGAGCTATAGAGTTTGATCTGGATATAGCCGTTCTCGGCATAGAAATCGACCCGATCGAGCGCCTCCTCAAGCGTGGCCGCATGCCATCCTGACGCGTACGGACCGGTTTTATCCATAAAGCCCGCGCGATAGGTGTTGGGGCCGACAACCTGACCCGAATTAAATTTAGCGATTACATCGCTGGTTTTTTCGTGAACACCGCCAATGTCGCGGACGCTCGTGATACCACCTGCGATGTTCAGGACGCCGTCGGACAAGCCGAAATGCCCGTGCATGTCCCACATTCCTGGCATCAGCGATTTTCCGCTGCCGTCTATTCGAATTGCATCGTCATCGTCGATCGGCGACTCGGATATCGCCTTGATGACGCCGCCGGAGGCCATGACGTGGCGCCCTTCAAGCAGCTCTCCGTTCTCAACGTCAACGACGTTGACGTTCTCGAAGATGACCGCAGTATCAACTTTGCTGGCAAGATCGCCGGCGAGGCGCTAAATATATTCACCGT
>Ga0255056_10000087_pt1 | contig 21503 bp, 25 predicted proteins | sample Cases_109_1_MG_FD_183639 | JGI IMG/M metagenome (GOLD analysis project Ga0255056, IMG submission 183639) | Seawater microbial communities from Amundsen Gulf, Northwest Territories, Canada - Cases_109_1 | ecosystem: Environmental > Aquatic > Marine > Gulf | place: Canada: Northwest Territories... | reverse complement strand
CTCGATGGTCGAGGTCGCAGAGCGGGTCAGGGATGCGGCGTAGACGAGGGTGGCTACCGGCAGTGCTGCGCCGGCGATCAACGCCACGACCAGCGTCGGGGCCGAGATGATTCGCCGGGTGGCCAGATATGTGGAGTGACTTGTTGACCCCAGTCTCTTCAACAGCGGGAAGGAGCGAATCAAGATCTCGGCGACCAGCAGGACGACCGCGAGGAAGACGAAGAGGGGGAAGAAAAGAACGAGTGGATCAACCGACCCGACCAGTTGGTTCTCCTCCACCACCACGGCGGACTCACCGAGACTCGAGCGGACCCATATAGCTGCCGCTGCGGAGAGGATCATGAGGGGAATCCGCCAGGGGAAGCGCTGGGCTTTCTTCTGCTGGCGGTCGAGCAGGGTTCGGGCACGTATCGCCACCACGATCGCTACAGCAATGAGCCCGGCGACGACCGCGGCGACTGTTAGCCAGGCCGCGTCGATCCGTGCCGAGTCTGCGACGTCCGGTGATGCTCCCAGCACGCCGATCAGGAGGTTTGCCAGCCCCCATCCCAGAACCCCACCGATCAACATTGCAGGCAGGAATTCCAATGCCGCTTTGACGCTGAGAAGACCTGGACCGGCGCCCAGCGCAGAGAGATACTCCAACTCGGTTCTACGTCGATCTACCCAGTAGGACCCGGCCCCGCCGACCAGGGCGACGGCGGCAATGAGCACCACTCCAGCGAGAGGGAAAATGGACGTGCGAAGGGCATTACTCAACGCCTCGACACGGCTGGTGACCAGGGGCAGGTCGGTGTGGAGGTTGGGAATGCCAAAAGACCCCGGGGTCTCGTGGCTCATCTCGTCGCCTACCGCGGCAGCATTGGCAAGCGTCTCGGCTGCGTGGCGGGCCCCGCTGACGGTCAGGTGTGAAAGGTCCACGGGGATCTCCCAATCGCCGTGCACAAAGGCGTGCTGGGCAAACACGGTGGAGAAGACCTCCTCGTTGTCGTCGAACGCATCGGTGTCGACCAGAATCAATGGTGGTGGCAGGTCCCCCTTGGCATCGACCTGTGTGATCTCCTCGATCGAGCACCAGTAGTCGTCGCCACCAGAATTGGCGAGGCTCTCATAGATGGCGACTACCTCGATGTGTTGTTCTCCATGCGCCAAGAACTGCAATGTGTCGCCGGGCTGTATGGACATTTGCTCTGCGGCGATCTCATCGACATAGGCGCCGTCGCCATGCTCTCCGGCAACGATATTGAGGTGCTCCCGGAACTCGTCACGTCCCACGAAACGAACCGGGATCTTCAGCCCCTCACCGTTGGCGTTGCGGGCTTCGACGATGGTTCCTTCGAGGAACAGCCTGGGCGCGCCCAGCGATGGATCCTGGGCAACCACTGCAGTGAGGGCGGCGCGTGCCACATCCTGTTCGGCGAAGCTCTCGGTCTGACCACCGAATGAGGCCGAACAGCGCCCCTCCAGCTCTCTCTGTAGAGCTGCGCTCGAGGCCGAGGACAGGAACAACGGGGTGAGCGCGGCGACCAGAGACAGAATCGCCGATGCACCGATAACTGAGACCAGCACGGCCTTTCTCTTGAAGAGAAGCTTGGGGGCGCGGCGAAACGGCGGAGTCCTCAGCACGTTGTCAGATCCACCACTGCAAAGATCGTATCGGCGGTACGATCGCCAGGAATGCTCAGCATCGCCGCCCTCGTTCTGGTCGCAGTCGAATTGGGCGGCGGATTTGGCGACGCCACGGCGACTGTCATCTCCACGAACAGTGAATCCATGCAGGTGGAACTGCATGTCGAGGTCACGATTCCCGCGGACGCGGTGCTGGCCCACCTTGCCCTTCCCGGTGAGCCAAACCTGACTCTCCCCATGCTGGAGCGGGAAGACGGCATCTACGGAATCACGACTGAATTGAAGAAGGCCAACTATCAGGTCATCTTCGAGATCCTCGGGCCGACCTCGACGCAGTCCCAGCCGGTGACCCTCGGTGGCATCGGCGCCGAGATCCCTGATGGAGGCACGACGTCAGCCGATTCGACAGAGGCGTCCGATGTCTCCGCTGGGACGAGCGGATGGATTTGGCTGGCAGTGGCTTTTGGTGCTGCCTCCCTCTCATTACTCACCTTTTGGGTGCTCAGCGGACGCAACGACTCCGACGAGGACCCGGATCAGATCTCCGCGGGCTCTGTCGACTCCTCATAGCCGGCCCGATCGCTGGGGATCCGGGCGTAGCGCAGGGTGGAGAGCATGGCGGTCTCGGCGGCCTTCGTGTAGGTCTGGGCTGCCTTGGAGAACTCCGATGATGCGGTGGTCAGGAAGTAGTCGGGGGCTACATCGATGTCGACGTCGATGTTGGGTGTCAGAAGGTATGTGCGGGCAATGCGTCCGTAGTACTTGGCTTCGATTGCTCTGATCTTCTTGGTCCGGACCACATGGATCAGGCCCACCTCCTCGAGCACACCGACGTGATGGCCGATTTACGCGAGGGTCTCGTCGAGTTCGTAATCGGGAGCTGAATGGTCGGCCATTCCCGTATGGTCGGAATTTCCCGACCATTTGTCGAGTCCCTATGTTTTGACCATGGTCCGACTGGCAAATCCCGACGATGCCCATGCCATCGCCGAAGTACACGTGCGCTCCTGGCAAAGCGCATACCGGGGTGTCGTTGCCGACGAGTTTCTCGACTCCCTCGACGTGGACCGTCGCACCGAGATGATCGCCCGGCTCATCGGAGACGAGACCAAGGCACTTCTTGTCTCCGAGCGGGACGGGCGCGTCGCTGGCTTTTCTCTTCTTGCTGCCTCCGACGACGAGGGCTGGGGGGAGGTGCTGGCCATCTACGCCGCGCCCGACCATTGGGGAGTAGGAGTCGGGTACGACTTGATGGAGGCGTCGGTGTCGTGGCTGGCAAAGGCGGGTTATGAGCGAGCCATGTTGATGGTCCTCGAGGCCAACCCGAGGGCCCGAGCCTTCTATGAACGGCAGGGTTGGAGTCTCGGAAAGCGGATCCGGATCGAGAACATCGGGGGCAGGGACCTCACCGAGGTTCGCTATGAGAAGGACCCTCTAGACGCTGCCTGACCTCTTCAAGATCGCTTGGATGGGTCACCTTGATGTTCGATGTCTCCCCGGGAACGGCTGCGATCTCCAGGTGGGAAAAGCTCTGCACGATGTCGACGGTGTCATGACCGACGAATCCGGCCTTTGCAGCCTCCACATAGGCTGCAACCAGGACACCCCCCTTGAACACCTGTGGCGTCTGTACGACCCTGGCGTCGACTGCGTCGAGAGTGTCCTTGTCGATGAGAGTTGCACGAGAGGAGAGAACTGGAACCGCCCCACCGACCTCCGCTGCCGTGGTGTACAGCGTCTCGATGAGGTGGCCGGATGCCAGGGGTCGCGCCCCGTCGTGGATCCCGATCAGGTCGGCGCCCGGGTCCACAGCGCCGAGCCCGGCCATCTCGCTGGCGGTCCGGGTGGCGCCGCCGATCACGATGCGAACATCGAGACCTGCCGCCGTCAGTTCTTCGACCTGGTCCTCACGGCAGACGAGGGCACAGCTATCGACGTGATCGATCAGTGCGAGAACCGTGTGGGCCACCAACGGCCTTCCGGCGATCTCCATCATCATCTTGTCGCTGCCGAATCGCTCGCTGGTACCAGCGGCCACGACGACTGCGGCTCGTACTGTCATCGCAGCGAGGGTACTTTGGGCCGGTGATCGATCTGACCCTGACCAGGGATCTACTCGAAGCCGGCGTCGACCGACTGGGTTTCGACTCCACCGGTGAGGTGATCGATCCGGGTCTTTTGTCGGGCGAAGGACCGGCAGTACTACGCGTTGACGACGTCACCGACGCGGTGAAGCTTGTCGATAAGGGGATGGTCGTCGGTCCGGTGGACCGTGACATGCTTTGGGCAGTCCATTGGTTTGAGCTCGACCGTGATGTCTTGCTCGGACTCGGCGACACCCGGATTGAGCCAGGCGACTTGATCGAAGCCGTCGAGGCTCTCGGTCACGTCTGGCAGGTGATCCCGGTCATTCCTTCCGACCCTTGAGGGCCCAGTAGGCGAGAACAGCGGCAACACCGGTCACCACCGCCCCGCCAACAGCCTTTGCCGGGATCTTGTCCCGTAGTGTGACTGCTGACTCGAATTTCCGGATTTCCCATCCTCGCTCTTCGGCGATCACGGCCAACTCAGAATCCGGGTTGACTGCGACCGGGTGGCCAACTGCGACCAGCATCGGCAGGTCGGTCACCGAGTCCGAGTAGGCGTAGCTCTCGGCCAGGTCGATGCCGGCTTTGCCGGCCATATGAATCATCGCCTTTGCCTTCTCCGGCCCGTAGGCGTAGAGCGCTATCTCGCCGGTGTATTTGCCGTCCTCGTCGATTTCGGACCTGGTTGCGATGACGTCGTCGATTCCCAGGTAGCGGCAGAGGGGCCGAACGATTTCTTCGGGACTGGCGGAGATGACGACGATCTGGCGACCGGCGCGTCGGTGATCGTCGATGATGGCGAGGGCTTCGGCGTAGACCAGTGGAGCAACGACCTCGTCGACCGTCTCTTCGACGAGGGAGATCACCTCGTCCTGGTCCCAGCCTCTCGTCATGTTGGCCAATTCTTCTTTGACTCTCACCAGTTGGTCGTGGTCCGCTCCGAAGGCCTGGTAGTAGGCCTGGGCGACACCTGCTTTCGCAAGCGTTGTTCCGCTCAGCAGCCCGGCCCTGTAGAGGGATTTGGTGAATGCCAGCGTTGACGACTTGGCGATGATCGTCTTGTCGAGATCGAAGAAGGCGGCCGCAGACATGTGGCCAACTTACTGCGACGAAACCCTTGTAGCCGCCCCCTCCACTCGATACTTTCGGAACCATGGGAGGGGTTCTGAGATTGGGGGTACTGGCGGTCGAGTCGCCGGACCCGGTTCTGTCCGTCGTGGCGCCGCTTGGTCTTGCAGCGGCGGTCGAGACGGCACTCGTCATCGATCTCGCCGGAGGGCTTCGGGTCCAGTCAGACCGAACGCTTGCCGATCTGATTGAGGACGGGCCGACCCGCGCCGAGCTGAGCCCGGGTCGATCTGGCGTCGCCGTTCTCTCCGGGCACACACTGGACCCGGAGCCGGCGATGATCGCCATCGAGGAGCTGGCGGCATCGTGGCCTGCCGTAGTGCTGCGATGTCGACCCGGCCAGGTGCCGGTCCGGACCGTTCCTGTGCGCCCGCTGTTCCCCGGATATTTCCTCACCCCCGACGAGACGCCGTCGGTCTGGCAGCCCGTGGGAACCAGAGCCCGGCCTCCAGGGCCCGGGCCGGTGCTTCCCCGCCTGAGCGCATCACTGGTGAGACGCCTGCTTTCCGGACGTCTACCGGGCCGAAGCCGTTGGGTGGCCTCATGGAGACCGGTATGGGACATGCCATGGGCCTGATTGATCAAGTCGCGGCTCAGATAGCTGCGGGGCTCACACCGCTGCGACACGGCGAGGTCACGGCAGAGGCGGAAAGACTCATCGGCCTGGCTTCTCCGACTCGTAATGACCAGGCGGGCGCGGTGACTGACCGTGTGCTTGGTCTGGGGCCGGTTCAGCCTCTATTGGCAGACGAGACCGTGAGTGATGTCCTGGTCAACGGTCCCAACGAGATCTGGGTTGAGCGTCATGGAGTTCTCGAGCGTGCCGAAGGCTCTTTCGGCTCCAACGAAGCTCTGCTTGCCGCTGTTGAGCGAATAATCGCTCCTCTTGGTCTGAGGGTGGACCGCTCCTCTCCGACGGTCGACGCCCGACTATCTGACGGCAGCCGTCTCCACGCAGTCGTGCCTCCGGCCGCAGTCGACCATCCGATTGTTGCGGTTCGCCGGTTCACCCCGGCCGTCGCTTCGTTGGATGACCTCGTTTCGGCAGGGTCCGCTACCGATGATGATGTCGACCTTCTTGCCGGAGCGGTCAACGAGCGGAGGACCATCCTGATCTCGGGCGGAACCGGGGCTGGCAAGACAACACTTCTGAACGTCCTCGCCGGCCTCATCCCGGCTGCTGACCGGATCGTGACGATCGAAGATGCCGCCGAGCTCCGGATCGCAGGACACGTCGTGCGTCTCGAGGCCCACCCGCCGAACAGCGAGGGCGCCGGTGAGATAAACATTCGCTCCCTTCTCAAGTCAGCCCTGCGGTTGCGACCCGATCGGATAATCGTCGGCGAGGTTCGTGGGCCAGAGGCCCTCGATCTCGTCTCAGCCCTGAACACGGGTCACCGCGGCTCGCTCTCCACAATTCACGCCAATAGTCCAAGAGAGGCGCTGTGGAGGCTGGAGACTCTCGCTCTGTCAGCGGGCGACACATCCGAGTTGGCAGTACGGCGTCAGCTTCACTCGGCGATCGATCTCATCGTGCAGATCGACCGTCGCGGTCCCGCCCGTGTGATCACCGAGATAGCCAGGGTGGGCGAGGACGGCGTAGAAGGGCAGGGTCAGTGACCGCCGCGCTGATGCTCGCCGCCGGATTCGCTCTCGGAGCGAAACCGTTGGGGCTCCTCTTTCTCGCTGGTGCCGTCTATCACCCGATTCCCACCGCTGTCCTGGTCGGCGTTCTCGTCTGGCGAGGAAAGTCGAAACCCTCGGCACGATCAGCTCTGTTCTGTGATGCGGTTGCAGGGGAGTTGCGTTCTGGCGACTCTCTCCGCAACTCGCTGCAAACCGCGGCTCGCTCAGTGGATGCGCTTCGAGTCGAGATTCTCTGCCGCTCAGGCGCCTCGCTCAATGACATAGCAACTGCCGTCCGTCAGGAGTTCGGCGACATCGGCGAGGAAATGGAAACTCTGCTCGGCCGGGTCCCATCTTTGGGGGTGCCCCCGGCCGCCCTTTTTGACGAAGTGGCGAACGTCGCTCTCGCCCAAGTAACGGTTGACCAGGAAGTCGCTGCCGCCACGGCACCTGCCCGGGCCACGGCGCTGGTCTTGTTCGGCGCCCTGGTTTGGGGGGTGACCTGGGCCGTACGCGGAGGAGGTTTCGCCGCATATCTCGAAACCTCAGCACAGCGCACCTCGGCACTGATCGGCATGTCCCTCGTGGTGTTCGGGTTCGCCATCGCGGTCTGGATGCTGTTGAGGGATCGATGATCCCTCTTGTCGCCGCGGCTGTCGGTCTCACCATCGGTGGTCCTCTGCTGGCGGTCGTACTCCCTCTTTTGGTCATCGTCGTCAAGAAGTATCGGAATCGCCCCAGGCAGGTGCCGATTCGCCCGGTCCTGCTTTTGGTCCTGGTCGAGTTGCGGGCCGGCCGATCTGTTCTCTCGGCGCTTCAGTCGGCAAGCGCGGCATTTCCTCAACATGGTGAGCTATCACTTGCATCCAGAGTTGCTTCGGTGAGTGGTCTCCCGGCTGCTGTGGAAGTTGCTCCGGGTGAAGTTGGTCGTCTCGTGGCCCAGCTAGCCCGATGTCAGCGTTCCGGCTCACCGGCAGCCGACACGGTCCGATCGATGCTCGAGTCGGACATCGGTGCCGAACGGAACCGTCGGATCGAACGTGCCCGGGGCTTGCCGATCCGTCTCATGATCCCCATGGCACTTCTGGTTCTCCCCGGAATGATTCTTCTGCTGTACGCGCCGACGCTGCTCCGCATGTGGCATGACATGTCTGCGCCGTTCTCATGAACTTCGCACTTCTCCCCGCACCGGTCGGCAACCGGATTGGAAGGAGAGCCGATGGCTCGAATATGGAACTGGCTGGCAGTCAAGAGAGACGATCGAGGACAGGGGACGGTGGAGTATTTCCTCGTGATCCTGGCCGCGACGGCCCTGGCGATCATCGCCATCAACTGGTTGCAGTCGGGAAGTGGGGGAGGCCTGCTCGGTGGGCTGTTCGGAAACGTGATCAGTTGGATAGTCGGGAAGTTCTGAGGGATAGGGGGCAGGCAACAGTGGAGTTTTTCCTCGTTGTCCCGTTGATTCTGCTCGTGCTCATTGCCGCTGTTCAGGTCATCGGACTGGCGAGGACGAGGATTGAACTCCAGGCGGCGGCCAGAGACGGGGTCAGAGTCGCCGCCACCACCCCTGATCCGTCCAAGGCCGTCGATGCGGTGATGGCAGCCCTGCCTCCGGGACTTCGCGATCGAGCCAGGGTTTCGGTCGAGCGCCCCTCGAGGGCGGGGGTACCTGCCAGGGTCATAGTCACGGTCAAGTATCTGATCGGCAAACCCTTCCCGGCCGACTTCGGTGTCGAGGTCACGGCACAGGCCACTATGAGAACCGAGAAGTGAGCAGAGACGCCGGGGGAGTCAGTGTGTTGATGGTTTCGCTTGTGGCTGTTGTCGCCGTTGTCGGAATCGGGGTCACGTCGGTTGGCGGCTTGTTTGCCGCCCGGGAACAGGCATTCGCTGCGGCGGAGGCGGCGGCTTTGGCCGCCGCGGTCGCCACCTACCCCCCAGCGGCGTCGAATAATCCGGTCCAACTTGCCCGTGAGTACGCCGGCGCAAACGGAGCAAGGCTGGTGACCTGCCGTTGTCCTGTGGACGGGACGATGAAGGTCCGGACGGTGACTGTGGTGACATCGGTGAGCATGGATGTGCCCTTGTTTGGCGAGTTGGCGGTGAAAGGGGCGGCACGAGCCGAGTTTGATCCTTGGTCCTGGATGGGGAGGTGAGTGCGACAATGCCGATCTATGGCGGCCACCTCCACCAGGGCAACCAAGGCTCTTGACGCCCTCGGCGTCGAGTATCAGATCCATACCTATGAGGTCGATACCGAAGTTGGAGGCGGATACGGGGAGGCGGTTGCGGCCGCAATCGGGATGCCGGCCGAGCGTGTTTTCAAGACACTCGTCGCCGAGGCCGACGGCCAGGGGGTGGTGGCGATCATCCCGGTCTCGATGCGGCTCTCCACCAAGAGTCTGGCGAAGGCGGCCGGTACGAAACGCTGTGCTCTGGCAGCACCAGAGGTCGCCGAGAGGTTGACCGGCTATGTGGTGGGCGGGGTGAGCCCTTTCGGGCAACGTCGCCAATTGCCAACGTTCATCGACGATTCGGTGTCCGCCCATCCCGGAGTTGCCGTTTCCGGTGGCCGGCGTGGTCTGCAACTGGAGGTGTCCCCTCAGGATCTCCTGGCGGTTACCGATGGCACTCTCGCCCGCCTGACCGCATAGGGTTCCACTTCGATGGCCAGTCGTTTCGAGCACCTGAGAACCCTTGCCGAGTTGGCGAAACTCACTGCCCTCGACGAGGGCAGCCCCCAGGCCTTCCGGGTGCGGGCCTACGAGAACGCCATCCAGGGGATCGAGGGCTATGGCGGGGAGCTATCCGATCTCACCAAGTCAGACCTCACCAAGATCAAGGGAGTGGGGCCGTCCACCGCCGACAAAATCCTTGAGTTCGAGGCGACCGGTCATGTCGCCAAACTCGATGCGCTCCGCGAGAAGTATCCGCCGCCGTTTGTGGAGCTGACCAAGATCCCGGGCCTCGGTCCGAAGACGCTCAAGGTCATCCGCAGGGAGCTCGGCGTCGAAGACATCGAGAGCCTCACCGAGGCGATCGCCGATGAGAAACTGAGGGAATTGCCCGGTCTGGGCAAGACCTCCGAGGAGAAGATCGGCAAGGCCATCGAGCGACTCGGCCTGCATGGCAAGGATCGTCGCACCCCTCTCGTCGAGGGGATGCCACTGGCTCGCTCGCTGGCACGTCGGCTCCGTGATCTGCCGACCGTCTTGGATGCGGTGCCGTGTGGGTCGATTCGACGATTCGCCGAGACGATCGGCGACGTCGACATCGTGGTCGCCACTCTTGACCCGGCCTCGGTATCCGCCCACGTGCTCGAATTACCCGAGGTCGATGAGGTCATCGGCTCTGGCGATACCAAGACATCGTTTCTGACCAGGGAGGGGATGCAGGTGGACGTGAGAACGGTGCAGCCCGACCAGCTCGGGTCGGCCTTGCTCTACTTCACCGGCTCGAAGGCGCACAACATCGCGCTTCGCCAGCTTGCGATCAACAACGAGTGGCTGCTGAGTGAGTACGGCCTCTTCGACGGGGACGACGTCGTCGCTTCCGAAACCGAGGCCGATGTCTATGAGGCACTTGGCCTCGAGTTCATCCCGCCCCCCATGAGAGAGGCAACCGGCGAAGTGGAAGCTGCTCGGAACGGGTTGCCCGACGTCGTCACCCGGGAGCAGATCAAAGGCGACCTTCACTATCACTCGGATGAGTCCGGAGATGGGCGTTCTTCGCCCGAGGAGATGGTCGAGGCGGCACGTGATGCGGGCTATGAGTACATCGCGTTTACCGACCACGGTGAAGACCTGGCGATAAACGGTTCGAGCCGTGAAGAGATGCTGGCCCACCGTGACGTGATCAGAGAGCTTCAGAACGAGAACCCCGACATGACGATTCTCTTTGGCTGCGAATTGAACATCGGTGCCGACGGGGATCTTGACTACGACCCCGATTTCAGACTCGAATTCGACTATTGCGTCGCGTCGATCCACTCCCATTTCGACCTAGCTCAAGACGCGCAGACAGCCCGCATCCTCAAGGCTCTCCAGGATCCATCCGTCAATGCAATCGGGCATCTCAGCGGCCGATATGTTGGCCGTCGTCCTGGCGTCGAACTCGACGTCGACGTAGTCCTCGAAGCCCTGGAACTGACCGGCGTCGCCCTCGAGATCAACGGAGCCCTCGACCGGCTCGACGCGACAACAGATGTCACCAGGAAAGCCATGTCTCGCGACGTCTCTTTCGTCATCGACACCGACTCACACCACACAAGGGAGCTGGTGCGCATGGACTACGGAGTCCAGTATGCGCAGAGGGCATGGGTCACCTCCGACCGCGTAGTCAACACCTGGAAGGGTGACGACTTCATTTCGTGGGTGCAGCAGAGGCGGGGCGGCTAGGAGGGCTTCAGCTGTTTGCCAGCTTCTCCCTGCGAGCGGCAAGTAGCTCGGCTGCTCTTTCGATTGTGATCGTCTCCGGTGTGTCGCCCTGTCGGAGTGATGCGTTGACGTCACCGTCGGTCACGTAGGGGCCGTAGCGACCTGAGCGGACCGTCACTGCGTTCCCGCTCACCGGGTCTTCACCGAGTTCACTCAACGGTGCCGTGCTCTTCTGACCTCGACGACGCGCCGGCTGTGCCAGCACCTCGAGGGCCTCCTCAGTCGTCAGGGTGAAGAGTTGGTCTTCGCTTTCGAGACTGCGACTGTCCTCGCCGCGTTGGATATAGGGGCCGTAGCGGCCGTTTAGCGCGAGGATCTCGACACCGTTCTCATCGGTGCCGACAGTGCGGGGGAGAGATAAAAGCTGAAGTGCATCATCCATCGACAGCTCGTCGATGACCATGGTCTTGAAAAGTGAAGCCCTCTTTGGCTTCACCTTGCTTCCCTCCTCCTGCTCGCCAAGCTGGACGTAAGGCCCGAACTTTCCGGTCTTGCCGTAAACGGTCAGGCCGCTCTCGTGATCGGTTCCGAAGATCTTGTCGCCGACGTTCTGGTTCTCGATCAGCTCGATGGCTTTCTCGACGGTGAGCTCATCGGGAGCGACGTCATCAGGGATCGAGCCTCGCTCCTCGCCTCTCTGAACGTAAGGCCCGTATCGACCGATCCGCGCCACAACGTCCTCACCCGATTCGTCTTTCCCGATCGGAATCGATCCGATCTCGCGTGGGTCGATCTCGTCGAGACGGTTCGCGATTGTCTGCTTCAAACCGTCGTCTCCGAAGTAGAAGGCCGATAGCCACGGGACCGACTCTTCGGTTCCGGCAGCGATGTCGTCGAGGTCGGTCTCCATCTCCGCAGTGAACGCGTAATCGACGAGCTTCGGGAAGTGGTTTTCGAGTAGTGCTACTACTCCGAATGCGGTGAAGGTGGGGACCAGAGCGGAGCCCTTCTTCCACACATACCCCCGGTCCTGAATGGTCGTCATGATCGATGCATATGTGGATGGCCGGCCCACTCCGAGCTCCTCGAGCTTCTGCACCAACGAGGCCTCGGTATAGCGGGCTGGAGGTCGTGTCTCGTGCCCGGTGGGCTCGAGACGCTCCACTGCAAGTGAGTCTCCTTGGGCGAGAGGGGGCAGGACTTTCTCCTTGTCGTCCAACTCCGACTCGGGGTCATCAGCTCCTTGCACATAGGCCCGTAGAAAACCGGGGAACGTGATCGTCCTCCCACTCGTGGAGAAGAGTGCGCTTCGACCGTCGGAGGTGGGTGCGCCGAGACGGGCCGACACCGTCACCCCTTTGGCATCGGCCATCTGGGAGGCCACCGTCCGCTTCCAGATCAGGTCGTAGAGAGCGGCCTCGTCGGGACCGACGCTTCCGGCTACCTGCTCGGGTGTCGGGAAGGTGTCGCCGGAGGGGCGGATTGCTTCGTGTGCTTCCTGGGCTCCCTTGACCTTGGAGGCATAGACCCGCGGCTTGGGGGAGAGGTAGTCCTTGCCATAGAGCTTTTCGATCTGCGACCGGGCAGCGGCGACGGCCGTATCGGCAAGAGAAGTCGAATCGGTCCTCATGTAGGTGATGTACCCGTTCTCGTAGAGACGCTGGGCCACCGACATTGCCCGCGATGACGAGAAGCGGAGCTTGCGCCCTGCCTCTTGCTGAAGAGTCGATGTCCGGAACGGTGGGTATGGCGAGCGCTTGTAGGGCTTCTCCTCGACCGACTTGACTTCGAAGTTCGATTCGAGGAGGCCTTCGGTGAGTGCGGTCGCTTCGGTCTGATCGAGGACGAGGACACCCTTTTTCGGCTTGCCCTTCTCGTTGAAGTCCTTGCCGGTGGCGAGCCTTGTGTCGTCGACCTCGAGGAGGGTCGCTCCAAACTTCTTGTTCAGGTCTTCGCTGGGGGCGAACGTCCCTTCGACGGACCAGTAGGAGGCCGATTTGAACGCCATCCGCTCCCGCTCTCGCTCGACGACGATGCGCACCGCAACGCTCTGGACTCTTCCTGCCGAAAGTCCCTGTTGGATCTTGCGCCATAGGACCGGGGAAACTTCGAACCCGTAGAGGCGGTCGAGGATTCGCCGCGCTTCTTGCGCCTGGACGAGGCGCTGATCCAGGTCACGAGGGTTGGCGAAGGCCTCTTCGATGGCTGTCTTGGTGATCTCGTGGAAGACCATTCGCTTCACCGGCACCTTGGGCTTGAGGACCTCAGTCAGATGCCAGGCGATGGCCTCCCCTTCGCGGTCTTCGTCTGTGGCGAGATACAACTCGTCTACTTCGGCCAGCATCTCTTTGAGCTTCTTTACCCGATCCTTCCGCTCCTTGGGAACGATGTAGAGGGGCTCGAAGTCGTTGTCAACGTCGACCCCGAGGCGCGCCCAGTCCTCGCCTTTCGCCCTTTTAGGGATGTCAGATGCGGACCGGGGAAGATCCCGTATGTGTCCCATTGATGACTCGACGGCGATGTCATCGCCCAGGTATGCAGCGATGGTTCGAGCCTTCGTTGGCGACTCGACGATTACAAGACTCTTTGGCATTCGGTGTTGAAGTTGACCCCATTAGACCATGACATGTCAATATGAACGGTGTCTCTACTTCCCGGTACGGTTCATTGAGATGGGTCGATGGGAGCCTCTTTGATCAAGTACATAGCCCTCGAAGGTGGGGATGGGAGCGGCAAAACAACCGTTTCCGCTGCCCTCGCAATTCGTCTCCGCAGCCTCGGTCATGAGGTCATTGAAGTCAGGGAACCGGGTGGCACCGACCTTGGTGAGGTGGTTCGCGAGTTGCTTCTCGACCGCGAGCATGTCGATCCGTGGGCCGAGGTTCTGCTGTTCGCCGCACAGCGGGCCCAGCTTGCCCGGGAAGTCGTCGCTCCGGCCCTCGAGAGCGGAGTCTGGGTGATAAGTGATCGGACTTACTACTCGTCCATCGCCTATCAGGGTCGGGCCCGAGGGATGGGTGTGGATCGAGTTCGCGAGATCAACGAGATCGGCCTCGACGGTGTCGTGCCCGACCACGTGTTCGTCCTTGATGTCGATCCCAGCACAGCTCTGGATCGTCAAGATTCACCCGATCGCATCGGCAAGGAGGGTGTGGAGTTCCAGGAGGCGGTCAGGGCTGGGTATCACGGCCTCGCGGTGACCGAACCCGAGAAAGTGGCGATCCTCGATGGCCAGGAAGGAGTCGACGGAATCGTTGCCCGAATCATTCAGAGGCTCGGTCTTGAGTGATCCCTACGACGGTGTGATCGGCCACGGCCGGGTGGTCGAGTTACTGCGCCGGGAGGCAGCCACCCCGGGTCAGGCGTACCTTTTCACCGGTGCTGAGTCGGTAGGCAAGGCCACCATTGCAACTCGCTTTGCGATGGCTCTCCTCTGCCCGGAGAACGGGATTCATGATGACGACTGTCGTTCCTGTCGTCTCTTCGGCTCCGGCAACCACCCCGATCTCAACATCGTCGAGCCGGAGGGGGCAACCAGTCTCGGGGTTGATCAGGCGCGGGCTGTGGTGACCCGGGCTGCGATGCGCCCTGTCGAATCCTCCCGGAGTGTCTTTGTCTTCCCTGAGGCAGGGTCGATGACAGAACAGGCCGCCAACTCGCTGCTCAAGACACTCGAGGAACCGACGGCGTCGGTGACGTTCCTGTTGGCGGCCGAATCAGAGGACGACTTTCCCGCAACCGTCGCCTCGCGTTGTCGGACAATCCACCTCGGCCGGGTGCCTCAGGAAGAGCTGGTTGCCGGTCTTCAGGAGAGGGGTCTGTCGGCTGAGGAGGCAGTTGGTGTCAGCGTCGTGGCCGGAGGCCGCCCCGGTCTCGCCCTCGCCTTGATGAACCGTCCCGAGGTGGCAGACTTCCGTGGGCTGTGGCTCTCGATCCCCGGTCAAGTCACACCTCATCCCGGCGATGGGCAGCGATTGGCCACGGTGGTCCTGGAGAAGATGGCCCCGCTGGTCGATGACGCGGTCGATGACGACCTCCCCAAGGAGAAGCAGCAGCGGGCACGGAGACGTGTCGAGCAGTCGCTGCTGGTGAACGGACTGGAAATCCTGGCCTCGTGGTACGCCGACTCCGCCTCGTTGCAGATGGGCGGGCCGGTCCGGAACAGCGACGTCTCGCTGGGTGCCTTCACCGACGTCCGGCCGGCGAAGGCGGTGGCCTCGGCCGAAACGGTGCTTGACGCCGTCGTCGACATTCAGGGAAACCTGAGACGTGAATTGGTCCTGGCCAACCTGTTTGCCGGTCTCGGTTCCGAGGACTGAGACCTGGCCCAAACAACCCACCACCTCTACCATTGGACCTCCCGCCGGAGTAGCTCAGTGGTAGAGCGTCGCTCTCGTAAAGCGAAGGCCAGGGGTTCGACTCCCCTCTCCGGCTCTCCGTCCGCCGGGCAAAAAAATCGAGTTTGACCGACCCGCCCGTTACCGTCCTGACCGTATGGCGGATCAGGCCGACTTCCAGGACGACGCACTCCAATACTCGCGTCAGCTCTACAGCGCCGCCATGCGCATGACCCGGAACCCCTCAGATGCCGAGGACCTGGTCCAGGAGACCTACCTCAAGGCATATCGGGCCTATCACACGTTCGAAGCCGGGACCAACCTCAAGGCCTGGCTCTATCGCATCCTTACCAACACCTACATCAACAAGTACCGCAAGGATTCGCGACGCCCTTCGGAGGTCGACCTCGGGGACGTAGAGGACCTCTACCTCTATCGCCGTATCGGTTCGGAAGCGTCGGCGGAGGCCTCTCGCACCACTGAGGATCGGGTCCTCGATGGCCTGGTCGAGTCTGACATCAAGGCGGCCGTCGAGTCTCTTCCAGAGAACTTCCGACTGCCGGTTCTCCTTGCCGATCTCGAAGGATTCTCATACAAGGACATCGCCGAAATCCTCGATATTCCGATCGGTACTGTCATGTCCCGACTCCATCGGGGAAGAAAGGCGATGCAGAAGGCGTTGTGGGAGTACGCGAACCAGCGTGGTCTCCTCCCGGAGGGGGCAGAGAAGCCATGATTCACAACGATCCCATTGACCCAACAGGCAGCGATTGCGACGACGCACTAGCCAGTCTCTATCAGTATCTCGACCAGGAGCTCAACACGGCCAGTTCGGAAACGATCCGGGCCCACCTCGACGAGTGCCATGGGTGCAACGGTCGGTTCGACTTCGAGAGAAGACTAAAGACAGTGGTTCACGACCGACTTTCCGAGGATGTGCCGCCCGAGTTTCTCGACCGTCTTCGCCAGGCTCTCAGCGATGAGCAGCAACCAACCGTCGGCTGACTGCCGAATTGGCCACGTCGGGCCGACCTCTTCTGAGTCGGGCGCACCGGTTAACCTTGTCAGGCAATGAACGGAATGCGTCGCGTCGCCACACTCACGATTGTTCTCGGACTTTCGTTGATCCTGTTTGCAGCTCCCGTCCTCGCCCAGGATGAGGGAGAGGAACCGGTCCAGATCAGCGAAGAAGAGCCGGTCCAGATCAGCTCGGACTCCGAACCAGCCGTCACTGTGACGATTCCACCACCATCCGACTCCGCCCTCGACTGGACCTACCGCTACCTGATTCCGACCGCTCTGGCTCTTGCCGTGCTTGTGATCCTCATCACCTCGATCCAGTACTTCACCCAGGTCGTGCGCAAGCGGTACCGAACCGTCGAAGAGTGACCGCTGCCCAGCCCGGAGGAGGCCGTCTCGTCGGGAGGATCGCCGGCACATACCCGCTGAGCGACACCTATCACGCTGCCGCCATCGAGGCCGACATGGTTGCCCTGACCGCGCGTGTCTCAGAACTGGTGCCGGAGGCGACAGGTCTCAGCCTCGTCGGGAGCCCAACTACGGCTGTGATCAGCCGTGCCGAGTGGATCGATCGCAACGTCGCGAGCCTTTCTCATCTCATGGAGCCGGCTCGACTGCAGCTCGAGGAGCGAATGGAGGGCATTACTGCCGGAGGCAAGGGCGTTGCCTCGCTGGCCGGTCGACTGATGCAGGCTGAGGCGAGCGCTGTCCTCAGCGTTCTGGCCAGACGGGTGTTGGGCCAGTACGAACTGGTTTTGCCGACCGGGGAGGACGGCGATGTCGTCACCTACGTTGGCCCTAACATCCTGCAGTTGGAGAGAATGCATCAGTTCACGCCGTCTGAGTTCAGATTTTGGGTCGCGCTTCACGAATTGACCCACCGTGCCCAATTCCAGGGGGTTCCGTGGCTCCGGGACTACTTCATGGGTCTGGTGACCGAACTGATCGAAGCCTCACGTCCTGAGCCTGGTCGTCTCAACAAGGTGATGGAGGAAGTGGCCCAGCGCCGTGATAGTGGCGAGCCCATCATCGATGAGTCGGGAGTTTTCGGGCTCTTCGCCACCCCGGCACAACGTGCTGTCATCGACAATGTGCAAGCACTGATGTCACTACTCGAGGGCCACGGGCACGTCGTCATGGATCGGCTTGGAGCGGAACACCTGCGGTCACAGGATCGCATGAGCCGGGTTCTCAAGGGGCGTCGCCAGGACAAGCGCACGGCTGCATTCTTTCGGATCACGGGTCTCGAGATGAAGATGAAGCAGTACCGGCTGGGTGAGAGTTTCATCCGGGTCGTGGAGAAAGAGGCCGGATGGGACACGATACGTCTCGCGTTTCGCGGAGCGTCCAGCCTCCCGACGCTCGCTGAGATCGAAAAACCGACCCTATGGCTGCAACGCGTCGCCTGAGCGAGCTCGTCGACCGAGTTTCTTCTCGCACCAAGTTCCCTGATCGAAACCTTGTTGTAGCGCTCTCGGGTGGTGCCGACTCGGGGGCTCTCGCTTACCTCGCTCAGCTGACAGGCCAGGAGGTTCGCCTACTCCACGTCGATCACGGTTTCACCCACTCCCTGGAGATGAAGGTCGCCGCGGAGGCGATTGCCGCCAAACTCGAAGCCCCTCTCGAGACGGTTGAGGTGACGGTCCCTCCAGGCCCGTCAATCGAGGGTCAGGCGAGGAGGGTGCGATACGGGGCCTTTGCCGCTGCGGTGCCGGAGAGCGAGGCGCTCCTCACCGGTCACACCAGAAATGACCAGGCCGAGACCGTTGTCCTGAACATGCTTCGTGGTTCCGGTGTCCGCGGAATCGCAGGCATCCCACCCTTCCGACCTCCGAACATTTTCAGGCCGCTACTCGATGTTTCTCGTTCCGAGACCCGGGAAATCGCGGTTCTCCTCGGTCTGCCGTTCCGCGACGATCCGATGAACCTGCACCCACTCCTGAGAAGGAATGCCGTCCGTCTCGAGGTGATTCCGTTCCTGGAGCGATTCAATGCCCAGCTCACGGACTCCTTCGCCCGATTGGCCAACGCGGCTCGATTCGACTCCGAGCATCTCGATGCCGAGGCCTCCGGCGTGGCCATTCAGACCAAAGGCGACTCGGTCCGCGTGGCGGCGGGGGCGGTTCAATCTGCTGAACCGGCGATCGTAAGTCGGATCCTCTCCCGCATGCTCCGATCGATCAGAGATAGTGGGCCCACTGTCGAGGAACTCGACCGGATCCGCGCGGTGTTGATGGGGGATTCCTCGTCGGAGCAAATCACTCCCGGGATAGTTGTACGCAGGGAGGGCCCAATGCTGGTGATGTCGGCGACGTCAGAAGTCTTCGACAAGACCGCTCAGGTGGAGCTGGTTGCCGGCAGTCATCGGATCGGGGATGTGGTGCTCGATGTCGAAAAGAGAGCTGACGTCTGTCGGGTTGCTTCCATCGGCGTGCGATCTGCCATTTTCCCGGCCTCGACCTCGCTCACGGCCGTTCTCAGCGGCTCCGGGGAGATCGTGGTGAGCGCAGATGGCGAGCCTGCCTGGATTGCCGGAGTCAAGCGACACCCGGTCGCCTTCTACCAGCCGGGCTCAACCGGCTACCTTTCGGTGTTCACCACCGAGGGAAGTGACGAATGGACATCAAGCCTCTGATTACGGCCGAGGAGATCGACGCCAAGCTCACTGTCCTCGGGAAGCAGATCACTGAGGACTACCAAGGCAAGGACCTGCTGCTTGTTGGTGTTCTTCGCGGTGCCTTCATGGTCATGGCCGATCTAGCCCGTCACATCGACCTGACGGTCGAATTCGATTTCATGGCGGTGTCCTCTTACGGGGCCTCGACTCAGACCTCCGGGGTCGTACGCATCCTCAAGGACCTCGACGAGGAAATCGAGGGTCGCCACGTTCTGATAGTGGAGGACATCATCGACTCCGGTCTCACCTTGAATTACTTGATCAAAAGCCTCAGGGTGCGTAGGCCCGAGTCACTCGAGATCGCAGCGATGTTGCTCAAGGAAGGGATTCAAAGAGTTCCAATCGATGTCAAGTATGTCGGATTCCCAATTGGGCCCGAATTCGTTGTCGGATACGGTCTTGACTACGCCGGCAAGTACAGAAACCTTCCATACGTGGGAGTTATGGTTCAAGAAGACTGACATCGGGTTCGATTATCCGGGTATAACCCGTACCATGAGTACCCCGACACCCAGTAAATGAGGAGCTCTTGAACCGCACTCTCCGCACGCTGATCGTCTATGGCGTTTCGATAGTTCTGCTCGCCATCATGGCGACGATGATTTTCGACCAGAGCACCAACCCTGAGCCCATCCAGCTTTCGGAGTTCATCGACAACGTCGACTCCGGTTCGTACAACTCGGTTGAGATCCTCGAGAGGTCCAACGAGGTTCAAGGGAGCAGCGATGCCAGCGCCCTGGAGAACGACACCTGGGAGGAGGTCGCCGGCTACCCCGACGGCTATGAAGGCGAACTGACCGCGATCATCAACGAGTCAGGAACTCCCTACTCGGTAGACCCCCAACCACTCACTTTCTGGGAGCTTTTGATCAGCTTCCTGCCCTGGCTTTTGCTGCTCGGCTTCATGGTGTTCATCTTCATGCAGATGCAGGGAGGCGGAAACCGGGTCATGCAGTTCGGGAAATCCAAGGCGAAGCTCGTCGGCAAAGACCAGCCCAAGGTCACCTTTGAAGACGTCGCCGGGCTTGAAGAGGCCAAAGAGGAGCTGGAGGAGATCAAGGACTTTCTCTCGAACCCTGAGCCGTATCGCCAGATGGGGGCCAAGATACCCCGAGGGGTTCTTTTGTTCGGCCCTCCCGGAACTGGCAAGACACTTCTCGCCAGGGCGGTGGCCGGCGAAGCCGGCGTTCCTTTCATGTCGATTTCAGGCTCCGACTTCGTCGAGATGTTTGTTGGTGTCGGTGCTTCCAGGGTTCGTGATCTTTTCGAGCAGGCGAAGCAGACCGCACCCGCCATCGTCTTCATCGACGAGATCGATGCTGTTGGACGACACCGTGGTGCTGGTCTCGGTGGCGGGCACGACGAGAGGGAGCAGACTCTCAACCAGCTGCTGGTCGAACTCGACGGATTCGAGGGTAACAGCGGAGTGATCGTGATGGCCGCAACCAACCGGCCAGACATTCTCGACCCGGCCCTGCTTCGTCCCGGTCGCTTCGACCGCCAGATAGTTGTAGATGCTCCCGACATCATCGGCCGCGAAGCGATCCTCGAAGTCCATTCGAAAGGCAAGCCCCTCGCAGACGAAATCGACCTCGAGGTTCTGGCACGTCGCACACCGGGCTTTACCGGGGCCGATCTCGCCAACCTGATCAACGAGGCTGCTCTCCTCGCGACCCGGTATGGCAAGAAAGAGATCGGGATGCTCGAGCTCGAGGAGGCGATCGACCGTGTCATCGCTGGGCCTGAGCGCAAGTCACGGGTGATGACAGACGAAGAGAAGGAACTGATTGCTTTCCACGAGACCGGGCATGCCCTTGTCGGCTACGCACTACCCAACTCCGATCCGGTCCACAAGGTGACGATCGTTGCCCGTGGTCGCTCTCTCGGCCACACCCTTGCTCTGCCAACACACGACAAGTACCTGGTACGGCGTTCAGAGTTGGTCGATCAGCTTGCCATGTTGCTGGGTGGCCGAACTGCGGAGGAGGTCATCTTTGCCGACCCCACCACCGGCTCCGCAAATGACATCGAGAAGGCCACCGAAATTGCTCGCCGGATGGTGATGGAGTATGGGATGAGCGATGAGCTGGGCCCGATGCAATACGGCAAGTCCGGAGGAGAGGTATTCCTGGGTCGTGACTATGCGCGCCAGCAGGACTACTCCGACGAAGTGGCTGCCAAAGTCGACGAAGAGGTGCGGAGGCTCATCGGCGCAGCTCATGAGGAGGCCCGCTCGATTATCGATCGGCATCGTGATGCGATGGAACGCATGGTGGCGGCCTTGCTCGAGAACGAGACGGTCGATCGGAATGAGGTGGCCGAACTGTTGGTGGACGTTCCCAAATGGGAGCACGCCGAGGAGGGCTCACTCCGTATCCGCTACCCGGAGAACCCGGTGCTGCCTCAGCCTCGCGTAGACGACTTGATCGCCGCCGCCCAAGAGGTGGAAGAAGAGGAAGAGACGACCGAGTCGCTCACTCTTGACAAGAAGGTTCGGAAGAGTAGAGGTCAGCCTCGGCCCGAGCCTTCTTAATCCGCAATCCGCAATCCGCAATCCGCAATCCGCAATCCGCAATCCGCAATCCGCAATCCGCAATCCGCAATCCGTACACCGGTTCAAATC
>Ga0255056_10000086_pt1 | contig 21529 bp, 20 predicted proteins | sample Cases_109_1_MG_FD_183639 | JGI IMG/M metagenome (GOLD analysis project Ga0255056, IMG submission 183639) | Seawater microbial communities from Amundsen Gulf, Northwest Territories, Canada - Cases_109_1 | ecosystem: Environmental > Aquatic > Marine > Gulf | place: Canada: Northwest Territories... | reverse complement strand
ACATCGATGACGAGTCTTACTCCGGCGGCCGCGGTGGCAGCTTGCAAGCGAGGAACATCGATGACCGTGCCGGTCGCATACTGGACATGGCTCACCGCAATTAGGAATGTTCGTTCGTCGATGTGAGCTATGAGATCGGATGTGAGGTCGGATTCGGGGCTCTCATCGACAAAGTCGAGATGACATTTTCCTTGTTCGACTAGACGAAGCCACGGACGGGTTATCGCCGGGAAGTCAGAGGAAACCACCATCACGCTGACCTGACTAGGAGGCGGCAACACAAAAGGCGCCTGGCCTAGTAATTCACTGGCGCTGGAGAGGATTGCAAGACGCCTCGCATCACCTCCGAATAGCCGGCTGGCCCGATCGATCAGCGCTTCGAGAAAACCCACCTCATCGTTATCAGACATATAGAGGTTGCCGTGGCGACCGATCACCTCGAGAAACTCATGCATCGCGTCGAGAGCAGGCTGGCCGATGAGACCCAAGGAAGCCTGATTCAAATAGGTGGCGTCGGTCAGAGTCGAATAGTCGGATCGTTCGAACAGAGAAGATATCAGTTGACTACCCCAGGGCACATACAAGACACCCTATGCAAAGTGGGGTGGGGTGATACTCAGGAAAGTGAGCTGTTTACGCCGAGAGTTCGAGGGGGAGCTTGTCGATTGCGGCAAGCTCCAAGAAGATGTCAACCACGTTGCGATCGAATTGGGCGCCGGCATTCTGGCGAATCTCCTGAACAGCGAATTCGATAGGCAAAGCTGCTTGGTAGGCCCGGACTGAGGTCATCGCGTCGAAAGCGTCGGCCACGAGAACGATCCGGCTGAGAATCGGAATGTTGTCCGCTTCGAGACCGAAGGGATATCCACGACCGTCGACACGTTCGTGGTGGTAGAGGATGGCTTCGGCAACCCTGGAGTCAAGACGGTTGCGGGTCATTGCGAAACCCATCTCGGGATGACGACGCATCAGTTCGAATTCGTCATCATCGAGTGGTCCCGGTTTGCCCAAGATGTTCGGATCGAGATGAATCTTGCCCACGTCGTGAAGGACTCCGGCTAAGGCGAGGCGGTCGAGGTCGTCGTCAGGTAGGCCGAGTCCAGTTCCAAGATCCACCGATAGATCGGATACGCGGTGAACGTGGCCGTGGAGGTCTTCGATGACATCCTCCATGACTTCTATCAAAATGTCTCTGGGAATCTCCCGCATTTCATCTCCGGCCGCAAATTCTGCCCATTCCTCGTAGTCAATACATGGGTCGACCGTCTCAATTGGCAAAATGACGCCATGGACGTTGCAACCGACTTAGTAGAAGCATTTCTTCGCTCCAACGGCTACCTGACATTGTCGGAACTTCCGATACAGGCCTTGAACAAAAGAGGCGACTGGGAAACAGTCACCGATGTTGACATTCTCGCCCTCAGGTTCCCGGGACGAATCTTCATGGCCGATCCTGATGACGAGCATCAGGCGAGTTACCTCGAAGTTCCGGGGGTTCCGCTCTTTCTGGAGGAAGACACCATCGACGTGATCATCGGAGAGGTGAAACAGGGTGAGGCCCGTTTCAACCCATCGATTGTCAAACACCAAACGCTGCACACTGCACTACACCGTCTGGCGTGGATCTACACAGACGGCGACCTCGAACAGGTAGTCGAGGATCTTGGCAAGAAGGGGGTTTGTTATACCCCTGCTCGGGGCGGTGGAACCGTCAGAACACGGTTAGTTGCGTTCGGCCAGGCTGAAGAGGTGACGATCAACATCATTCCCATTGCGGTCATTCTGGAGCGTGCAGCCGGAAGGTTTGAAAGTCATGAAGAGCTACTCCGTTCTGCTCGGAGTTCGAGCGCCGCCGCTTCGATGCTGAAGCTGTTGCACAAGAACGGTTTCCGAATCAGTCGCGACTCTTGAGACGCTCCACATAAGACGCCACGGCAGCCTCGTGTTCGGGTGTGGTGTGGGCCACTGCCTGAAGGGCAGCCGAGTACTCGAGGAATGCATCGAGGTCCATGATCTTGGATTGACGGAGCAGCCGTTTCGCCAGCACCACCGCCGGTCGTGGCTTGGAAGCTATGTCCTGTGCGAGCTTCATCGTCCGAACCGAGAGTTTGCTGTCGGGCACAACTTCGAGCAGGACGCCCCACTCGACCGCAGTTTCGGCGTCGATCGATCGGGCGGTCATCGCGAGTTCGGTTGCACGTTGCCAGCCGACGATACGGGGGAGAAGCCAGGCTCCTCCGTCACCCGGGATGATCCCCATCTCAATGAAAGTGTGGGCGAATCTCGCCCTCGAGGTTCCGAGACGGAGGTCGCACCCCAACACCAGGTCAAAACCTGCCCCGATAGCAGGACCGTTCACCGCAGCAATTGTGACAAGGTCGGTGGTTGCGAGCATTCGGGTGAGTTGTTGGATCGTCTCGCGGTATCTCTCGGTGATTTCCGATGGGCTACCTTGAAACAGCCCGACTTTTTCCACCATGTCCTTGACGTTGCCACCCGACGAAAAGGCTGGCCCTTCGGCGTCGATGATCAGGACACCGACATCGGGGTCGGTTTCAGCGTCATGGATTGCGTCGAGCAATTCCTCGAGCATGTCTTCGCCGGTGATTGCGTTGCGAATCTCGGGCTCGGCGAGTGTCGTTACGAACACCCCACCGTCGGTGCGAGTCTTGACCGAACTCATGTCAGGCCGTGTTCGCCGGCGACCTGAGCGAAGTGCGCAGCTCTGGCCGGGTCGACGCGGTTGTTGGCGTCGCCGTTTACTTTGATGGCCGATCCCACGATGACGGTATCCGCCACGTCCATAAGCTTGGAAAGGTTGTTGACGTTGGCTCCAGAACCGATGACAACTCTGGTGTCTTTTGGCACCGAGGCCCTCACAACGGTCGCTTCGTGGATGTCAGGCTCAGCACCGGTACCGGATCCTGAGACGATCACCGCATCTGCCAAGCCTCGTTCAATCGTGTCGGCTGCTGTCTGGCGAGCGTCGACCCCATACGGAGAAGCGGCATGTTTGACCATGACATCAGCCCAGATCTCGACTGTTGGGGCGAGCATTTGACGTTTACGCAATGCCTCCGCTGCTCGCCCGACGATCGGTCCCTGGTCCGTGTACATCAGACCGGTGAGGACATTGACGCGGACGAACGATGCTCCGGTTGCAGCGGCGATGCCGAGGGCTGACAGCACGTCGTTGCGAAGCACGTTTACGCCGATGTTCAGCGTGGTCGCCTCGAGAACGGCAGCAACGGCCACGGTGATGCCGGCGATGGTCTCCGCCGCCACCGAGTCGGCATGAAACGGGACGTCGCCAAAGTTCTCAATCATCAATGCAGGAAAACCCGCAGACGCCAATTCGCCAGCGTCGGCAACGGCGGTTTCGACAACCTCTTGCATAGAACCCCCGTAGCCGGGTGACCCGGGGAGCGGAAGAAGATGAACCATCCCCACCAAACGGGGGATGAGGGTCAAAGCCAGGCCCTGGCTATCGCAAGTGCCTTCTCGGCGTATTTGCCAGTGACTTTGAGACGGGTGTTCTTGGGTTTGACGCGACGTACAACGATCCTGGTCCAGTCAGACGCGGAGCCTTTGATTACCTGGTCAGTGTCTTCTGGGCCGTAAACCCATCTGGAATACCCAGGGCCAATCACCTCTACTCGGACTGGTTCATAGTCCTCGCCAGCTTGTTTGAAGGCGTAGGGGAGGGTTTTCCAGCCCAACCACGCAATGTGACGGATGCGAGGAGTGTCTTCGACTTCGAGACCCAAGGTGCTGTATATGTCGAGACCGTGCATCCAGGTCTCCATGAGACGGAAGGTCGCAAAGGTCCGCGCGCTCATATCGCCGGCGATCCAATCAATTCGGTCCTCACCGTTCATGTGGGATAGCGGTTCGACAACCTTGGCCCGACCGCCACGCCACCACTCGATGACGTCCTGAGGCCGCATTGATCGACCCTCTTTGATCGCCTGTTTCTTGAGGGCTTCGAGATCGGTGGAGTTTTGCCATTCCTTGATTCTGTCGCCGCCATTGATCGAGTCGGCGCCGAGGTTCTCGAAGTCCGCCAGGTGAGAGATTGTGTCCCTCACGGTCCACGGCTTGTTGGGTGTTTTCAGATCCCAAACCTTGATGGGAATCCGTTGAAGGGATTGATCCAGGAACTGTTGTTCAGCTACCAGGTCGGAAAGGATGTCGCGCACCAGCCAATTCTAGTATTGGACGCGGGGGTATTCCCAAGGCGGAATCGTCGCTACCAGGCTCTTTCGGCTTGTTCCTCACGCATCGGCATGGGAATTTGGGTCGTCTCGGGAAGGTCGGCCATTTCATTGAGGCGATCGATCAACTGTCGGAGTCGCCCGAAATGCCGTCGATCAAACACAAATGAGACTCGCTCGCAGTGGAGTGCGTCGTCGTCGTCTATCTCGGTCTGGGTGGGCTCAGCCCTTTCGATTCGTCCTTCAGCCACGATGTCGGCGTAGTCCTCGTTGAGCGAAGCCAGGTCGGCGTCGGTTGGTGTTTCCCGCACACGTAGGATGAGTCGGCCGCCTGCATAACGTTGCGAGTGATAGTTCGTATAGAACTCAAGGATGTGATCACACGCCATTTGCGGGTCGGTCGTGTGGGTAAAGAGTGAGAGATCCGACTCCGAGATCAGCCCAGCAGCGAGTTGATTGTCCATTATGAATCTGATGACCGGTTCCCAGTAGCCAGTTCCCTCAGCTTCGAGTAGCACGATCGGATGGAGATCGCTCTTTCCGGTCTGGATCAGGGTGAGCAGTTCGAACGTCTCGTCCAGGGTGCCGAAACCACCGGGCAGAATGACGAATGCGTTTGATTCCTTGACGAAGCCGAGTTTGCGTGTGAAGAAGTATTTGAAGTTGACAGTTCGGTTTTCATCCAGGTATTCGTTGGCCGCAGACTCGAACGGGAGCCGGATGTTGACACCGTAGGAGTTGTTGCTACCCGCGCCCTTGTTGCCGGCCTCCATGATCCCGGGTCCCGCCCCGGTAATCACACCCCAACCGTGGCTGGTCATCAATTTGGCGAACGAGACGGTCATCTCGTAGTTGGGATCACCCTCCTGGGTACGCGCCGAGCCATAGATGGTGACCTTGGGCTCCTCGTGCCGGGAAAAGACCAGGTTTGAGTACCTCATTTCTTTGACAGCGGTGTTGATCATCTTCAGATCACCACGAGTTGCGCCGTCTCGGTGGAGTTTGAGAACGGTGGTGACCAGCTCGGCGATCAGGTCCTTGTTGTCGTTCTCTGATGCGTCGCCCACGAGCTGCTGGAGTCGTTCGTCTAAATCGGTGTTACCGAGGTCGTAGGCCATGACTCAAACGTAGTTCACCTGTTCCAATAGGTCAGTGTTGCGATCGCAACTTCTTCGCCCCACTCCTGGACGAAGTGACCAGCTTCCTCGAGGACGAGTGGCTCGGGGCATCCGTTGATGCGTTCCCGAACCCAGGGCATGACTGAAGCAAGGACCGGGTCGGTCGCTCCAATAGCCATGAAAGAGCGGCCGTCGAAAGCGTCTGCCCACCAGCTGAGAGCTCTCTTGGAAATCTCCACACCATCCATATCAGGGCTGGTTGGCACGATCGCAGGGAATCGCCTGACACCTGCCTTGTGAGCGACACTCGGGAAAGGGGCGTCGTAGGCACGGGTTTCAGCGTCGGTGAGATGGGGCACTGTTCTCTTCATCAGCCTGCCCACGTCCAAGTCCGGTGTGCGAGCGACGTAGTCTCGCCAGTCGACGAATCCCTGCGTCGGTTTCCCACCGATGCCAAACGCTGTATTCATGATGAGCAGACCCGAAATCCGGTCAGCCATGTCGGCACCAAGACTCAGACCGAGGACTCCGCCCCAGTCTTGAACCACGAGGGTGATGTTGGTGAGGTCGAGACGTTCGATGAAGCCAGTAAGCGAATCCCTGTGAAAGTCCCAGGTGTAGACCGCATCCTCAACCGGCTTGTCGGAGCGTCCGAACCCGAAGAAATCCGGGGCCACCACCCTGGCACCCGAACCAAGAAACGTTGGGATCATCCGCCGGTAGAGGTATGCCCACGTGGGCTCGCCGTGCAGGCAGAGAAATACCTCAGCGTCAGAAGGCCCCTCGTCGATGTAGTGCATCCGGAGGCCTTCGCTACCGGCCAGATCGATTTCGTACCGAGGCTCATATGGCCAGTCGGAAAGATCGGCGAATCGGTTGTCGTCGGTGCGTAGTGCTTCGATCATCCGGCGAGCGTAGGTGGCAGGTCAATGGGACGTTGAAATGTTGCGCGTGCACCGCGTGGCGTATTTCGCCACCTGTTGCTATAGCAATCACTTTCCAAACGGCTTGACCGAAGGACCGCGTCTTACCACCGCATTCCACACCGTCTCATAGTGGTCACGGTCGTACGCATCCACCTGTGGCAGGACAAACTCATCCCAGGCATGACGTAGTGGGTCTTCACGATCTGCGTAGACCAAGAGCCCAGTCGGCACCCTGTCGAGGACAGCACGAAGTGAGAGCGGCGTCTCCACACGAACGTCGGTGTCGGTCGTGTCGAATGATGCGTTGATCTCAACCGTGAGTCGGGACACAGCCTCGACGTATTCGTCGTTCAGTCTTGGATAGCGGGTGGTGAGCATTTCCTTGACCTGTTCCTCAGCGGGAAATTTCTTCTCCCAAATCACCCATCGGTCGGCGAAGGCCTTGTTGAGGGTCTGGGTGCCGGCATAGTCCCGAATGTCGGTGGGGTTCATGGTGCCGAAGACCCTCACATCGTCTCGGAGGCTCACTGTTTCGCCGTTGGGCAGGTCGAGGGCTCCGTAGCGATCGAGCAAACCATGGAGGGCAAACAACGTCTCAGCGCCGGCAGCGTTCAACTCGGAGAGATTGAGCAGGGCAGGACCGCGAAGCGCTCGGGTGATGTCACCGTCCTCCCATCGACTCTCAGTGCCACCCTTGCCGTCACCGTGAAGATGGGTCGACCCGATCAGCGTGACGTCTCGTACTTCACCGGTCAGCGGGATCCGGAAGTAGGGGAGACCCATTGCAGCGGCGAATTGCTCGATGTCGTGGTCCTTCCCGGTTCCCATATGACCCCGGACCGCAATGTGCAGCGGGACAAGACCGTCGGCGCCGGACCGTCGTGCCTGCTCTACTTGGGCGAACCGGTAGAGCATGCCCAGGTCGACGTAGTGGGGGTCTGGTTCGGGGACCTTTCGTCGTCGGAGTTCGAGATCCGCTGCGTCCTTCCCGACCACAAACCTATCGAGTTTGATCGGCGCCCCTTCGCCACTGGGGTCCTCGAAAGTGACTATTTCAGGCAATTGCTTTCTCCTTGGATTGATTTTCAGAAACCTTGACCCACCATCCGTCCATGCCCGAAATGGCAAGACTTCGGCGGAGGGCGCTTCGTGTGCCGTCGATCATCGCCTTCGCCAGATGCTCTGGCTGTTCGACAACCTCGTGGCGCTGATATGCCTCGTCGACAGTGTGATCTCCGATGCCGATTCCGATGACGGTGGTGCCGGTAGCCTCGATCGATGACACCGACTTGGTGAGCGCATCCACCGACCCGCGGGTCATCCCGTCGGCGAGGACCATCAGCAATCTCACGTCGGCGCCTTGTCGGGCCATCCGTTCTGCGGCGTGGATTACGTTGTACTCGTCGACGTTGGCCGCCTTCTCGAACAGTGATACAGGCGGTGCGTTTTCTGGATCACGACGGGTTAATGCAGCGGCTCGTTTCGGGTCTTGAACCGTGAAGAAGAGACCGGACAGTGTGTGCTGAGCATCACGCCATCGCCGGTCGAACGACTTCACCAGATAATGATTGACGGTTGTCGTCAGACGATCAGCGGCGGTTCCTTGGGTCTGTCTCAGACCTGCTGTGGCAGCAGACCGGGCAGCTCGAAAGCTTTTTTCGGTGTCGTGAGGGCGAGCGGCGAAGCCCCGGTTGAACAGGGCGACTTCGAAATCGATCTGAAGCTCATCACACAGCCGGGCCATTGTCCAGGCTCCAAGCAATGCTGCAGACATGGCCCACGTCGTCCCCCGTCCTTCACGGCGGCCGGGGCTGAGCATCGAAGCCGACGCGTCGACAAGAAGTGAAACTGCGTACCGCCGACGGGTCCGTGCCGCTCTGCGCTCATAGAGACGCTGGTAGAGACCGGCACCAATGAACAGGGCGGCGTGGGGCGAAACGTCTCCCTGGTCGAAGCCAGACCGAAGACCACGACGTTGGTTGGCTGCAAACAGTGGGAAGAGCTCGCCAGAAACGCGACGTTGTGCCACCTCCCACTTCTTGGCGGCGATGCTCAAGGCCTCCAATCCCTGGGCCCCGAATTTGGAGAACGACGAAGGAATCGGTGTGACCAGAAGTTTCCCCCCCTGGCCCGTCGGAAGGTAGACGTCCGGAGCCTGGCTAACCCTGAGTAGCTGATCAGTCGACTCATCGCCGGCAAGCTCTGACGCACCTTTCCGGTCGGACAACCCCGAGCGCGACTCGGCTGCGCGCTTTGTGTCCTGATACGAGTCGGCGTCGGTGACAATCGGGGAAACCATCCGCACGGCGTCAACGCCAGAGGCTGCTTTCTCAGCGTCACTTTCCGACGCCAACTTCCGTTGTGCGTTGCTTGCACTTTCGGGGACTTCCGTGATCAACCCATGCGTTCGCGCAATGGCCTCCAATTCCAAAGCAAGTTGTGCCACGTACCAGGGGTCATCCGTCTCGGAGGCCATCTTGCAGTGTTCGGTCGCATCGTCGATCGCAACGGCTGCCCGCGCCTCGAACCGGGTTTCCAGGACCTCTCGCTCTACGTAGCCACCAGTGAGAAGGAAGCAACCAAGGACGAACTGACTCAGTGCTCCAGACTTTGCGATCGCCTGTCCGAGAGAAGAAAGATAAAGGTCGTCGAGCACCGAGCGGGCGCCCGGGTAGCTGGCCAAGCCTTGGATCTCCTGACGGGCATCTTCGAGGCTGAAGAAGAGAACCTCTGCGACCGGCTTTTCGGTCCGCTCGAGTGCTGTCAACAGGTCGAGCTCGACGCCTTCGGTAATCGGTCCCTCAATCGGCCAGCCATCGGGAAGCTCGCGGACCTCGTCGAGATTGGTTGAGACGAGATGCATGACCTCATGGAGGGCCGATGCGAGCGCCACTTCGTCGGGGGTGACGGGTGCGTTCCTGTGATACGCGGCTTGAAAAATTCGCGGGTCACAAACGATTTCATCCTCCGAAGCCGCCGCTTCCGAACCGAGACGCACGCGGAGGTTCGGGTTGTCGGACAGACTCCTTGCCAGCCGGGTGACTGCCGGGGCCACTCTCTGATAGCGACTCACCACGGCCTCGATCGCCCGGTCCTCGGGGCCGATCAAGTCGGCAAGAAAGGTCTGCTCACGTTCACGCATAGATCGCTCATTGTCTCATGAGTTGTCAAGCCTGATATCCCTACGATTCCACCATGACCGCAACACCAGCTCTCGCCGCCGCGTCAACTCACAAAAGCGATCGTGGCTGGCAGGTGCTCCGCGACTTTGCCGCCCTCCTCGAGATACCGAATGTGACAGGTTCCGTCCATGACCTGCGGCGCAACGCCGAGGAGCTGGTTCGTCGTTTTGAGGCTAGGGGAGCCTCAATGGAGATCGTGGAGCTCCCCGACGCGAGTCCAGTCGTGATTGGTGAATTGTGTTCGCCCAACCCGACAGCGACTCTCGGTGTGTATGTCCACTACGACGGTCAACCCGTCGACCCAACCAACTGGACAACGGCTCCGTTCTCTCCAGTGTTGACCTCAGGTCCGTGGCACCAAGGGGGAGAGGTGATCGAGTTCCCCAAGCCGGGAGATCGCATCGACCCCGAGTGGCGAATCTATGCCAGGGGTGCCTCGGATGACAAGACTCCCTTCGCCGCCCTGACAGCGGCTATTGATGCGCTCGGGGAAGTGGAGAGGACGGTTGATCTGGTCTTCTTGTTCGAAGGGGAAGAGGAGTCTGGGAGTCCGAACTTGGGGCGATACATGGAGCACCTGGCGTCACCGTTGGACGCCGACGCCTGGCTCCTCTGTGATGGTCCGGTTCATCAAACGCGCGCCCCCCAAGTGGCGTTTGGAGTGCGTGGCTACTCAGGGTTTGAGCTGACTTTCTACGGGCCTGCTCGTGAGTTGCACTCAGGGCACTACGGCAACTGGGTCCCAAACCCTGCTTTTGAGCTGGCATCTTTTCTCGCAGGGTGCAAAGACGATGCGGGGATGGTCACCATCGAAGGTTTCTACGACGACACCTGGCCGATTTCGGACGCCGACAGGGCTGCGATCGACGCCCTTCCTCCGGTTGAAGATCGACTTCGCGACGAACTCGGATTCGGTGGCCCTGAGGTGGAAGACGGCAGCTATGCGGAGCGACTCATGTTGCCGACGTTCAACGTGAGAGGCCTCGAGGCTGCCGCTGTCGGTGAAAACGCAAGGAACGTGATCCCGGCTGAAGCCACGGCTTCGGTCGACATCCGTCTCGCAGCCGGGGACGATCCCGACACAATGCTCGACCGTGTTGCGGCTCGATTGGAGGCGGAGGGCTACATGATCCTCGATCGGGAGCCAACGTCTGAGGAGCGTCGTGCGACGCGGCGGATCGCAAAGATGGATAGGGGCTCCGGTTACCGCGCAGCAAGGATCCCAATGTCTTCACCACTGGCCACAACATTGCTCGACGTTTGCGAGAGGGCAAGTGGGGAAAACGTGGTTGCGCTGCCCACTTTTGGTGGTTCGATCCCGCTCTATCTGTTCAAGGACATCTTGAAGGCACCCGTCGCGCTGTTGCCGATCGCCAATCACGACAACAACCAGCATGCGCCTGATGAGAATGTGCGAATCGCAAATCTTTGGTACGGAATAGACATGTGGGCGACCCTGCTGACCACTGACTTCTCCGCAGTGCGTCGCTAGCCCACGCGTGTTCACAAGAGCGGCAATGGGTGTCCCGATGTGCACACGCATGGAGGCGTAATACCCTTCCGACGTGCACTACGACCTGACAACACTTCCCAACGGCCTCCGAGTCGTCTCCGAGTCGATGCCATCGCTGCGTTCAGTGGCCATCGGCTGCTGGGTCGACACTGGAAGCCGCGACGAAAACTCCAACGAATCCGGGATCTCCCACTTCCTCGAACATCTTCTCTTCAAGGGTTCTGAGACGCTGTCTGCAAGAGAAGTGTCTGAGACGTTTGATGCTATCGGTGCTGAATCCAACGCATTCACGTCGAAAGAGGCGACTTGCTACTGGGCTCGACTTCTCGACCAGGAATTGTCAACAGGACTGGACATCCTTTCCGAGATCATTCAGCGACCAGCATTTCGCTCCAACGAGATCGATTCCGAGCGCCAGGTGGTCATCGAAGAGATCAACATGTACGAGGACGACCCCAACGACGTCGCCTTCGAACGATTCACGACTGCGGTATTCACCGACCATGACCTCGAAGATCCGGTGCTGGGAACCCGGGACTCGATCAGGAGCGTCTCCCGCGACGAGATCGCCAGTTACTGGAAGCGTCGCTACGGCGCCGGCTCGATGGTTGTTGCCGCGGCCGGTTCTGTCGACCACGATGAGCTTGTTGAGATGATCGGTGACAGGTTCGGCGACTGGTCAGGTGAACGTGTCAATCATGATCACAGTCCTGCGGAGGCAACCTCGAAAATCCATGTGAAGCGCCGCGATACCGAGCAGGCCCATATCATCCTCGGTGGCCACGGTCTCGATCGCTCTGATGACCGCCGCTGGGCTTTCGAGATTCTCAACCATGTGATGGGCTCTGGAATGTCATCGCGCCTATTCCGCGAGGTGCGCGAAGAACGTGGTCTTGCGTACGCCATCTACGCCTTCAAGCTCGCCTACGCCGACAATGGCGCGTGGGGGGTGTACGTCGGGACGACGCCAAGTCAGACCGAAACCGCGATGAACATCATTCGAGAAGAACTGGCCAAGGTCGTGGCCGAAGGCATCACAGCAGAGGAGTTGGAACGCGCCAAAGGCTCCATGAGGGGAGGCCTCGCCCTAGCGATGGAGGACCCCAACAGTCGTATGGTCAGACTTGGCCGGGATGAGATGACCGGGATGCCCCATCTTTCAGTCGATGAGCGGCTCGACAAACTGGAGTCGATCGATCTCGATCAGGTTCAGGCCGTCGCCGGCGACATGTTTGGTGCAGAGACTCGAATGATCGGTGCAGTAGGACCGTTCGACGAAAACGACCTAACCAAATATCTAGCCGTTTAGAGGTGGCTCAGGTCAGCCGTTGACTTCGAAAGCCATCGACATTGGCTTCTCACCAAAATCGACGATGCCAACCGTTCCGTCCTCCGGATGTTCGAGCATCAAGGCGCCTCCGAGTTCGTGTGTGGCGTCGCTGCTCGGCCACCCAACTGTGCGAATGTTGGTGACAGTGCCGGTCAGGGAGCTCCACAGAATTGTCTCGCGGCCCTGAATCAGATCGATGACTGTCTCGGCACCATTCAACGGCTTCAAGTCTGAACCGGTTGAAGCGGCCTCGAAACTGGCGAACGAAGTTCCAGCAGCGGCGATGAGGATCGCCGCTGCTAGTCCCAACCCCACGAGACGGACGATATTGGTTTGGAAAAGTGTCACTTTTGGCATGCAACCATCACGGTAAGTGGTGGCGAAGTTTTCTAAATGGCTATTTCGACGAATTGCGAGAGGACTAGTCCATAGACCAGGGCAATCAGAACGATGATGAGGGCGACACCAAGGGCACCCCGCCCACGTCTCTCTGCCCACCTGGCCGACAGAAAGCCGAGCACCACCCAGAGGGTCACTTCCAAAGGCCAGGCCAGCCATACACCGCCGAGCAGAACGCCGAAGCCACCAGAAATGGGACCGCCGGCGTACAAGAGTGTGAGTCCCAGTGTCTCGCAGGCATCGGTGCAGTCGGCCTGGTTGCTCAAAGTGATGCCGATGGCCATGAAAACAATCGCTAGCCCTAAGAGCAGAAAAGTGCCGATAGCTGCGTCGCGACATCCGGGTGCGTCTTGGTTTCTGGCCACGAGAAACGATCGTACGGCTGCCACCGGAGAATGAGATGTCGCGGTATCGTGGCGCGTTCATGGACCTCAACAGTTTTCTCCTCATCATTCACATCGCCGCCGCAGCGACATGGTTCGGCGCCAACATCATGCAAGCCGTGGTGCCACCGCTAATGGCCAAACAGAGTGTCGAAGCTGTTGCCGGTTGGTATCGAGTAGGTGCCGGGCTCAGCAAGAAGCTGTACATGCCTGCCGCACTCCTGATCCTTGTCACCGGCATATGGATGGTCTTGCGCATTGAGGCCTTCGGACTTGGAACCAGGTTTGTGACCGTTGGTTTCGTCGTCATCATCATCGGGGCGATTCTCGGGATTGTTGTGTTCACGCCAGGTGGTGAAGCTGCCGCCGAAGCAGTTGAATCGGGCGATCAGAGCCGGATCAAGGCATCGAGCGCCAAGCTAGCGATGTGGGGCACCGTCGACACGTTGCTCATCCTTTTCGCGATTGGTGTGATGGTCATACGCTGGAGTTGACTCTTACGATCCACCAGTGAAGTGCCGACGGGTCTTCGTTCCGATTCTTGGGCTGCTCCTCACTGCCTGTACCGGTGCGGGAACAGGCGTCACCACGACCACCGAGCTGACCACTACGACCTCTACGTCGACTACAACGACGACCCTTTCGCCGACCACAACCAGCACCATGCTATTAGCGCTGCTGTCGGGGCTGGTAGAAGATTCGAATGGCGATCCAGTAGCGGGAGCGCGAGTCAACGCCTTTGGTTTGGAGGTCTACACAGACCAATCCGGCCTGTTCACTCTCGAGATCAGCGTTCCTGCTCTGGTGACAGTCGAGAAGCCGGGGTGGACTCAAACCGAAACCAAGTGGGAAGACTCCTCCGAGCTTGTCAGGACCGTCATCGATCCGTTGCGAATCCGTGGCTTGCGTGTGGGCGCCGAGGCGGCTCGAGACGACGCCAGTTTTGACCATCTTCTGGAGTTGGCTGATAAATCAGCTGTGAATGCCTTTGTCTTCGACACCAAACAACAGGGTGGGAGGGTGCTCTATGAGACTTCGGTTGACGAGGCGCACGCCATCGACGCCGTCGAACCCCTATACAACCCAGCCAACAGGATCAATCAAGCGCATGAGCACGGTTTGTACGCCATCACTCGGCTGGTCGTCTTCGAGGACTTGCATCGAGTGAGGGCACATCCTGAAGAGAAGCTGGCAGGCGCCTGGATCGACCCCCGTTCATTGCCGGCATGGCAATACAACATCGACCTGGCCATCGAGGCGTGCGCAATTGGATTCGACGAGATCCAGTTTGACTACGTGCGGTTTCCCGCGGGTCGTACTGCCCAGGTGACCGGTCAGCTGGGGTTGACTTCGGAGGAGCGTCTCGCAGCAACAGAGGGTTTCCTGGCAGCGGCTCGCGAGGTTTTGATACCAATGGGCTGTGCAGTGAGTGCGGACGTGTTTGCCATCGTGGTGTCGGTGTCAGACGACCAGGGTCTCGGACAACGGCCGGAGGAGCTATCCAGACAGCTGGATGCACTCAGCCCAATGGTCTACCCGAGTCACTATTCGCTGGGATGGCTGGGTTTCCCCGACCCCAACGATCATCCGTATGAAGTGACGGCGGACGCCATTGACGACGCTCTGCCCCGGCTGGCGCCGGGAACGGTGCTGCGGCCTTGGCTCCAGGCGTTTTGGTGGCGAAACGTTCAGATCCGGTCGTCGATTCAGGCAGCTGAGGACAGGGGAGTGGGTTGGATTCTATGGAATGCCAGAAGCAATTTCGATCTTGAAGCACTGCCCTCCGATGACGAGGTCGATGCCTAAATGGACAATCCGGTACGGACGTCGGAAGCTCCCATCCGAGCGGCGTCCGCCGTACGATCGTCTGGTTGCCGCTGTGAGTCTCGCTCAGCTTCGACGCGGGCTCGATAGTGTTCAATTTCGCGGTTTTGTATCGTCTCATCCCAGCCCAACAGGGGTGAGACAAGACGGCTCACCGGCCCGGCCGCCTGCGCACCGCGATGCCGGGTTTCGATGGATATCCGGGTGCGTCGGGTGAGGAAGTCATCGAGATGGAGGGCGCCTTCGTGGGTGGCGGCATACACGATCTCGGCGCCCATATATGGCTCTTCCGAAACCCGATCTCCAAGTTCGGGTCGCCGTTCGAGAATGGCATAGATCTCCCGGGCCAAGGATCCATATCGGCCCAGGAGCCGAACATGGGTGTCCTCGCTCACATCTGCCGGAAGCGATTCGCCCTTGGCCCAACGGTAGGAGTCGGCACCCACCAGCGGCAGTTCGGCAGTGCGTGACTCGGGAACTTTGCCCGTCAGATAACGGGCTGCAACATCGACGGCGTCCCTCGCCATCAGTCTGTAGGTCGTGTACTTGCCACCGGCCACAGAAATCAGTCCGCGCCCATCGTCAATGACCGCGTGTTCGCGGCTTAGCTTGGATGTCTCCTCAGATTCGCCCGTGAGCAATGGTCGCAGCCCGGCGTAGACCCCGACGACATCATCGGGTCGAAGGGGTTTAGCCAGGACCGTGTTGATCCATCCGAGGACGTAGTCAATGTCTGTCTTGCTGGCTGCTGGATGGGCACGGCGGAGAGACCATGGTGTGTCGGTGGTCCCGATGATCCAGTGTTGATCCCATGGGATCACAAAGAGGACACTGTCCTTGGTGCGAAGGATCATTCCGGTTTCCGAAGCGATTCGATCCCTGGGCACGACGAGATGAATTCCCTTCGATGCCTCAACATCGAGACCGTCGCTACCGGCTAGATCCTGAATGTCATCGCTCCAAACTCCTGCGGCGTTAATCACGGTCTTGGCTTCGATGTTGAGTGGATTCCCCGACTCGAGGTCAATAGCCGACACCAGGACACCGGCATCGGTGGCCTCGAGGCCGACGACACGGGAACTGGTAGCCAGAGTTGCTCCGTGGGCGGCGGCAGTTCGAGCCACCATCATGGTATGACGGGCATCATCTACCTGCGCATCCCAATAGCGGACCGCGCCATGGAATTTCGACCCATCGATTGCCGGGGCCATCTCCTCCAACTGTGACTTGGAGATGTGCTCGTGGCGGGGGAGTGGGCTTCCCGATCTCTTTGCCATGAGGTCGTATATGAAGACCCCGACACCGACATAAGCTCGTTCCCACAACCGATGTCTCAGCGGGTAGACAAATGAGACCGGTCTCGCCAGATGGGGGCAGAGCATCTTCAGCATCAGATTTCGCTCGCCAAGCGCCTCACTGACTAGCCCAAAATTGAGTTGTTCGAGATAGCGGAGTCCGCCGTGGAACAGCTTGGACGACCGGCTTGAAGTCCCCGATGCGTAATCACGCTGTTCGAGGAGGCCGACGCTCAACCCACGGCTCGCAGCGTCAAGCGCAGCACCGCTTCCCGTGATGCCACCACCGATGACGAGGATGTCGAGAGGAGATGACGTCATCTGCTCGATGTCTCTGGACCTCTGAATCGGATTGAGTGCAGAGAGGTCGTTCGACATCATCCCTTTGTAGCCGATGAGACACCGATGTTCGTACGATGCCTGGATGATTGGAGAAATGAAGATCGGTGTTCAGCTACCCGAAGTCGAACGGGACGTTCCCTGGATCGAGTTCCGTGACATCGCATTGACCGCAGAAAACTGTGGATTCGATTCGATCTGGGTGGGGGATCACCTCTTGTTTCGTGACGATGTCACCGGGACGAGGGGACCTCTCGAAGCCTGGTCGACACTTGCGGCCCTCGCGGAAGCAACCAATCGGGTCGAGTTGGGGCCGCTGGTGGCAGCGACTTCATTCCATTCCCCGGCCATGATTGCCAAAAAGGCCGCAACGGTGGACGACATCAGCGGAGGCCGGCTGATTCTCGGCTTGGGGGCGGGGTGGAATCTTCCCGAGTACAGAGCATTCGGTTTCCCTTACGACAACCGTGTTTCTCGGTTCGAGGAAGCCTTCACAGTCATTCGGACGCTGTTGCGTGAAGGTGCAATCGACTTCGAAGGTCGGTATTACACCCATCGAAGCATGGAGCTACTGCCTGAGGCGCGTCCCGACATGAAGATCATGGTCGGATCGAACGGTCCTCGAATGCTGAGAATCACCGCTCCTCATGTCGATCTCTGGAATACGTGGCATGTCTGGTTTGGCAACAACGTATCTGGTTTGGCACCACTGGTCGGCGATCTCGAGGCTGCTTGTGTCGAGGTTGGTCGTGACCCCTCGGAGGTCGAGAGGACCGCCGCTATCTACGTTCAGCTATCTAGAGGCGAGGGACGAGTGGCCGGCAGTGAAGATCGTCCGCAGGCAGGTCCGATCACGGGTAGCCATGAGGAGATGGCGTCAAACATCGCTGCGTTCGCTGATGCTGGAATGGACCACATTCAGGTGGTTCTCGACCCGATCGATGCTGCCGGGGTGGAGGAACTAGCGAACATTGTTTCGCTCATCTAGCGGGAGGTAGGGTCCGGAACATGGAGCTCACGACATCCAGTTTTGAAAATGGAGGGACGATCCCGGCGCGTTACGCGTTTGCCGAACCACATCCAGAGACACATGTCACCCTGGCCGGCAACGTCAATCCCCATCTTTCCTGGAGCGACGTCCCGGAAGGCACGCGTTCATTTGCGCTCGTCTGTCACGACTACGACGTCCCCAGCGTTGGCGACGATGTGAATCAAGAGGATCGCGAGATCCCTGCGGATCTACCCAGGGTGGATTTCTTTCACTGGGTCGTGGCTGACCTTCCCCCGGAGTTGCACTCCATTGAGGAGGGCGCTTTCGCCGACGGTGTCGTGGTCGGCGGTCAGGACGTTGCCGATGGACCTCATGGAAGCCGACAGGGGCTCAATGACTTCACCGGGTGGTTCTCGGGCGATCCTGAAATGACCGGCCAATATCACGGCTACGACGGTCCCGCCCCACCATGGAACGACAGCATTCTCCACCACTATGTCTTTACAGTCTTCGCCTTAGACGTTGAGACCGTGTTAGTCGAGGGTGGGTTCACCGGACACGACCTTCGTGAAGCAATCGCTGGCCACATCCTTGCCGAGGCCAGCGTCGAGGGGACCTACACGCAGAATCCAAGAAGGCTGGGTTAGTCGTCGCCTCTACTTGAGGGGCTCCCTCCAGTGTCAGTTTTCGCTGATGGTCACCTTGGAGATCACCACATCATCATGTGGCTTATCGCTGTGGTCGGTGTCTGAAGCCGCAATGGAGTCAACCGCGTCCAGGCCTTCTGTGACGTTGCCGAAGATCGTGTAGCTGTGAGGCAGACCAGCGTCGGCATGGGTGATGAAGAATTGTGAACCGTTTGTGTTTGGGCCGGAGTTGGCCATCGCCAAGGTACCTCTGGCGTAGTGGCCGTCACCTTCAGTCTCATCCCTGAACTTGTAGCCAGGACCACCTCTGCCGGTTCCTGTGGGGTCGCCACCCTGCACCATGAAGCCACTGATGACCCTGTGAAAGATGCAGCCGTCGTAAAAGCCGTCCCTAGCAAGAAACACAAAGTTGTTGACTGTCTGCGGAGAGCGTTCGGCGTCCAGGGCAACGCTGATGTCTCCGTGGTTTGTTTGGAGGATGGCGCTGTATGTCTTCGCCAGGTCGATGGTCATTTCAGGCGGATTGCTGTAACTCTTGTCTGTCATAGCGCCCAGGATAGGGGAGCCCGAGCGACAGGCCAGAGTGATAGCGTGCAGCGCCGAACGATGCTTTTGCTCGTCTGAGCACTCAGAAAAGAAGCTGGGAGTGAAATGATCAAAGCCCCCCTAGCAACCAGCCCAACCGTGGGATTAGGGGCGAGGTCAACTGTCAGATGATGGATTTGCTTCTAGCCAGGTCATTCTCTTGCCACTGACCCGACCCGACGAGAAATCGCTCCTCGAGCGATATGTTCCGATCGTCGGTTGGCTACCCAACTACGATTGGGGCAAGAGTTTTCGCTGGGACTTGGTAGCTGGTCTCACGGTGTGGGCCTTACTGGTTCCCGAGGCAATGGCTTATGCCGGGATCGCCGGCGTTCCGCCCGAAGCTGGTCTCTATACCGCGCCGTTGGCTCTTCTGGGGTACGCCGTCTTTGGTACTTCGCGCCATCTGTCCGTGGGTCCGAGCTCGACTGTGGCGATCGTGTCAGCGGCAACAGTTGGGGCGCTTGTGAGCACGGGTTCAGCCACGTTTTGGGAAGCCACGTCGTGGCTGGCATTAATCACCGGAGCCATCCTTATAATCCTTGGGCTGGTCCGAATGGGTTGGATCGCCAACTTCATGTCTCAGTCAGTGCTCGATGGGTTCATCGTTGGGCTGGCTATCACCATCGCTGTTGGACAGCTTGACAAGATGTTTGGAGTAGAGGCCGAAGGCGAAAACGTCGTGCGGGAATTCCTCGACATCATCCGCGACATCGGGGATTGGCATCTGGGCACGATGATCGTCGGATTCACATCTCTGGCACTGCTCTTCGCAATGCACAAATTCACACCGAAGATCCCAGCTGCTCTCACGGTCGTGATACTTGCCATCGTCACATCGGCTGTTTTCGGTTTCGAAGAAGCTGGCATTGAAATCATCGGTGACATTCCCGCCGGCCTTCCACCTATCGGCTTGCCTGGCTGGCCAGAAGGCGTCCTCATTGCCGAGCTCATTGCCGGGGCTCTGGCCATCGTGGTTGTTGGCTACGCCGAGTCGCTGGCGGCAGCGCGTCAATACGCAAAGAAATACGGCTACCAGGTCGATCCGAATCAAGAGATGATTGGTCTTGGAATCGCCAACCTCGGCGCTGGCATTTCCCAAGGGTTCGTCGTTGATGGCTCACTGTCGCGGACCGCAGCTGGAGACTCCGCCGGTCAGAAGACTCAGATGTCCGGGCTGATCACAGCCGTGATAACGGTTGTCACGATTCTTTTCCTGACGGGACTGTTCTTCTATCTGCCGGAAGCGACTTTGGGCGCCATCGTTGTCCACGCTGTATGGAAGCTGATCAACCTCAAGAAGCTCCGCCGGATGATGGCGGTTCGTCGAGAAGACTTCTACGCAGGTTTGGCCTCATTCGTCGGGGTACTCGTTTTCGGCGTCTTGGAAGGCATAGTCATCGGAGTTGGCATTTCTTTGTTGATACTCATATATCGAGCAAGCTTTCCTGCGGCGACAGAGCTCGGCCGGGTCCAGATAGGTGATCGGAAGACCTTCGTGTCACTTGCCGACTCGGAAGACGCTCGGCGACTAGAAGGTGTCGTGGTTCACCGATTTGAGGCTGATCTGATTTTTTCCAATGCAAATGGCTTCGGCGATTCAGTCAGAGAGATGCTCTACGAGACTGACCCTGAGGCGTTTGCTGTCGTGTTGGATTGCGAGCAGATGACGGTCATAGACATGACCGGCGCGATTGCGCTCCAGGAGTTGACCGTCGAGTTGCGGGATAACGGTGTTGATGTCTATCTGGCACGACTCCACGGCGATGCTGTGGCGGTTGCGCAGCGATCCGGGGCCCTCGACGTGATCGGGGACGCCAACATTCACGCAACCGTCGCCGGAGCGGTAGAGGTCGCAGTCTCCGCGGCTGCGCGTAATGAGACCTAGGACCTCAACGGCTGTTTGAAGAATGTGATCACCTCGGCGAATGTCTCGATGGACCTTTCCATCGCCACGTCGGGAAGCGCCACAATCGAGTGGTCGGCACCGGCTTCCGAGTAGGTCGAGAACAGACCGATCAGGTCGTCCACAGTCCCTGCGTTGTTCTGCTTGGCATACTGCTCGACCGTCTGGTTGCGGCCCCGGAGGCTTCCGATCCGTTCCCGCAGGGCACCGGGATCGGATGCCGCCATCGCCGTGATCAAATGGGTAACCCGTATCTCGGATGGATCTCTGTCGAGGTCGGCGCAATGTCGACGAAGCACTTCGACCTTGTGGCGAATCGTGTTCGGGTCACCGAACAGGTTGCAAGCATCGGCGTACTCAGCGACCAAACGCAACGTCTTCAGCTCTCCCGAGCCACCCACCATGATCGGAATCGGGTCCTGGATGGGGCGCGGATATGAGATCAACTCGGCCGCGGAAAAGGTCTTGCCCTCAAAGCCAGGCGTGCCTTTGCCCCAAAGCAGCGGGAGCATGTTCAGCGTGTCCTCGAGGAGGTCATAACGACCACTGAGGCTCGGGAAGTCGATCCCGTACGCCTCGTGTTCTTTTTCGTCCCAAGCCGCTCCCAGTCCAGCGATGACCCGCCCCCCTGAGAGCGCGTCGAGTGAAGCCAGCATTTTTCCGAGCAGCACCGGATTGCGATGTGTGATCCCGCTAACCAGAGCCCCAAGTCGAATATTGGTGGTCACACCTGCCAGGTAGGAGAGGGCGCTGTAGGCCTCTGGAATGTCTTCCCACGGTCTGCCCACCTGTTGGATCTGGCGGAAGTGATCCATGACCCATAGGTCGGTGAACCCGGCGTCCTCTGCACGCTGCGCGATCTCGGCTAGTTGATCGC
>Ga0255056_10000085_pt1 | contig 21560 bp, 22 predicted proteins | sample Cases_109_1_MG_FD_183639 | JGI IMG/M metagenome (GOLD analysis project Ga0255056, IMG submission 183639) | Seawater microbial communities from Amundsen Gulf, Northwest Territories, Canada - Cases_109_1 | ecosystem: Environmental > Aquatic > Marine > Gulf | place: Canada: Northwest Territories... | reverse complement strand
GCTGTGGCCTAATCGGCGAGCGCCTCGATGATTTCGATGCTGTACACGTGCGTCACCAGTTTCGCGAGAATCGCTGCCTGGTAGCCGGAACCGGTACCGACTTCCAATACGACAAAGTCGCGGTCGGGCTCGATGAGATCGGTCATCAGTGCGACGACGTAAGGCTGGGAAATTGTCTGTCCATGACCGATCGGCAGCGGCCGATTCTCGTACGCTAAAGATTGTTGTCGTGCCGGAACGAATTTGTGGCGTTCGACCGCGCCTAAGGACTGCATGACATCTGCTTTAAGCGCGTCTGCCCCAGTGTCGCGGGCAAGCGTCGCGTAATAATAAACTTCATCGACCATCGTAGCTCTTGCCATTGCATAGTCCACTTCATCGGCAGTCACGGTGAATGCCAGAAACAAGGCACAAAAAACGGCGTTTCTCATGCTAAAAGAAACCGGGGCGGGCCAAACGAATCACGCGCCACGAACGGGATAATGGGTTCCGCACCTAGTGAACTACATACACGCTGTCGTGTTCCCTCGTGTACTCGTCCATAGCGATGCCAACACTATCTCCCGGCTTCGCAGTTTCTGCGGATTCATGGTCAAGTTCCATCGAAGCAATTTTTTGCATGAAGTCCGAGGTGTGGCCCTTGACATGAATCTTGTCGCCGGTATGCAGTTCGCCATCCGCTATTTTCACGGCGGCTACATGCAGATGAGTGAAGTAATGGGTTACGGTACCAATCTTGGTTTCGATCATGATCATTTCTCCACGAATTTAGCTTGCAGCACCTAAAGTATAGACACTGTGGTGCTTTTCGCCCGATAGGGGTCGTGGCTGTAGTATTTGGGCGCGGAGTCGAGTCTGATATGCAGCCAGTAGATGCCAAGGCCGGAGGTGCTGAGCCAGACAGGCCGTGAACCGAGCTGCCGCTCGAGAGCCGCGCCGACCATTGTCCACAGCTGATGTTGCTGGTCGTCGGGCGCCGAACGCACGAACGTAGCAAGCTGCGAGTACGCAGATAGTGGCCCGCGAGGGCAGGGGACAATGAGCGTTGCGTCGCCGCCGAGATTCGAAAATTCGATGACAGACGCATCTGCCCGGGCTGACGAGAAGTGATTCGCAAATGCCCGTTCGTCGCTGCGAACCCCGACCATTTGTTGACTGTCCACCAGGACGAATTCGAACTCCCGGTTGATCGTAGCGTCGGTGACCGGCGGCGTTTCCCAGAAATACGCGGGGAACGGCGCGTCGACGAGAACGGATATAAAAAAGCGGCGAAAAGAAGCATTGTTTTGCCACCGATCCACAACGTCCAACCAGGACAGCGACCCGCCATCGCGGAGCAAGCGAAAATGCGAAACGCGGCCTCCTTTCAGTTGTGTCATTTCAGTGCTATAGGCACTCGTCGGGCCGGCACTTTTCGTCTCTCTCTCGTTCATTGACGTTGGTTTTCACTTCTATTGCGTCTGCCGAGGAACCAGATGAGTACTACCAGCGCCCCGAAACAAGTGTAGATCGTCGTGAAAACCCACGGTTCGGCCTCAAAAAACATAATCTCGTGCAGCCAGTGTTGGACAAATGATTCCGTGTAAGCAGATTGTCCGGCCCGTTGCCGCAACTCGTTTTCCCAGATGGTCAATGGGCAGAGTTGCCCAAACCAGGCCTGCAGAACGACAATCCCAATCGCCGCCAGATGCATGATTCGGAATGTTCGATTGTGTACCCATCGCCAGCGGGCTAGCAGCCCGAGCAGGATCAGCATGAAGCCGAATACGACAAACACCACGAATGCGAAGTGAATAACGAGTATCGCATCCGCCAACAAGCTGTACAGGTTCGCGTCATTCATGCGAGGTCCATCGAATTGAGCATGATCAGGGTCGCCACTGCGGATCAGTCTCAATTTACCGCTTATCTTCGCTGAACTCTAATATCCTTGCGGCCAGCGAAGCGGCCCTGCCCAATCTAGAAGCGGTACGTGAAACCGAGCGAGATGACATCGCTCTCGGTGTCTTCGAGCTCGTAACGGGTCCAGTCACCCACCAGTGAAAAGCGATCGGAGAGCGCGAACTTGCCTCCAGCTCCGTAGTACGGGTTGGTGTCTTCAGGGGTTGCCTGGGAGACGTTGTTGATGTCGGCGTCGCCGTCCCAGAAGAATGCGCCGGCGCGACCGAACAGGGCAGATTTCTCGCCCAGCGGGATGCTGCCCGTCGCGCCAAGCGTGAAGCCGTCGGCCTTCAGGCTGACATCAACCGGGGTGCCACCAACGGCGAAAGTCTGATCGAAATCGCCAAAATTGTGATATCCGCCTTCGAGCGAGAAGAAGTCGTTAAACTGCCATCCTGCGCTTAACCGGAATGATGTGCTGTCGGCATCGACGGCAAAGCCACCGAAGTCGTCGCTCAGTGATGCGGAACCGATACTGCCGCCGACGAAGAAACCAGTGTCAGCGATTGCGGTCAAAGGAGCCAGTGCAAGTATCGTGGTCGCGGCAACAGCCGCTTTGTTTAAGTGTTTCATTTGAATGTTCTCTTGTATGTTGGTCAATTGGCCGACAACCTAAATGACTACCGGCAACACTCCTTGAAGTTTCGTTGAAGAATGCTGAAGCTTCGCTGAACGAATATTTAGTCTTCTAAATCAATTAGATACAGGGTCACAAATGCAAGGCGCCGAATCACAGGAGGCCATTACGCCAGACCGGCGCCCACTTCTGCGCGTCGATGACCTGCTTGTGGACATCGAACGGCGCACGGTCCGGCGTAGGTCCGAGATGCTCGAGCTCACGGATCGTTCGTTCCGACTGCTGGAAGTGTTGATCTCTCATGCGCCTGAGCGGGTGGACAAGGATCGGCTGATTGCCGAAGTCTGGGACGATGCGGTCGTCAGCGACGATACCCTGGCGCAACGTGTGCGCCTGTTGCGCCAAAGCATCGGGGACAACAGCCAGAAACCACGCTACATTGCGGCTGTGCGCGGGCGCGGCTACCGCCTGATTCCGCGGCCACGTGAATTCGGCACCGCGCAGTCAACGCGCCTGCCGCGAGCGGTTTGGCTTGCGGCTGCGACAGTGACGCTCATCGGATTGTCCCTCGTCTGGCGGTCGACGAACGGTCCCGAGCCAGCAGAGAATGTCGGCACGGCCAGCGTGCTGGCCGTCCTGCCATTCACGGATATGAGCGCCACTCGGGACCATCAGTTTTTCGCCGATGGCATGCACGAGCAATTGTTGAGCCGGCTGGCTCGGATCGATGAACTCGCGGTAATTTCCCGTACATCGGTCGAACCGTATCGCGACTCAGCGGTGCGTCTTCCCGAAATTGCTGAGCAGCTTGGCGCTGATGCTGTCATTGAAGGCAGTGTTCGGGTCGACCACGACAGGCTACGAGTCACCGTGCAATTGATTGACGGAGCAAGCGACGAACACATTTGGGCGGCCGACTTCGACCGGCAATTGTCGGTGCACGACATATTTAGCGTGCAGGAGGAAGTTGCGAACCAAATCGCCGCAGCGCTGAGACTCGAGTATGCGAATGAGGCGGACGACAATGTTATCTTGCCGACTCAAAACCTCGAGGCGTATAACCTCTATTTTCTGGGTCGCTACCACACGTTCAAGCAAACTCCGAAGGACTTGGAGCAAGCGGTCACCTACCTCGAGAACGCGATCGCGATTGATCCGGAGTTCGCCGAGGCATTCGCAACGCTCGGTTGGGCCTACAGCTTTCTCGGCACCGGCTATGGCTCGCGCCGGCCCGATGAGGTGTATCCCAAAGCCAAGGAGGCAGCACTTCGTGCCATCACACTTGATGCAAATCTCGCGGACGCACGATCGCTATATGCCGACATTCTGACCTGGCACGACTGGGACTTCGCAGCGGCCGAACGTGAGTACCAAAAGACGCTTGAAATCGATCCGCTCAACAACCTGGGTTATGCGTTGTTCCTGTCGACTCAGGAACGACACAAAGAGGCAATCGATGCGGTCGAGCGTCGCCTCGCGGCGGAGCCAAACAATCCTTATGTCCGCATCAACGCGGGTTGGCGATACTTTCACGCAGGGGAGCTCGACAAAGCGATCGACGCTGCGATGTCGGCCCCTGATCATTCGGACAGCGGATCGTTGCTAGGCTGGAGCAGTCTCGCGCAAGGTGACACGGGACGGGCCGTGGAAGTGTTCGAGGCCGACGTCGAGTCGGAAGGCCGCGCGCCCCGCAATATCGCGAATCTCGCCGCGGCTTACTATCGGGACGGCAGGCGCGCGGACGCTGAGCCCTTGCTCGAGGAACTCGAGGCCTATGTAGCGGGACGCTATATGGCGCCGGGACTGCTGGCGGCCGTGTATTTCTCAGCAGGCGATGCGGACCGAGGCTTCGCATTGCTTAACCAGGCACTGGAGGAGCGCAGCCGGGAGATGATTTTCCTCAAAGTCAGCGAAATGTTGCGCGGCTATCGTGACGATCCGCGCTACCTGGCGTTAGTCGATCAAGTGGGACCGTAGTAAGGCTGATCGCGTCGTCCAGGACGTCGTCGCGGCTTGTTACACTTGCCATACGTCCGTGGCACAATCGAACGACGTATTTAGCAAGCACCGACCATGACCGATCAATCCTTACCGCCAAGTCAATTGCAAATGCTACGGAACAGCATGGAGGATCATCGACAGGAGCTGCTCGACATGGTCAAGAGACTTGGCGAGGTCACGGGTACAAAGCACGATTGTCGAATACTCGACGTCGCGGATTCGGCGAGTCTCAATGAGATGCGTCGGCGTGCTGCATCTCTGGTCGCGCAGCACGAATCAACGATCGGTGAGATCAACGCGGCGATCATGCGAATGGACAACGGCAGATACGGAATCAGTGAAAAGACCGGTGAGCCAATCAGTTTCGAACGACTGAAAATTGTTCCCTGGGCCAGAAAAGGCGCTGCGGACTAGAAGGGTTGGATAGGTCGTCATTGGGCTGCAAATAAGTAGCGAAATAAGTCCGCTTCACCGCATTAGTTCGTCGATCACAGGACAATCGTGGAGAGTGCCGTCCTGGCATTGCGTTTTGAGCCGTACAAGCGCGCTCTCCATTCGCTTCAACGCTCGAACTCTCTTTCGCACATCGTTCACGTGCTCTTCCAACAATTCGTGTACATCAGCGCAGGCAGGTTGTTTTTGATGAGCGAGATCAGTCAGTCGCCTTACTTCGTCCTGGCTAAATCCAAGTTCCTTACTGCGAAGGATGAACTGTAGCCATTTCCGGTGCGTGTCTTCATAGCTGCGATAGCCATTCGCCCGACGGACTGCTCGTGGCAACAGTCCGATCTTTTCGTAGTAGCGGATGGTCTCCGCCGGGCAATCGCAGGCCCTTGCAAGTTCACCGATGAGCATTTCCCCTTGACCCTGTAGTTACTACTGGGTCTAGGATACTCCCTCGATAGTGGCGGTGCCAGCCAGGGATGAGTTTGCGTGACCAATTTTGAAGAGTTTTCGGTGATTACTTGCCCTCATTGCGAGCATGAGGCGCGCGAGCTCATGCCGACAAACGCCTGTCAGTTTTATTACGACTGCAGGGGCTGCGGTGAGTTGTTGAGACCCAACCCAGGCGACTGCTGCGTTTACTGCTCGTTTGGCACAGTCAAATGCCCACCCATTCAACTGGGACAGGATTGTCGCGATGGATGACGAGAACAAAGTCGCAACGACGACCGGTGGTGCGATTGGGATCAGCGTATTCGCATCGTTCATCGGCCTTTGTTGTATTGGCCCGTGGGCAGTCGTTCTGTTCGGCGTTTCAGGTGCTGTGACGATGGCCCGCTGGGCACCGCTGCGCCCATACATTATTGCTGTGGCCGCGGTCATGTTGGCTTGGGCATTCTGGCGGGTTTATCGACCGCAGCCAGTTTGCGACGACGGATCATGTCCTGCTGGGCCTTCTGTTTGGTTGAAAGTGATGTTGTGGGTTGCGGCTTGCATGATAGTGCTTGCTTTCTTCGCTGACGATCTTCAATGGATTTTGGTGGATGCGACTCCGGAGGGGCTACGATGATGATCAAAAAGTTTTGCCTGGTTTTGGTTCTCGCGATCACACTTACGGCGTGCAGTCAGACAGACGAACCAAAAGAGAACGATGTTGGGTCGAATGCGGCGGAATCGGCAGGTCCGGATTACATTGTGATGGGCGAGGATCTGCTGCAACTCAAAGACGATTTCAACGCCAATCAGGGCAGGGTGCGGCTGGTCTTTCTGAGTGGTCCTACGTGCGGCATTTGTTTGCGCGGTCTGGCCGATCTGAATGATGAGTTCATTGCAGATAGCCAAAATGATGACCGATTGATTACGTTTGTTGTACATGTCCCAACGATGGGAGCCAAAGAACATCATGCGGCTGACTCGATCCCACTACTGAACGGGCCACGCATTCACCATTATTGGGAGGAGTCGGGGATCGTCGGGCAACACTACACAGAGGTCATGGACGTTGATATGTACGTTTGGGACTTCTGGGCGATCTACGGCCCCGAAGCAGTTTGGGAGGGAACATTGCCGCCCGTTCCGGATTACTACGAGCATCAACTGGGCGTTAGCAGCAGCAAATTTCGCGGTTTTCCCAAAGATCGTGTGCTGGACGCCGAGCGATTCGCAGCAGAGACAAAAAAACATCTTGATCGAGTCGACAGCAGTCAGTTGGCCGCAGACAGTGAACCGGAAGGCACGGAGAGTGAGCGCCTGGCTGACGGGACAGTGATTCCGCACGTTGGACAGCCGCGGAATGTTGCGGTCAGGCAGCACATCATGGGACGAGGTGGCTACAAGAATTTGAAACGGATTCGGTCAATCGAGGCGCGCGGGCATATTGACGCAGGCGGAACTTCACACGTTCTTGCGATTCACTCAGAAAGGCCGAACGTGCTGCGCAGACTGGTCGGATCGGGTGAAGATATTTCGGTCGGCGAACTCAATGTCGAAGGATTGGTGACCATCGAACCTGACGAGTCGCGCGGGCTGCCAGAAGATTTGGAACGGCAATTACTGGAAACCTTCGAGTTCGACGGTCTTTTTGTCGAATGGCCCGAAAAGGGTCATAAAGTCAGCATGGTCGGCATGCAAAAATTTGGTGACGTCCTGGCATGGCAGCTCGACCTCCTGCAAGAAAGGGATTCACATTGGAATCTATTTGTGGACAGCCATACCGGCGATATCGTGCGGGCGAATCTGATGGATGAAAACAGCGAGCCGATGTACGTCATCGGCCAGAGCGATTTCAAAGAGACATCGGGATTTATGTTTCCGCATCGAATCGAGTATATGGATGGCTCTGGCCGGACCCTGGCAATCGAGACGATTGACGAAATCGAAGTCGACGTAATTCCATTCGAGCTAGAACAAGAGATTATTGCGCACTGAGTGATATGGCTACTACGGACCTGAAACTGGATGAACCCGGATCACTGCCACGTCACGGACCGGTCGGCAGGTCGGTTCGTCTTGCTTTTGGGACTCTCTGCCTTTGGCACGTCTATGGCCTGATTCAGGTGTCCGGCAACCTCATGGGGACGGATGGGAGTATCCGGCCATTTATCTGGAACGGCGTCATTATCGGGCTATTTCTGGTCAGTTATATCGTGAATATCGGATTTTCACGAGCCTGGAAAAAGTGGCCGGCTGTTGTCAGCGCGGCCGCGTTAGCGAGCATCGCCGGAGTCGGTTATGCGATGTCGGGAGTAATCGAGACTACTCTGTTGGCGCGTAGTATCTGGATTTGGGAGCTGTATATTTTCTCGCATCTTGGGCTGGCGTTCATCATTGCCGCCGTGATTCGCACTCCCGGGTGTGAAATGCGTGCGTTCCACGACTTGTATTCAAGACTGACAGGCGTTCCGACCAAAGAGCATTATTGCCCGGTCGGGCCTTTGCATCCGATTGATCAATGGGAGGCGCGCCACGTCAATCGTTAGTCCACGATAAGCCGCCGCGGGATTAGCGTTCATCATCTCTATACGGCGCAACAATGCTTCCACGCGGGCCCCTCACAAACAGGGGCCCATTGTGTATCCTCTACCGGAGAGATGAACGACGATGCCCTCAAACTCTCCACTGAATCTCGCCGGGGTTGCCAGTTAGCGTTTGCGAACCCCGCGAAACTTTGTGCCGGGGCATGTCAACTCACGAAGACCGGTCCCAAAAGACTCGGGCACCTGTTGCTGATGCTGCTTGGTCTGTCTCAGGTCCAGGCGCAGGAGATCTATCGAACAGGTATAGTTGATTATCCGGACGGAACCCCCGGTCTCGGCGGTGCGGTTTACATCGGAACCGATAACTACCTGGGCGAAAAAACCGATCACGACCAGTTGCCGCTGTTCCTGTACGAAGGCAAACGGGTTTTTGCCGACGGAAACTCACTCGGTTTCAAGTTCGTGAGTAGTGACTCGTTTTCTTTTGGAGTGCTTGCACGTGCCCGAGGCCAGAGTGTCGACACGTCCGAGATTTCCGATCTGACAGGCATAACAGCGCGCAAGAGCACGTTGGAGGCGGGGCTAACGACAATGCTCGCGACGCCCGTCGGTGAGATCCAACTCACCGCAGTAAAAGACGTACTCGGTCGGTACGACGGCCGAGAAGTCGATCTGACATATCGCTTGCCGCTGCGAATGGAGCGCTGGACACTAACCCCGTGGGTGAGCCGGATATGGCAAGACGCCAGTCTCACGGCTTATTACTATGGCGTCACTGAATCCGAGGCCGGAGTGGATTACTTCGCATACTCGCCTGGTGATGCCCGACACTGGGTATACGGTCTCAACACTTCGTTTCGACTCAACGACCGGGCGTTACTATTCGCCAACGTCGGCTTGGAGATTCTTGATCCGGTCATCGCCGCCAGCCCGATTGTCGAGTCATCGAGCAACGTGCGCGCGGTTGTCGGCGCAGCCTGGATTTTCGGCGGTGAAACGCCAAGTCGACCGGACGGAACAAGCGACGATGGCTCCCCGCTCTGGTCCTGGCGGCTTCACTGGGCCTACCAGTTACATCACAATATTTTTCCGCTTGGATTGAGTGGGATTGCGACCCCCAGTCGCCTGACACCCGAGACGGTACCAACGCAATTCGGTGTGACGGTGAGCCGCATCCTGAAAACCAGCGAGCGAGCAGATCTGTTCGCACGCTTCTCCGTGTTTCGACATTTCGAAGAGCCATTTCAGGAAAACTTCTACAGCTACAATTTCTCGATGACCACGATGATGAAGTCATACGCAAATTTCAGCGACGACGTTGCGCTTCGCTGGGGCTTGGGGTTCGGCATGTCGTATGTCGAGTCGATACCCGGGCAGGAGGTGCAGAAGCTCGTAAATTACAGTGTCGACTACTCGCGACTGCTTGCGTACATTGAGGCGCAGGTCGATTTCCCGCTGGACAGGATAATTAAGAGCAAACATCTCAAAGGGTGTTTTATTGGCTTGATGATTACGCATCGATCAGGCGTTTTCGGTGGTTCGACGACGTTCGGCGGAGTCAGGGGCGGCTCTGACTGGGGAGGAATACATCTGGAGTGTCTGCAGTGAAGTTCGCGCATCTGCTACTGCTGACCGCCTTGCTGTGCCGTCCCGCGACGGCGGATTGGCAGCCGGACCCGGACGACGAAATGCAATTGCTCGGATATGCGACGCTTGAGCTGTTCCGGCAGGTCGAGGGAGCCGAGTTCGAGTTCATGCTGGCAGAGTCGTATGCGTTCGTCGTATTTCCAAAAGTCCGCCGCACAGCACTATTGATCGGGTGGGCAAGCGGTCACGGGATCCTCGTCGAAGACGGTCGATTCGTCGGTTACGTACGGCAGCGTCGCTTAAGCATCGGTTTCCAATTAGGCCACCAAAATCAGGGTCAGGTCTTGCTGTTTCGGGACGCGGACACAGTCGCTACTTTCAAGGCCGGGCGACTGGAATTCACGCCACAGGCCAGTGCGCATTCCAAAAATACCAGACCGGCCAGCGACGGGAGCTTTAGTCCCAACGTTGCTGTTTTTAGTCTCAGCCAGTCCGGTTTAAGCGTTGAGGCCGCGGTTGGCGCGAGCAAGTACAAATTTACGCCAACTCCGAGTCAGCCCGGGACATAATAGTTGCGTGAAGCTCAGGTGGTCTCTTGCCCAGACCCGGGAACGCATCCTCCTCGCCATGTCCTCTCTGGACCGCTATTCGATTCGATACTGCGCGATTTGTACTTCCGAACCATAATCGGCGTAATCACCGTCTGTTCGTTTTGAACGAAAGTCCGACCAGGCGATTTCGCTATACCTCGCAGGCCGATCGGCAGAGACTACCGATGGTAGGGGAGAGACCGTCGCGTCGGCTCTCGGGTTATAGAAGAACGGGATGCTGTAACGGACCGATTCGCTCATTGCCAATACGCGGTGAATCGGCGCCTGGTAATGATCGTTCGACCAAACTTGCATCATGTCGCCGGTGTTGATGACGAACGCGCCGTCAACGGGTGGCACGTCGAACCACATGCCATTGTTGTAAACCTGCAAGCCGCCAACGTCATCCTGCTGCAATATTGTCAATGCGCCGGCATCGCTGTGATGGTGGATACCAAGATCCGCGACGTCGAGATGTTCAACCTCATCGCGACCTTCCATCGGATCGTCGACCGGGTAGTAATTCAAGCGAATGAATCCCGTGTGCTCGGGGTCGAACTGCGCATTTAGAAACTTCGGATCAAGCCCGAGGCCTTCATTCATCATTTCAAGTAGCCTTAAAGACAGCGCGGTACATTCGTCACGGTAGGCCTCCATCACTGGGCGAAACTGCGCATCGAACGCGGGCCAGCGATTGCTGGCGGCGTAAACGGGATCAACGCCGTCCACCGTATAGTCGAACACCTCTTTCTTGTCGCGCTGGTTCTTCGTGAGCTCGTTGTTGTAAAAACCCCAGGGATTTTCGCGCGTGCGCAAAATGCTTTCTTTCTCCCCGACAGCTTGTGCGAAGAACGCACGGGTCTGCGCCCAGACCTGGCTAATCAATTCCGAAGAGACACCATGATTGGTAATCTGGAAAAAGCCCCACTCACGGCACGCGGCGGTGATTTGTTGGACCGATGCGGGAGCACCGATATCGATTATCGGTACAGAACGCGCAACGTGGTTGTCCGTTGCCGAGGGGGCCGTGTCGAGGTCAGTTTCGCCGGTCATGCGTTCGATTCTCGCAGATAATCGAAGTATTGGCAGCCAGGTTCGAGTATCGGCAGTGGAGCGGGTGAAGGGAATCGAACCCTCATTCTCAGCTTGGGAAGCTGATGTTCTACCGTTGAACTACACCCGCAGAAATGCCACCTTGGCATTGACAAACGCCCCATTCTTTTTGTTTACCGGGGATACATCAGCTGAAATTGAATGCGCAGCGTCCAGTCGCCGACAATATCCGGTTTGATTGCATTGTAATAAACATGGCCGCTCATATTGATTGGCCGTTTGCCGATGCGAAAGATTTTGCCTACACCAGCGCCGATAGGAACCGTCCATCGCTGATCAGAATCTGCTTCCCAGTTCGCGGTTATGATTGGCACGGATGCCAGGTACCAGCCGTTCGACAGGTTGTAGTTGATAATCGGCTGCCAGGTGAAGAAATTCACATCCTCGCTTCCGCTGATATTCCAGACATTGCTGAATAGCGAACCCAACACCCATTTGCCCGGCATGGTCAGGGCTACAACGGAGGCTCCGGCAGACCACTCGCCGGTGCCAAGCTCGTCGTCGGTACTGGTTGGCAGGACCAATACCGGCCCGGCTCCCCAGATCCACTTGCTAGCTGCAGACGGTGAAAACCAGCCTGTAAATGTCGTATCGCCCAGACCGGTGGTACGGCTGTCTCCGGGAGTGAGGGCCGGTGCCGATATGACCGGTAAAATAGTTCTGGTTACGAAATTCCAGTCGTCATTCCACTTGAATGGCCAGACCGGTTGGATATTCAGTATGTTCTGGGTGCCGTCCTCGGGACCATAATCGAAATTCGTATTGTTTTGAAATGGGAGGCTGATCATGCTGGCCAGCGGGTTCTGTGCCGCCTTCGCCAATGATTCACTGTCTTGCTGGGCGAACGAGGTTCCTCCCATAACCAGCATACAAGCTGTTGCAATAGTCTGGATGGCGGCGCTTGACCTGGTGATTTGCTGATTCATGTTGACTGCTCTTCCTGTTTTTTTCGCAGGGGTATATGTTATCACCGCCCTTTGATCGACCCGATATTCGATATAGAAAACGTGTTCGTTTGTTCATTCGACTAAAAGTCATCGTTAACACAGTATCGAAAAACTGATCAACTGGTCAATTGCTCAACAGGCTTTTGTATCACTGCTTGCCAATTGTTACCCTCTTGGGACGGCGACGAAGAAAATAGCACATAAGAAACCGACCGACCGGCAAAGCAAGTCACCGGACCAGACCGATCCGCAGGAGAGACTTAATGAATACTCTAAACCGCACATTCGCGGCTCTATTTGCATTGACGACCATGCTCGTCGCGCCAGCCGCAATGGGGCAGGAAGAATCGGCTAGCAAGCCGAACATTGTTGTGATCTGGGGTGACGACATAGGCTGGTTCAACGTCAGCGCTTACAACAACGGCATGATGGGTTACAAAACACCCAACATCGACAGAATAGCGAATGAAGGCGCGCTGTATACCGACTGGTATGGCGAACAGAGTTGCACCGCCGGACGCTCGGCCTTCATCACCGGGCAAAGCGGCTATCGCACAGGCAATCTCAAGGTCGGCCTGCCGGGCGCGAAAGAAGGGTTGCAGGCACGGGATGTTACGCTCGCCCAGTTACTCAAGGCGCAGGGGTACGCAACGGCTCAGTTTGGCAAGAATCACCTTGGTGATGCCGACGAAACGCTGCCGACCGCGCACGGTTTTGACGAGTTCTTCGGCTCGCTGTATCACCTCAATGCGGAACAGGAGCCGGAGAATCCGGATTACTTCAAAGATCCGGCAATGCAGAAGAAATTTGGCACGCGTGGTGTGCTCCACACCTGGGCTAACCCCGACGGCACACAGAGGATCGAAAGCACCGGTCCGCTAACCATCGAGCGCATGAAAACAATCGACGATGAAGTTACAGCCGCGTCGCTCGACTACCTGGAAAAACGCAAAGAAGATGGCCAACCGTTCTTTCTGTGGTGGAATTCCACGCGCATGCATATCTGGACGCATCTGAAAGACGAGAGTGAGGGTGTGACCGGATTGGGTGTCTACCCTGACGGAATGGTGGAGCACGATAAGCACGTTGGCCAGTTGTTGGACAAATTGGAAGAACTCGGTCTCGATGAAAACACGATTGTCATGTACTCGTCCGACAACGGCGCCGAAAAGTTCACGTGGCCGGATGGCGGCACATCACCTTTCCGTGGTGAGAAAAACGAAAACTGGGAGGGTGGTTACCGCGTACCCACTGTGATCAGATGGCCCGGAGTTATCGAGCCAGGCACCGTCAACAACGATATTTTTTCGCACATGGATATGTTGCCGACCTTGATGGCCGCCGTTGGCGTGCCTGATGTCAAAGAGCAACTCATGAAGGGCATGAGGGTTGGCAAGAAAAAGTTCAAGGTACATCTTGACGGTTACGACGTAACCGATGCCCTTGCCGGCAAAGCTCCGTCGCCGCGACACGAATTTTTCTACTTTAATGACGACGGTTCGCTCGTGGCGCTGCGTTACGATCAATGGAAGCTCGTGTTCCAGGAACAGCGTGCGCATGGCTTCGACGTCTGGGAAGAGCCTTTCGTTGAACTGCGCCTACCGAAGCTGTTCAACCTGCGCACCGATCCGTTCGAGGAAGCTGATCACATCGCCATGGACTACGGTCACTGGCGGATAGATCGCGTGTTCCTGCTCGTGCCAGCGCAACAGTATGTCGGAAACTTTCTGGCCACATTCAAGGAATTCCCGCCGAGCCAGAAGGTCGGCAGCTTCAGCCTTGATCAGGTGATGGAAATGCTCTCAAGTCCGGCAGGGAACGGCAACTAGCGCCTTAACCGAGACCGTCGTAATTGCCACCGTGCCGCGATGTATGATTGGAGCAGGCCTCAGGCCTGGTACGACGCAAAAGTGGGGTGGACGTGTTTGGCAAGGCACTCAACAGATTACGGAAACGAAGCGTGATCGCGACAATCGTCGTCGTATTCCAGTTGCTCGGTTTGTTATCGGCTGTGCACGCCGTAATGAGTGTGCGAACACCGCAAGGATCGATTGCCTGGGGTGTGTCGTTGATCACGTTTCCCTACGTCGCTGTGCCGGCCTACTGGATTCTCGGTCGCAACAAATTTCAGGGCTACGTGCTCGCTCGGCAGGCCGAGATAGAAGCGATTGATAATGTCATACGGAACGCACGTGACCATTTTGACCCAATAGTTGGCACCGATCACCGTGTCGCCAGTGTTTTGACCGGAATCGAGAAACTTGCGCGCATTCCGTTGTCGGACAACAACAGTGTCGAGTTGCTGGTTGACGGTGATGACACGTTCACCAGTATTTTCGAAGGCATCGACGCCGCGGTGAACTATGTGCTCGTGCAGTTTTACATCGTAAGAGACGACGAGTTGGGTCGAGCGCTGCAAGCACATCTGGTGTCGGCTGCGGAACGAGGAGTACGTGCCTATTTTCTCTATGACGAAGTCGGCAGCATAGGCTTACCCGGCGGGTATACGAGGCAACTCGAGGATGCCGGGGTGCAGATTCGTCCGTTTCACAGCCGCCAGGGATCAGGCAATCGTTTTCAGCTGAATTTTCGCAATCATCGAAAAACCGTCGTCGCTGACGGGCATACCGCGTGGATCGGCGGCCACAATATCGGTGATGAGTACATGAGCCGCGATATTAACGTCGGCCGCTGGCGAGATACTCATATTCGCCTGGCGGGTCCTGCCGTCATCGGAGCGCAGCTGGCGTTTGTCGAAGACTGGCGCTGGGCAAGCGGTGACGTACCGGGCAATCTCTCCTGGGATGCGGAACCTGTTTTGGGTGGCGGAGCCCAGGCGCTGATTATCGCCAGCGGCCCTGCGGACCCGGTGGAGACGGCTTCGTTGATGTATATGAGCGCTATTAACGCCTCCACCAAAAGAATATGGATCGCAAGTCCGTATTTCGTTCCGGATGACGCGATCGTCCAGTCATTGCAACTCGCTGCTCTACGCGGTGTGGACGTACGTGTCCTGATTCCGGAGGTCAGTGATAGTCGTTTGGTCAAGCTCGCCGCGTATTCCTATTTCAGCGAACTGAAATCCGTGGGTGTCCGTTTTTATCGCTACCAGGACGGATTCCTGCATCAGAAGGCAATGCTGATTGATGACAACGTAGCAACAGTGGGTACAGCGAACTTCGACAATCGCTCTTTCCGGCTCAACTTCGAGATTACAGCCGTTGTTATGAACCCCGAATTCGCCGATGAGGTCGAAGCGATGTTCGAGAATGATTTTGACGCATCGAGACTCATGGAGCCGGCCGAATACGACGAGAAGCCGTTCTGGTTCAAGCTTGCGGTGCGGACAGCCAGGCTAACGGCGCCGATTTTATAGTGGGCTCCTGCGAAAATCCGTGATCGTGAACACTGAGGTTCCCGCACCGAGCGTTGCACAGATTATTTTCGACCGAATATATTGATGACATAGCCGATGGCGAAAACGGAAATAGCAACGAGACTGACCGGTGGGATTCCGCCTTGCCATCCGGACGGGTTAAGCCAGCCCTCGTATCCCATGAAGATCAAATGCGCCGCGGACAAGAGCATTGACCACAGAAGAAACGTTCTCGACGTGATGAACTGGATGAATGCCTTGTCATCGCGCAGGTGCGTCTGAAAGCTCAGGTTGTAGCCCCAGAGAACGACAAACGCCAGCACACCACCGAGCATACTCAGGCCGGCCAACAGCGTCAGCGTGCCGTCCGCCTCAAAGAACTTACCGTATACATTGGGGCTGAAGAGCAAAAAGCTCATTAATACGTGAACAAGCACCAGCAGGAAGCCCGTCATCCCCAGGGCTTTGCGGGCATTGAGCCAACCCTCGGGTACGTTGACGCCCAGGTTGTTCAGCGGACCAAAAGCGAAATTGCATACCAGCAAAACAAAGGCTGCCAGCGAAATTCCCTTGTTAAGAATAAAAAAAGGAAAATCTTTCCAGCCAACCCCACCCACTATGTGGTAGCGCAGGATGGCATAAGCAATCGAAAGCAGAATTACAAGCGTGATTATCCGGCCAGCTGAGTTTATTCTCTCGCTCGCCTGCTCATTCATCGTCCTGTCTCCGCGGATCTACTGCTCGCACCCGATTAATGCCGAATTAATAGTAAGTCGCCGGCAGTTTCCTCGGTGGCACGGTATTTTCATCCGACACGGTAATAATCACGCGATCCAGATCACCATCGAATTTGAAGATACCGGTGTACAGGTCTGAAACCTGCGTACCCGTGTCCCTGCCGATATCGAAAGTCTCAGCGAGCGAGTAAGTTGCGATATGCATTTGCGGCATGTCGACCTCGTCGACCTTTTCGCCATTGATATAAAGCTCACCCGCTCCACCGAACTCGGCCGTCTTGATAAAATTGAACTTCAAGTCGGTCTTGCCTCTGGGCAGAGTCGATGACTTCAGGACGTAGTGCACGCCATCAAGAAAGTTGTAGTCATAGTAGAGACGGTGATCCTTGATGAACATCGTGTAACCGCCTGTCATTCCACCCACTGCCGCAATTACGCCTTCTTCGTCGCCCTCCAGGTCCAGTTGAGTCTCAATCGTGTGAGCGCGATTCTTGACGGGTGCCGATGACTTTTCGGCGATGCGTATTGCGCCCGGTGAGAAGTACACGAACTCTTTCTGATCACCGAACAAGCGATCTTGTTGCGCGCCCAAACGTTGGATCATGTCGTCGTACAACGGATAGACATTGTACTTCCACGCCTCCTCATCAAACATGGCGATCATCTCGGCAAGTTTTTCGGGATTTTCGGCAGCCAGGTTTGTGCTTTCCGAGAAATCCTCGGCGACGTTGTACAGCTCCCACTCGTCATTTTCGAATGGCAACACAACATTCACGTCCCAGGGCATGCGGTTGGCGTGCAAGGTAACCGCCTTCCAGCCGTCGGACCAGATGGCGCGATTGCCGAACATCTCGTAATACTGTCGTTCTTTCTGATTAGGCGCGTCAGCGTCGTTGAATGAATACATCAACGATGTGCCGTCCATCGGTTGTTGTGGTACGCCATAGATTTCGTCGGGCACTTCTATTCCCGCAGCTTCCATAATCGTCGGTGCGATGTCCGAAATGTGATGGTATTGCGGACGAACTTCGCCCTTGGCCTCGATGCCATTGGGCCAGTGCACGACCAGGTGGTCCGACTGGCCACCACGATGTTCGCTTTGTTTGAAGTAGCGGAAAGGCGTGTTTCCGGCCATCGCCCAGCCCGCGTGGTAGTGCGGGTAGGTATTCTCGCGACCCCAGTCCTCCTGGGCACGTAGGTTCGCCTCCAAAGGAGTCTGTAATCCGTTCAGTACATAAGTTTCATTAAATGTGCCGGCCAGGCCACCCTCGCCGGACGCACCGTTATCGGAAGTCACGAAGATCAGCGTGTTATCCAGCTGACCTATGCGTTCGAGTTCGGCGACAACGCGCCCGATCTGCAAGTCGACCCATTCCATTTGGGCAGCAAACACTTCCATCTGCCGCGCGTATAGAGATTGTTCTTCGGCAGGCAAGGAATCCCAGGCAGGAATTTCCGGAATGCGTTCTGTTAGTTTCGTGTCTGGCGGGACGATGCCAAGGGCGATTTGGCGTTCGAGAATTTGCTCGCGCGCCTTGTCCCAACCCATGTCGAACTTACCCGCGTACTTGTCGATATGACTGTCCGGCGCATGGTGCGGAGAGTGCATAGAACCAGACGCCCAAAGCATCATGAACGGCAGGTCGGCCTTGATCGATTTGTGGCCAGTGATCCATTCGATGGCGCGGTCGGCCAGGTCCTGATCGAGATGTACCGACTTGCGATAGGGTTCGGGCGTGTGATCGTTCCACATGACCGGAACAAACTGGTGTACGTCGGCTGCCATGAACGTATAGGCGTGCTGGAAGCCTTCGCCACTCGGCCAGCGATCAAAAGGACCGACCTGTGATACTTCGTACAGTGGCGTGTGGTCCCATTTGCCAAGCGCGTAATTCACATAGCCTTCTTCGGCAAGATAGTTCGCAACTGACTTGGCGCTCTCGGGCATGATCGCGTTGTAGCCCGGGAATCCCATGGCCGTTAGCGCATGGCTGCCGAGGCCAATCGAATGTGGATTGCGGCCAGCCATCAAGGATGCACGTGACGGCGAGCACAAAGCTGTTGTGTGAAAGTTGTTGTAGCGCAGGCCGTTTTCAGCCAGAGCATCAATGTTTGGTGTATTGATCAACGCGCCGAAACTACCAACCTGGGCAAAGCCGACATCGTCCAGCAGGAAAATTATGACGTTGGGTGCATCTTCGTTGGGGCGTTCTTCGGCTGCCCACCATTCCTGAGAGTCACCGTAGCTCTCGGCGATAACGCCACCGAAGCCTTCAACGCTCTTGGTCTTAACCCCGGAATCCGAGATTGAAAATTCTTCGCTTACAGACGATTCGTCACCGGAACCGCCGCCGCACGCGCCCAAGAAAAGCGCGAGAAGGATCATCGCTGTAGTCTTCATCTGATTGCCCTGTGCTTGTTATTGGAATAAGCAGGACAGCGGAGTGTATTCGATCAGATAAGACCAAGTCCAGAAAGTGGGGGGCCAAGCCTGCCGGGCGGGGCGTTATTTTTTATGCAATTTCGCCGTATCGTACGGGTCGAAGCCAGTCGATTCGTCATCATCCTTTGATGACCGACTGACAACCTCGATATCAATTGCTTTGGGGGCAGGTTGAGTGGCATAGATGTCCGGCATCACAACGTTCTCGCCGGAATCAGAGCTATCTGGCCCATCACCCACCTTTTCGCCGCCGGACGGCCCAATATCCTCATTCGCACTCATGCATTTCCTAAGTCCATTTAGGGGTACCCCTGGTATGTAACACGTATTGAGGCGCTAAAAGGTTCCATAAATCCGGGCAATTCGCTTAAGGCCTGTCAGGCCAAATCAACGACTGAGGTAGAATCTCGCTATGCTTCAAGCCAGTCCTATCGGTTTTCTGGCCCTCGTTACGCTGATCTGCACCGGATGTTCGCAGTTCGGCCACGGGAAAGCGGATAGCGATGACAAGTATGCGATCGCGGCATCGTCCTGGCTAGGTTCAAACATAATGGAGATGGTCGCAGCCTGGCCTCAATCGATGCCGACGTGTGGGAGCAAAAAAGGAGGATCGTCCGGCTGCGTATGGTGGAGGCACCGCAGTTATACTGGCGCATATGCCTATGAATGTGAGGCAGTCGCGTACTACGACGAAGCGGGCGTAATTACCAAAGTCGAAGTCAGACGGTCAAATGATTGCCATCGCCTTTTGGAACGTCACTTTGAACGCATGACGTGGCCTTAGTAGATCCGGAACGTAAAACCTCAGGCCATCCGCAGAATGACCTTGCCGCGCGCGCGGCGTTCGGTTATGGCCTTGAACGCTTCGGCGTAATCGTCGAAAGCATAGGACTCGGTGACTCGCGGCGTTAATTTGCCGGCCGCGATCAGCTGCTCCATTTCGTGAACATTTTGCATCTGCAGCTTCGGGTTCTTCGCGGCCCAGGTTCCCCACCACACACCGACTATGCTCGCTTCTTTTAACAGCGCGATGTTCGCGGAGAACTTCGGAATATCACCGCTGGCAAAACCGACGACGAGGTAGCGGCCGTGCCAGGCCGTGGCGCGAAACGCCTGATCGGCGAGTTCCCCGCCAACCGGATCGTAGACAACGTCTGCGCCGTTACCGCTGGTCATTTCCTTAACGGTTTCTTTGAGCGGCGTTTCGGAATAATTGATTGTCTCGTCCGCGCCCGCGGAGGCTGCGAACTCCAGTTTTTCTTCTGTGCTGGCCGCGGCGATAACGCGCGCTCCTATCGCCTTGGCGATTTCGACAGCCGTAATGCCGACGCCGCCGGCCGCACCGAGGACCAGTACGGTTTCACCGGCCTGCAGATTCGCTCGTTGCTTGAGCGCGTGGTAACTCGTGCCATAAGTAACCGCGAATCCGGCACCTTGCTCGAAGTCGAGGCCGTCGGGCAAGAGCATTGTCGTCGTTTCTTCGGCGACGCACTTTTCGGCAAACGTCGCGCCACGTGTAGTGATGATGACCTTGTCACCAACAACAAAACGTCCGCTGCCCGAGCCGACCGCAGAGACCACGCCGGCTGCCTCGTTGCCGGGCACAAACGGCGTTGGTGTTTTGACCTGGTAGGTGCCGGCGATCACCAGCACATCGGGAAAGTTGATGCCGGCGGCTGCAACATCGACGACGATCTGGCCGCTACCTGCGACGGGGTCGTCGCGCTCTTCAATGACGAGCGATTCGGGTGGCCCGTATTCATTGCAGACCAGTGCTCGCACTAAGGGATCTCAAATAGCGATGCTGCGCCCTGGCCGCCGCCGATACACATCGTACAGACGACGTATTTCGCGCCACGCCGTTTGCCCGCGATCAATGTGTGACCGACCATGCGGGCACCCGACATACCGTACGGATGTCCGATCGAGATCGCGCCGCCATCGACATTTAGGATGTCGCTGGGAATTCCGAGCTGATTGCGGCAGTACAGAACTTGTACGGCAAATGCTTCATTGAGTTCCCAGAGGTCAATGTCGTCCATCTTCAGCCCGTTGCGCTCGAGCAATTTGGGTACGGCGAAGACCGGGCCAATTCCCATCTCGTCCGGTTCGCAACCGGCGACCGCAGTGCCGCGATAAATGCCGAGCGGTTCGAGGCCGCGTTTCTCGGCGACGCTGGCTTCCATGACGACCGCGGCAGACGCGCCGTCGGAAAGTTGGCTCGCGTTGCCCGCCGTGATGGCGCCGCCTTCGCGCACGGGCTTCAGCCCGGCCAGTCCTTCAATATCGGTCGTGGGTCGGTTGCCTTCATCTTTCTCAAGCACGATGTCCTCGAACGTGATTTCCTTCGTCTCTTTGTTCATGACGCCCTTGTTCGACGGTAGCGGCACAATCTCATCGTCGAATTTACTGGCTTCCTGTCCAGCGGCTGTGCGTTGCTGGCTTTGCAGGGCGTACTCGTCCTGCGCTTCGCGGCTGATGTTGTAGCGCTTTGCAACAACCTCGGCCGTGTCGATCATCGGCATGTAGATGTCTTTATGCACAGCCGTTAATCGCGGATCGGCAGCGCGGTAAGTATTGATGTGTTCGTTTTGTACTAGGCTGATGGACTCGAGGCCGCCGCCAACCATGATGTCGACGTTGTCGGCGATGACGGTTTTCGCGGCCAGCGCGATGGCCATCATGCCCGACGAACATTGCCGGTCGACCGTCATGCCGGCCGTCGTCACCGGTAACCCGGCGGCGAGTGCGATCTGCCGGCCAATGTTCTGGCCCTGCGTTCCCTGCGGCATCGCGCAGCCCATCATGACGTCGTCAACCTCGGCCGGA
>Ga0255056_10000083_pt1 | contig 22007 bp, 15 predicted proteins | sample Cases_109_1_MG_FD_183639 | JGI IMG/M metagenome (GOLD analysis project Ga0255056, IMG submission 183639) | Seawater microbial communities from Amundsen Gulf, Northwest Territories, Canada - Cases_109_1 | ecosystem: Environmental > Aquatic > Marine > Gulf | place: Canada: Northwest Territories... | reverse complement strand
GGCATTCGGCGCCCACACAGCGAAGCGTGTGCCATGTGCACCGGCGACGAACATGACGTGAGCACCCAGTTTCGAATAAATATTTTTGTCCGACCCCTCGCCGAGCAGATAGTGGTCGAGGTCGCCGAGCGTTCTCTCGAAACGATAGGTGTCCTCGATAACAGAGCGGCTTCCAACGTCTGTCGTGACGCGATACGCGTAGCGGCGTTTGTTTGGCGACATGATGGCGACGAACACGCCATCGCGATGAACACGCTGCATTTTGGCGACAAGTTCACCGCCGCCATCGATAAGTTCGACTGAATTGGCCGCCGGCTGAAACGTGCGTACAAAACGTACGTTGCCAACCCGGTGCAGCCCGAGGATGGCGAACGGGTCGGCATGCAGGCCTTTGGCGATTGCATCGAACGCGTCGTGATTGCGTTTCGCGTCAGCGACAATTAGTGCTGCGGTCTCGGCCGCAATCGAATTAGCCTCGGGCACTGAATCACCGTGTAATGTGAAGATTCTGGTCGAGCATGTCGGGCGTTACCAGCGTAATGCCTTTTTTGCTCACGCGGAACCCGCGAGCGCGATCCGCGTCGTGGTCCTCACCGATAACAGTGCCGGCCTCTATAATGGCGCCGCGATCGATGATGGCGCGCTTGATACGGCAATTCCTGCCGACATCGACGTCGGGTAGCAGGAGCGAGTCGGTTACGGTGGTATAGGAATGTACCTTACAGCGCGAAAACACCAGCGACCTGCGAACGCTGGCGCCGGAAATCACACAGTCGCCCGATACCATTGACTGAATGGCTTCGCCGCGGCGCGTTTTTTCGTCAAATACAAATTTGGCGGGCGCCGATTGCCACTGGTGAGTAAATATAGGCCATTCCCGGTCGTACATATTCAACTGCGGTGTTGTCCCAACCAACTCCATATTCGCTTCCCAGAAAGCGTCTATGGTGCCGACGTCGCGCCAGTAAGCCTGCTTGTTTGTCTTGGGGTCGCGGAACGGATACGCGTAAACCCGGTAGTGGTCAACAATTGACGGAATGATATTACGACCGAAGTCGTGCTGCGTGCCGGGCGTGTCTGCATCTTTGATGACCTGTTCGTACAGGAAGTCGGTGTTGAAGATGTAATTGCCCATTGAGGCCATGCAGAGACCCGGCTTGCCTGGAATCGGGTTCGGGCGTTCGGGTTTCTCGTCAAAGCCAATAATGCGATCGTTTTCGTCAACGGTCATTACGCCCAATTCCCCGGCCGCCTCTTCGATGGGTACCTCAAGGCAACAGATGGTCATGTCGGCGTCCTGCGCGGAATGCGCTGCGAGGAATGGGCCATAGTCCATTTTGTAGATATGATCGCCCGCAAGGATCAGAACGAAACGGGGAGCGTGCGTGCGGATGATATCGAGGTTTTGGAATACAGCATCGGCGGTGCCCCGATACCATTCGCCGCCAACCCGCTGGGACGCCGGCAGAATTTCAACGAATTCGCGTTGTGACGCCTGGAACCAGGACCAGCCATGGACTAAATGGCGAATCAGCGAGTGCGCCTTGTATTGGGTGAGCACACCAATGCGACGTACCCCGGAATTTATGCAGTTCGACAGCGGAAAATCGATGATGCGAAATTTGCCGCCGAAGTAGAGGGCGGGCTTGGCCCGCCAGCTCGTGAGTTCATACAGGCGCGATCCCTGGCCACCGGCCAGAATCAGCGCCACGGTGTCACGCGTCAGGCGGCTGACAAAGCGTGCGTCTTCGATGATTTCTGAATTGGTCATGGGTCGTACGCTCCGCAACTCGATCGATGATGGACTACGGCGGGTGGTTGCAGGTACGGCGGGAGCCGAAAACTCCGATTCAGTCGTATTTACGCCCGCGTCCGGACTCGCAAACCATCCCCGCCACATTGTCGCAGAGTTCGGCTGTCAATTGCGTGTCCAAAACGCGCCAGCGCCAGTTATTACCGGACTGGCCCGGCGTGTTGAGCCGGGCCTCGGAACCCAGACCAAGGTAGTCCTGCATCGGCGCGATCGCGAGGCGCGCCCGGGTCGAGAAGGCCAATCCGATAAGGTCTGCATGCACCGTATCTGACTCGCCGCCGGTCAGGGCCAAAACCGCATCCTGTGCCTGGCGGATATCGTCGATGGAACGCAGGCCGTCCGGGCCAGCCTGGAACCAGCCGATGGTCGTGTCGTTGTCATGCGTTGCCGTGTAGCACACCGAGTTTTCACCGACCCGGTCAAGGCTGAAATTTTTGTCCGCAACGTCGAACTGCAGTACGTGCATGCCGGGAAAATTGTACCTGTCGCGTAATGCCTCTACCTCTGCTGTTATGAAACCCAGATCTTCAACGACGATTGGCAGATTGCCGAGTGTGCGATGGATCGCATCAAAGATTGCGTCGCCCGGTCCCGTTTCCCATGCGCCGATTTCGGCGGTTGGTGAGTCAGCCGGTACCGCCCAGTAAGCTTCGAAGCCGCGAAAGTGGTCTATGCGGACAATATCAGCCAGCTCTGTCGCCGCCTTTAGTCGTGCGATCCACCAGGCGTAACCGGTGGTCTCGTGATGTTCCCATGCGTATAAGGGATTGCCCCACAATTGGCCAACCTGGCTAAAGTAATCGGCTGGAACGCCAGCGACTTTGTCGGGTTGGCCGTCTTCGTTGACGCGCAGGAGTTGCGGATTGGCCCATGCGTCGGCGCTGTCCAGCGCGATATATATCGACAAATCGCCCAATAGACGCACCCCGTTTCTGTGCGCATGGCTTCGCAGGCGATTCCACTGATCGCGGAACAGAAACTGGATGATCTTGATCGATTCGATTTCCGTGGCCGCGGAACCCTTTAGTTCTCCAAGTGCACTGTCCTCGCGACGCACATATTCCGGCGCCCATTGCGGCCAGGGACGATCAGCATGCCGAGCCTTCAGGATTCGAAACAGCGCGTAATCGTGCAACCAGCCGGCGTCATTGTTGCCCAGAAACAGATCAAAAGCAGTCTTCATGTCCTGACTGGCATGGTCGGCAAAGCGACTGGCAGCGATGCGCAGCAATCTGCTTTTGATCGGGATCAGGCGACCGAAATCGACGTAGCCAACCGGCAGGACCGTTAGTTCGCCACAATCCTTGTCCTCCAATAGCCCGATCCGAATGAGGTCGCCAATATCAACCAGCATTTCATTGCCGGCAAAAGTCGATAGCGGCTGATAAGGCGAATCGCCAAAAGCCGTAGGGCCGGTGGGCAGGAACTGCCAGACTCCGAGTTCCATATCGACCATGCGGTCGATAAAGCCAAGCGCGTGAGCGCCGAGTTCGCCGATTCCGTACGGACCGGGCAGGGAGGTCATATGCAGACACACGCCTGCCTGGCGCGTGGGCGGCAATGTCCGGTCGTCAATATTTTTGCTAGTTCGCGCCAATTTTCGGCCTGTCAGCTTTTCGAGTTAATGCAAACAAGCAAACGTAAATCAATTCCGACCACAGGGGCATTTTATTTGTGATTGTCTGCATCTGATCGTACAGACAGTACCTTGGTTCGGCGATCAAATCGCGTGTTTTGCATCAGGCTGATCGGACAGTGCCGAGCCGTTGGCACAGGGGCTCTACATGGGATGCCAGTACTTTCGGAGGTTTGCGTGCCGGGCCTGAGGTCCGCTGCCGGTGACCCCTTTAGCGGGATGGCTCGCTGCGCTGCGCTTTATTCCCGCTAAAGGGGTCACCAACAACAGACCTCATAGTTTTCCGCTCGAATCGCCTTTTTCGCACTATGCTGATCGCACACACAATGTCCGATCGGCCAGAAACCGACCAACCCCATTTCTGCGGTGAACCAAGGCAGTGCCTGTGGGGAGACCTTTGGCGGGAATAAAGCGCAGCGCAGCGAGCCATCCCGCTAAAGGACTCGCCGCAGGCGATGCCGAGCGGTTGGCACGAGGATTCGAAATAGGATGCGAGTGCTTTCGGAGGATTGTGTGCCGGGCCTGAGATCCGCTGCTGCCTTCGAAAAATCCGGTTCACGAAGCTGACATCGATCTCGGTTGTGACTAGAGAAGCCCCTCCAGCCCCTCGAGATCATTGATCACCTGCCAGTTGCCGCCGGAACTCTCGACTTTCGTCTGCCATTCTTCCAGTCGCGTCAGGTATTCGCGAGGATCGACGTTATCCGAGCGCAGTTTCGTAACGTTCAGTGCGATGACGTCGAAGCCGTCCAGATCGAACTTGATGTCGCGGATGTACCCGTCCTGCAAGTCCTCTTTGAGATCGGAGAAAATCAGCACGGTCTTGACTGCAGGACCTTTCTCATTGAGATACTCCACGGCCTGCAGCAGGCCGCCGGTGATGTCCGTGTAGGGAGACGATGTGGCATCGTTTACAAAATTGCTGATCTGCTCCGCGAAAACGCGCTTCTGGCGATTAATCGCGCTGGGACGATCATCGAATGTAATTTTCGCGACAATGTCTTTTTCGCTGAAGCTGCCGGTATCGATACGAGCGACTGCGAACGAGTCCGTTGCATCAAGACGCGATAGTGAATAGCGAATTATCTGCTCGGCCTTTTGCAATTCTTCGCGATAGGTGCCGGACGTATCGAGCAGCATGTATACGCCGGAATTAGTTGCCTGAGGCGGCGAGCAACTGGCAAGAAAAATGCAGATAACGGATAAAGTGATTTTTTTCATGACGTCGCCTTTTTCAATTTACTACCAGCGGTAACGACTTCGCCGCTGTCTCTGGAGGCCCACCATAAAGGAATAAACAATGGCAAGTCATACAACTGCGCAGCAAGTACGCCAGTGTAACGAGATGCGCTACCCAGCAGGCGCAGCAACAACGATGTAATTCGCAACACACCAATTGCCAGTAGCCCAATGACTGTCCGCAACGAGTGTACGAATGTTTCCAGCGGAATGGCGACGAATGTGAGCGCAAACGGCAGGATAAAACCCATGCCCATTTGTGCGGCCGTCGTAATCCACATGTAATCGTTGGTCACCGTCTCCTCACCACCGCCGCGCAGAAGTAAGCTGGTCGCAAGTTCATCGTGCAGCAATACCTCACGCATGAAAGCGAGCCCAGCCTCTACGCTTGCAAGTAAAAACAATATCGTGAACGTAATCCACACCATGCGCACACGGGTCTTGTCCGGTAATGCACCGATTACAGGAAACAGTCGCGTGATACGGAGAGACTCCATCAGGAACAAGCCCATCGAGATCTCGACCAGAATGATCACAAGGGCAGCGATGTCCGCTGTCCTGAATCCGCCGACGAGGCTGGTTCCACCGACCATTTCAGCCATCGGTCGCGCAATCAGCGAAAAGTTGATGGTGGCGCCACCGACGGCAACGCACATGACAAGCGCGGACACAAAGAAGTAGACCAGGGACGAAGATGACAAAATGGAGATCGATCGATCCTCGCCCTTTACCATGTCCTCGTACTCTTGCATATGACGATCGATGGTGGCCGATCTTCCAAGCAGGCTATCGACGTTTTTACCAACCTGGCTCAGTGTCTGTTGAATCAGGCGCCAATCAGGGCGCATCTTTCTTAGCAGAGTGTGACGGGTACGGCTCGCCTCGTGGTATGCGACCATCGCCTCCTTGTGAGCTTTAATCAGCGACTTGTGAATGTCAGCCAGCACATCACCTATGCCAACACGGCTGTCTTTTGAGTCGATAGCCGCGACTGCCTCAACTGCTTTGACCCAGCCGGGCGGTTCAGGCGGAACGTCAACCGCCTGTTGATGATCGTTTTCAATCCGATTGATCGACTCATTGAGGCTGCGATGCAGCGCCGAAAAATTAGCCAGGTCCTTACGCACCGTCTCGTTGATTCGATCGAATTCCCGCTCGACAATTCGTTCTTTTGCCTCGCGGCCGGCGGCAAGCAGCACTTCTCTGTTTCTGTTGGCAAGATCCTTTTCGGCTTTGACAACAGACAACGATGCGGTACGAAACATCTTGTGCAACGAGTTTCCGGTCGCAAAAATTAGTTTATGCGCTGTAGGTCGTGCAAACGTAAGCGTGGTAACGATCAGGACTATCCACAAAAGAGCGGACAGAACAGGCCAGGGCGTAATATTAAGGAGGAAGGTCATGTTTGTAACTCCGCTGTCTGCTTTGAATTGAGACCGGTGGCTTTGCGTCCCTTCCTCACGGAAGGTTTGCCTTTGTCATTTGGTTTGCGACGAGTTTGACAGTCAAAATCAGTCTGTCAATGAAATAGGTAGATCTTTGAAAAGTAGTTGAAAAAAATAATAAACACTAGCAAAAGCAATAACTTATGATTTAACATAACGTCCGCAGGTTTGAATTTTCCGGACGGCTTTGGGTTGCGTGCGTAAACGGACACTGCGAATGAGTCGACGGCGTGAACATGAGAGACCGGACTATCCTCAGGCTGATGGATACGTCTCCGGCCGGGAACATCCGGCGCTCATTTGAGTGCCGGTCATGTCAGGCTGGTGTAGAAGATCATGCCGATAACGATCGGTGCGACAAACCGAAGTACAAAACGCACGTAGGCAAACACGGTGATGCTCTGCAATCCAAGCTCTTCCCAAATTGCTTTTCGCGACATTATCCAACCGGCAAAAATTGCGATGAGTAGTCCGTTGATCGGCAGCATCAGATTCGAAACCAGAAAATCAAGCAGTTCGAATATCCCTTTTCCCTCTACGAGCGGTATGAATTCGGGCATTCTCACGCCGGACCAGACGTTGAACGATAGTGCCGCCGCTATGCCAAGCACCCACCCAAAGCCCCCCGCAAGCATGGTAACTCTTGGACGGGAAAACCCTTTGTGTTCTTCGAGCCAGGATACTGCTGGTTCCAACATACCGATGACACTTGTAAAGGCCGCAAAGAAAAGCAGAATGAAAAAAAGCAGGCCCACGAGGTGCCCACCTGCCATGTTGCCAAAAGCGATCGGCAACGTCACGAATATCAAACCCGGTCCGCCGGCAGGATCGAGCCCGTTCGAAAATACGAGAGGGAAAATTACGATTCCGGCAAGTAGTGCAACCGCAGAATCAATCAGGCCGATCGTCAGCGCGGCCTTTGGCAGAGACACATTCTTCGGGACGTAGGCGCCATAGGTGATTAACGCACCTACGCCAATTGCGACGGAGAAAAAAGCCTGGCCCAAAGCGAGAAACACGATTTTCGGCGTCAATTTGCTGAAATCCGGATTGAACAGAAATTCGAGCCCCCGGCCGATGTCTGCATTAATGATGGAATTAAGCGCCAGAAAAACCAGGATCAGGAAGAGACTGGGCATCATAATTTTGGAGATAACTTCAATTCCCTTGCCAATTCCGCGGGCGACTACAAGCACGGCAGATGCCAGAAAAATGCTATGAAAAAACAATAGCCGCCAGGGGGACCCTAGCATCTGATCGAAGGCGCCCTGCGAATCGGCCGACGAAAATTGGGAAAACGAATTCGTCGCTGCTTTGGCAATGTAGTCCAGAGACCAGCCGGCCACCACGCTGTAGAAACTGAGGCCGATCAGTGGTATCGCAATACTGAGCCAGCCGATAACGTGCCACGACGGACTTGCACCAGCCTCGCCCGATAGTTTCATCATGGTGGAAACTGCGCTGCCCTTGCCGCGACGCCCCATCGCAAGTTCGGCCACCATAATAGGTACGCTCAGGAATACGACAAATCCCATATACACCAAAACAAATGCGCCACCGCCGTTTTGCCCCGCCATAAACGGAAATCGCCACAAGTTTCCGAGCCCGACGGCCGCACCAACTGCCGCGAGCAGGAACGCGGTACTGGACGACCACGACTCGTGCCTGAAGTCCGCGTCGATACTCATTTCGCGAAGTATTCCTGAAGGCGATCCATGGCTTTTTCGATTACTTCGTAAGGCTCGGCGCCGAAGCATATTCGCAAATGACCTTCGCCGGCGGAACCATAGAACGTGCCGTCTTCTGTCACAACGTAGGTCTCGGCCAGTATCTCATTCGCGATTTGCGACGAAGACTTTCCAAATGAGCTGACATCCGGAAAGGCATATATGGTCCCTTCCGGTGGCGGACAGACGACCCCTGGCATTTCATTCATTCGTCGGCATACCAATTGCCTGCGACGGTCATCATCGGCCAGCATTTCAGCGAGACACTCCTGTGGACCGGTAAGTGCGGCGTATGCGCCTTCCTGAATGAAGACATTGACATGAGCGACGTCATTAACGGTTATCTTCATCAAAGCGGCCATGAATTTTTGATGGCAAGCCACATAACCCATGCGCCATCCGTCCATAGCAAAAGCTTTCGTATACGCAAACAGGCTGAATGTGCGTTCCCACATACCGGGTAACGTCGCAATGCTGGTGTGCTGGTGCCCATCGTAAGTAATCTGCTCGTATACTTCGTCGCTTATGACCAGCAAGTCATGTTCAATGGCGAGATCGGCAATGGTCTGAAGTTCGTCGCGACTGTAAACCCTGCCGGTAGGGTTCGCCGGGTTAACAATACAGATCATGCGCGTCTTTTTGCTGATTTTCGCTTCGATCGCGGCCCTGTCGATAATGAAATTATCTTCGCGATTGAGATTTGCGGTGACAACTTTGCCACCAGCCAACTCGATTTTGTTGATGTGCTGTGGATAGTACGGCTCCAGGAGAATGACCTCATCGCCGTCGTCCAGCGCTGCCATAAACACTGCATAGGCAGCGTGGGTCAGGCCGTTAGTTACCAGGACCTCACCTGGTGAAGCGACAAGACCGTTGAATGATTTCAATTTGTCACTGATCGCTTCGCGGAGTTTTTGCTCACCTGCGAATTCCCCGTAATGGACTTTGCCGTCATCGAGTGCTTTTTTCGCGGCCTCTTTGATATGCAGCGGCGTATCGAAATTCGGCCGACCGACTTCCAGATGAATCACATCCTTGCCTTCCGCCATAAGCACCATGGCCTTTTCGTACATTCCGAAGCTCTTCGGTGAACTTTGTGTAATTCTATTAGCTGGCCACTTCATAATAATTCCTCGTATTGATCCGATAATGCAAAAGGACTAACTTGTTCGCTACCTTCGATCAGGGCTCGCGCATGTCTGCCGCAACTTTGAAATTCCCGAAATTGAATGAAATTCACGCTGCGGCGAATGCGCTTGCGCCTTATGTCGTTCGAACGCCATTGCTGCGTCTGAACGGGTACGACGGGCCGAGCGACATTTTTCTCAAGCTCGAAAACCTTCAGCCCATTGGCGTATTCAAGGTTCGCTCGATGGGATATGCGATGTTGACTGCAGGAGAAGACGCTTTGCACCATGGCGTCTACACCGCGAGCTCGGGTAACGCCGGCCTCGGACTGGCGTGGATGGCGCAGAAACTCGGTTTCCCCGCAACGGTTTATGCGCCTGACAGCGCGCCGCAGGCGAAACTCGACGCCGTTCGTAAATTTGGCGCAACCGTGCGAGTTCTCGACCAGGAGCAGTGGTGGCAGATTATCGAATCGGGCGCTCATCCCGATGACCCCGGATTGTATGTTGACGCGGTGAGAAGCCCGGCAGCATTGGCGGGAAATGCAACCATCGGCCTCGAAATAGCTGAAGATCTGCCTGATGTCGACACTGTTATCGTGCCTTTTGGCGGCGGCGGTGTCGCCTGCGGCATCGCCTCGGCATTTCGCGCGCGGAAGCTAGACACCCGACTTATCGTTGCCGAAAGTGAAGCAGCAACACCGGTCACCGCCGCGCTGGCGGCAGGGCGGCCAGTGCCAGTGACCATGGAGCCATCCTTCATATCGGGCGCAGGGGCGCCATTTGTACTTAGCGAAATGTGGCCGCTTGTCAGTAATCTGGTTGACGGCACGTTGGTGTCGACCGTCCCCGAAGTTGCCGCCGCAATAAAACGATTGTTTGAGAATAACCGGGTGGTTGCAGAGGGCGCCGGGGCAATCTCTGTCGCCGGCGCCGTCGGCAACAAGCAAGGGACCGGCAAAACCGTTTGCGTGGTTACTGGTGGAAACATCGACAAGGACGTCATGGCGAAAATTCTCCGGGAGTAGCCTTTTGTCTTCGACCTTTGATTGTTGATTCTGTAAACCACCCCGTCGCGCATTACGAAATGAATGCGCATGAGTTCCGCGATATCGTCGAGGGGGTTGCCCGCTGTTGCGATTATGTCTGCCTTTTTTCCTTTTTCAATTGACCCCAGGTCGTCCTCGAGTCCGAGCATGCGCGCCGCATTGACAGTAGCCGTCATGATCGCGTCAGATTGAGACATACCTCTTGCCACAAACTCCGGGAAATCGCCGGCATTGTTTCCCCATGTGTAGACGCCTGCGTCCGAAGCATAGGCAAGATTACGGATTCCATGGTCGTAGGCTTCGATCATCGCAAACGGTCTTCGCCGGATCGCCTGGAATCGCAACAGAATTGGCTCCGGCAACCATCCCCATAGTCCATTGTGAAGCGTTTCCTCGGTATCGCCAACAGCCATCACCACGCCATAAATGTGAGATTGAAAAAACACATCGCTGCCTAATAGTCGAAACGTGTCGTCATCGTAGAGATGTGCCGAATCGATGATATCGGCGCCCGCGCGAAGCGCTGCAGCGATACCGGGCGCATGATGTCCGTCTGCGATCACTTTTCGCCCCAGCGAGTGCGCCGTCTCAACGATTGCCGTCATTTCCGCATCGGTCATCGTCTGCGGGACAGGATTCGATGAGAGCAGGCTGCCTGTATTGAAAAAAACAATAATATCGGCGCCGCGTTTCACTTCGTGTCTCACTGCGCGGCGGCAATCGTCGGCGCCGTCGCACACCGAGCGCAGATCGATAGCCGCCATAACCTCGTCACGATAGGAAGCGGCGCGCTCCAGACCGGTTGCAGCGATGGGTGTCCCGGCAGACAGTATCCGGGGACCGGCCAGAGCGCCGCTTTTGACTGCGTCTCGCACGCCGAAAATCGCGTTCTCATGGCCAGGGTTGCCGACGCCGCCAAGATCGACAACAGTCGTAAATCCGGCCTGCAACGTGAGTTGGGCGTGACGACTTGCCGTAAGTGCGAGATCCGCTTCCGTTCGTGACAATTCATTGCCGAAATCGCCTGCGCCTGGCGACGATGCGAGGTGCACGTGTGAGTCAATCAGTCCGGGCAATACAAATGCTTGCGAAAGATCCACAAAACGGGCCGATGTATCATTAACAGCAGGATCTGTGAGGTCGATGAAGCCGCTACGGACCGCCGATACACGGCCGTTTTCGATAATAATGCTTTGCCGTTCGATCGGTTGATTTCCAGGGGAGGCCAGCAACCACCCGGCGTGGATAACCGTGACCTCACCGATAGCTATATCGTGAGCGCCGATTAGCACAATCGCCAGCAGGGGAACGTAGCGTCGCGTGCGCATGGCTTAAGCTGCAGCTTCCGGCACGAGCTTTCCAGGGTTCAGAATGTTGTTTGGATCCATTGCCGATTTCAGCGTCCGCATCAGGGTAATCGCCTCCGATCCGAACTCCTGTTCCAGGTACTTTTGCTTGCCCAGACCGACCCCGTGTTCGCCGGTACAGGTTCCGCCCATTGCTATAGCGCGCTGCACCATCCGTTCACTTATTTGTTGTACCTGTTCGAATTCGGATGGCGTGTCAGGATCAATCAGGAACGCGTAGTGAAAATTGCCGTCACCGATATGCCCAACCAGAAACGACGGTATCTTCGTGCTTTTGTCGACGTCCGCCTGTGTTTCGCGGATGCAATCGGCAAGGCGGGAAATAGGCACGCACACGTCCGTCGCGAACGCCCTGCTGCCGGGCCTGACGGCCATGACTGCGTACGCGGCCGAGTGCCGCGCATCCCACATTTCACGGCGTTGCTCTTCAAAGGCGGTCCATTCGAACTCCGAGCCGCCAAACTCCGCACAAATATCGCCGACGGTTTCCGCCTGCTCTTTTGCCGACGCGTTGCTGCCGTGAAATTCAAGAAACAGCGCCACCTTTTCCGAATACCGCGTTCCGGAGAAATCGTTGAGCGCTTTCATTTGAGCTGCATCGAGCAACTCGATTCGCGCAATCGGAATGCCAAACTGGATCGTTTGAATTGCTGTCTTAACGGCTCCTTCAACATCCTCAAAGTAAACTCTTGCCGACGAAATTGCCTCCGACCTGCCTTGCAGGCGCAACGTCAACTCCACGATAATTCCAAGCGTCCCCTCTGACCCAATAAACAGCCGGGTCAGGTCGTACCCTGTTGCCGATTTTCTCGACCGATTTCCCGTCGTAACCACACTGCCGTCCGCCATAACGGCTTTCAGGGACAAAACGTTTTCACGCATCGTTCCATAGCGCACGGCGTTGGTTCCCGATGCGCGGGTAGCGGCCATGCCGCCCAATGAAGCATCCGCGCCGGGGTCCACCGGGAAAAACAGCCCGCTGTCGTGCAGGTAGCTATCGAGCTGTTTGCGCGTGACGCCCGGTTGTACTATGCAATCCAGATCTTCTTCGTTGACCTGAATGATGGAATTCATGTTCGACACGTCGATACAAATGCCGCCGTTTGTAGCAACGACGCCACCTTCAAGACCGGTGCCGGTACCAAACGGGACGACCGGTATTCTGTGGCGGTTGCAGATCTCAAGCGCCTGGGACACGTCCTGCGTGCTGTGTGCGAAAAGGACCGCGTCCGGAGCCTGTGCCGGGTGCCACGACTCGTCACGGGAGTGATGATCGCGAACCGCGTTGCTGGTCGTCAGCTTGTCGCCGAAATGAATCTTCAATTCATCAAGCGCGATTCCAAGATTTTCAGCCATCTCGTTCACCGCTCTGTCGCTTCTCTGTAGATGACTGCATTAGTCTTTGTTACCGTGAGGCTTCAGCCGAATCCAGACTACGGAGTTTTGAATTGTGACGAGTAAACAAGGCAGCTTTCTGAAAGCTCTCGGGCCTGGCGTTTTGTACGCGGCAACGGCAGTAGGTGCATCGCACCTTGTGCAGTCGACCCGCGCGGGTGCGAGTTACGGCCTGGCTTTGGTTCTGCTGATTATGCTTACTTACATCGCCAAATATCCGGCGTTCCGATTCGGCGCCCAGTACGCCAGCGTCACCGGAAACTCGCTCCTGCACGGATACCGAAATCAGGGCAAGTGGGCGGTTGTGATCTACGTCGTCATTGCGCTCGGTACGATGTTCGCCGCGCTTCCGGCCGTTACGCTTATCACTGCCGGTCTTGCGAAAGTCGCTTTCGGTTTGCAGATGGGCACACTCGGAATCTCGATCATTATTCTGGCCGTATGCACTGTCATCCTGGTACTTGGCGGTTATCACCTGTTGGATCGGCTGGTCAAAGTGCTGATGGTGATTCTCTCTGTCGCGACACTCGCGGCGACCATCCTGGTCATACCGAAGATCGACTGGGCTATTTCCGGAATGATTGTGCCAAGGGGAATTGTCAGCACCGATGTGTTCTTCATTGTCGCATTGCTTGGCATGATGCCGTCCTCGGTCGATATATCCGTGTGGCACTCCCTGTGGTCTGTGGCAAAAGCGCGAGACAGCGGTCATCGACCAACCTTGCGAGAGTCTTTGACCGATTTTCATATCGGGTATGTCGGTGCATTTGCGCTCGCTATTTGCTTCGTCTTGCTTGGTGCAGGGCTGATGCACAATTCAGGCGTCGAATTCGAATCCGGAGCGGCGGGGTTTGCGGCACAGTTAATCGAGTTGTACAAGCTGTCACTCGGTGACTGGAGCGGGCCGTTGATTGGGGTCGTCGCAGTCGCGGTAATGTTTTCCACCGTACTGGCTGGTTTGGACGGATATCCGCGAGCCGCCGTCAGCCTGGTTCGGATATATACAGGACAGGAGGCCCCCGCAGACAAGGCGCGCGCGTTGTTGACAGACAAGAAGGTGTACACGTCTGCCGTCATTGCACTGGTACTGGGTTCGATACTCATCTTGTACTTATTTGTAACGTCGCTGAGAATTGTGATCGATGTTGCGTCTACGATTTTGTTTTTGTTCGCGCCCGTAATCGCCTTGTTAAATCATCGGGTCATGACTGGCCCAAAATTTCCGGCCGATGCTCGACCAGGTCGGGGCCTGATGACCTTGAGTGCCATCGGTGTTATCTGGATGACCGCCTTTTCTGCTTATTTCCTCTACCTGAAGTTTCTCGCCTGACTCAATCATTAATTGGCAAATTGAGTTTCGAGCGGTCAATTAACTGACCGCCCTTTATGACCTGAACAATTTGTTTGGCGTTGTTAATATCTACAGTGGGATCGGCCGCCAGCACGACCATATCGGCAATTTTGCCCTCTTCAATCGACCCGAGATCTTTCTCTTTGCCGAGGAAAATAGCGCCGTTCAGCGTTGCGATTCGAATAATGTCAGTGGGCGAAATTCCGGCATCCGCCAATAACTCCAGTTCACGATGTAACGCCGGCCCCGTCGTTTGATCAGTGCCTGCAACCAGGACGCCGCCTCCGTCATTTATTTTGCGCACGTTTTCCTGTGCAACAGTGGTCATGATCTTCATCCACCAGGTCCATTTTCGTTCCTGGTACTCTTTGCGTTTCTCTGTTTTCAGAATTTCGATTTCCTGAGGCGTCATGGTCGCCTGATACAACGGTTCATCGAGATATTCCGGGTGTTCGGCAAGACGGCTGTAGTTTTCACCTATGGTCAGTGTAGACACCATTGGAATTTTCTTCGCGCCCATTAGCCTGACGAAATCATCGGTTACGGGACCCTGAATAATCGGATGCGCGAGCGTGTCGACGCCGGCGAAAATTGCCTGTCGAGCGCGGTATTCGCTTGACGTATGTACGGTCGTCCGGATGCCGCGATCGTTGTAGTAACTGACAATCCGCTGCATCAGGTCGAGAGGTAAAATCGGAATCATCGGGCGCGCACCCCAGCCGCGCTCTTCGTACGTCATTTTCAGAATATCCGGCTGCCGCTCAATGTGTGCATCCAGCGCCGGTATAGCGTCTGGCCAACTATCGACAAGTGTGCTGAATTCGCCGCCACCGTGACTGCCCGGGTAGGTCACGATGGCGCCGGTTGCAAATATTCGCGGGCTGGTAAGTTTGCCGCTTCGCTCTTCGTCCCTCAGTTTGAGAATGTAATCCGGGACATTGCCGGCGTCGAAGACGGTCGTTACGCCGGAATATATATAACTGTGCAGTGCACGTATGCCTTTGGCCTGATCGTTATTGATCTTTAGGCCTTCCGGTGTTACTTCGACACTGCCCGTTAAATGAATATGCAGATCCATCAGACCGGGTATCAGGTATTTGCCGGTCCCATCAATGCGATTCGTTGCTGCACGGGAATCCATCGAATTACGCGATATCTCCGCAATTCGATCGCCATCTATCAATACGGATGCACCGCTAACCGGCATACGCCCGGTACCGTCGATTAACGTGACGTTTTCGATCAGCAGCGTGTCGGCTGAGGCGCCAAATGCGCAGCCAAGCACAATGCTCGCAAAAATAATGCTCAGGAAATCGGGGCGAGAGTCGTTATTCATCGTTTAGTGTTCCTGCTCGGTTTGATTGCTTGAAAACGACACCATCTCGCATGATGAACTGCACGCGGAGCACCTCGCTGATTTCGTTCAGCGGGCTCCCCGCCATCGCAACAATGTCGGCCGCTTTGCCTGCTTCGAGCGAGCCAATTTTATCGGTCACACCGGCAGCTTCGGCCGCATTTACCGTCCCCGCCATCAGTGCCTCCATTTCAGTCATGCCTGCATTCACGTATTCGACAAATTCGTTTGCGTTTTCGCCATGAGGCGAGACGCCCGAGTCTGTTCCCAACGCAATATTGACGCCCATATCGTGAGCAAGCCGCGTCATGTCTTTGGGTTGCCTCCCCAGTCGCAACAATTTTGCCATGATGGGCGGCGGCATATCCTTGAACGGCCCCTGTTTCATCTTTTCCGGCGTGTCACCAACCGCCGTAATCGGGTAGACCGTTGGAATCATCCATGCACCGGTTTCTTTGAAGAGCTCCATTGTGCCTTTGTCCGCCCACATGGAATGTTCGATCGAGTCAAAGCCGGCTCGCAGCGCAGCTTCGATACCCGCTTTTTCATGCGCATGCGCCGTTACCTTGCGACCGAGTGCGTGCGCCGTTTCGGCGATCGCACGCAACTCTTCGTCGGTGAATTGCTGCCCGGTTCCCGTGGCGGTTTCGCTCAGTACGCCGCCTGTCGCAGTCACCTTGATGACGTCAGCGCCGCGCTTTACCTGGCGGCGCACGGCCGCCCGGCAGCTATCGGCACCGTCACAAACGCCGCTCGATGGCATAACGTCCAGAATTTCCTGTCGATACCCGTGTATGTCTCCGTGCCCGCCAGTCGGCGTAATGGATTCGCCTGCTGCAATTATTTTTGGGCCGTCAATTTTGCCGGCCTTGATTGCGTCGCGAAGCGCGAATATTGCGGTTCCCCTGGAGCCGAGGTCTCGTACAGTGGTGAAGCCGCCAAGCAGCGTTCGGCGGGCGTACATCTGCGCCGTGAGAGCGAAATCTGCATCGGTCTTGGTGACCGCGTCCGTTTTTCGGCCACCTCCGGCCTGTCCCGAAAGATGTACATGAAGATCGATGAAGCCCGGCATAACAAAATTATCGGAAAGATCCACGATCCGGACATCGCCATCGGCTTCAATGTCTCCGGCTTGCGCATATCCGTCCCGAATTTCAACGACCAGGCCGTTTCTTACGATAATGCTTTGTTGCGTTGCCGGCGCTTCACCGGGAATCGCGAGCAATGTGCCTGCGTGAACAATTGTCGTGCCCCGGGGAATGGAATATTCGGGCGGCTTGTAGTAATCGGCTGCAGTTGCGCCAATGCTCCATAAGCAAGCGAACAGAGCAGTAATGCCTGAGGCGACGACCAGTCCAGGCTGCTTACGTGGATCGGGTTGATGCATGGGAAAGCCCCTCTTAAATAAAAAGAGGACAGTCACCTGAGTGATGACTGTCCTCTGCCAGATCAATTCCCGACACCGAACGAGGTCGGCAGAGGTCGGGTTATCCGCTAGGTGCGACCGAAGCCTTTTGTGAACCGGACACCAACAGTCTCCGGGCGGTTGGTGACCTTGCTTGATGGCTGTCCGCCGCCAGGGCCTTCAATATAGACGTCACCGCGCTCATCGAACACGTTTTCTATAAACAATGCTATATCGAGGTCCATGTCATTATTTCGAAATGTCGCTCGAAAATTGAGGATGGTATACGAATCCTGGAAACGATTGGCTGCTGCATCCGGCCGCAATTGTGTGAATGACTCGTCCGTATAACTACCCTCCAGCCGCACGGCACCATCCCAGCCCGCTAGCGGCAGTTGGTAACTGTATTGAGCGGTGAAACCAGCGGTCCATTCCGGTATTCGCGGCAGTTGATCGCCGGCCAGACCCGGCGCTACGATGTCGTCCGATACCTGGTCCTCTGTCAGTTCTTTCTTGCTCAGGTAGGTCACCTGACCTGTGAGATAAAAGTTATCGCCAATCGCCGAGGCCAATTCCACTTCGATTCCCTGCACCTCGGCTGTGCCCGCATTTCCAATAAAGCCAAAGGCACCGGTCGTATCCTGACCCGCAACCTGCAGATTATCCCATTCCATGAGAAATACGGACGAGTTTAGCGTCGTCCGATTGTCCGCAAACTGCGTTTTTATACCGAACTCGTAGTTGACCAATTCGTCGGCCAGAAACGACTCAGGTATGTTAATTGCGCCGATGCCACGGTTGTTCGTGCCGCCCAGGCGAAAGCCGTTCGAACGGACGCCGTACAAAGTTATATCGTCGTTCAAGTGCCAGGCAAGCGCGACCTTCCAGGGTGTCTCACTATCGTTTAGCGTGTTAACGCTATCAGGCGTCGCACCGTCGGGAGTACTTGGATCAGGCGGGTTGGGTGCAAACGCGGCAAACTGAAACTTGGTGGATCCTGTTTCTTTGTGATCCACATTGAACCAGCGTGCACCTACGTTCAAATTGAGGCTGTCGGTAATCGCCCAGTCGATTTCGCCAAAGACGGCCGTTTCTTCGATTTCCTTGCTGTCCGTTCGGGCGAAGACACAGGGATGACAGCCCGGAATACCGGCGCCGAGATCACTGGTCGGCGGCACGGTGGGCGGAACACCAGGACTAAATGTTACGCCCTGGGCGTTGATGACAGGCACAAAGCTTTGGAAGTCACTGTCTCGCTTTCTGTAAAAGGCACCGGCGACCCACTGAATGGGTGAATCGGCGTTTTTCGAATTAAGACGAAGTTCGAAGGTGTCCTGTTCGAGTCTCTGTTCCTGGTCGGTCAGCGCGTAGAGCAAATCGGCGCGCAAGCAATCCGCCGGGTCGGCCGCCGGATCACTACAAGCTAGTTTTCCGAGGTCTCCCTGTAGCAGGAACGTGACAATCCAGGTGGAGTCAAACTTGAAATCGAAGTCGCGTTCGTAGTGCGATACGGTCGCGGTAAGATTTGCGAATGGCACTTCGAATTCGCCGGTCAGGCTGTACAGAGTCTGTTCATCCGGTTTGGGCGTCAACGCGTAATCACCGCTCCTGAACTCTCCTTCCTCAAAAAATGTAAAGGCCGCAACACTATCGGCGTTGCCCGCGTACACCGGGTCTGTCGGGGCCGCATTGTAAGCATCGAAGGGGTGATAGCGCGCATCACCGCCGGTCTGGCGATCCTGCCACCAAAACTGTGCCCTGATTGTCGATCTGTCACTGGCTTCCCAAGTGAAGTTTGTCCGCAAGCCGGTGGTATGTGCCCAGTTGTAGTCCTGTTGGTTTAGACAGGCTAACTGTGTGTCGGGGAGTCGCGGATCTTCGGCCGGATTCAAAGCCCGACACCTTGTATTGTCAATGTAGCCGGCATCCTCACCATCGTAAACGAGGGCACGAACCGCCAGTTTTTCGCTCAGTGGCACATTAACTACGGCCTGGTAATTCCAGTTGTTTTCGGCGGACGGTGTTGTTCGCGAGAGTTCCGCGCTGACATACGATTCCCACTCGCCCATGACCGGCTGCGCGGTGAGAAATCGTACGGTGCCACCCTGGGAATTTGCGCCAAAGACCGTGCCCTGCGGGCCACGCAACACTTCCACGCGTTCCATGTCGTAGAGCTTGAGATCGGTTGTCTGCGCGCCACTGTCAGAGGTGGAACTTTGCACGCCTGGCAACGGGACTTCGTCGTAATAGACGGAGACCTGCTGTTGACCTGCGGACTGAATGCCGCGAATAACGTATTTCCGTTCGCCAGGGCTGGTATCAAGAAAAGTAAGACCTGGAATCTGGTACGCAAAATCCTCGAAATCGGAAACCATCATGTCTTCGAGAGTTTGGCGATCAAGCGCACTGATGGCGATAGGTATTTCCTGCAGGTTTTCTGCGCCCAGCTTGCGGGATGTGACAATGATTTCTTCGATGGCGCCGTCGTCAGATCCGGCGCTTTGCGCCATTGTCGGACCCGCTGTGAAGATTACCGCCGCCGCAAAAGCAGCGTTAAATAGTGTGACCAGTTTCTGATACCGCATGATGACCCCCTGTAATCAATGGTATTTTTCACAGTTGCGATTGCAACTGCTTTAAACCTAAACATTTCATAGTTAGAGTATGCTTAATCATATATTTAATCAACAACCTGAAAACTGCGATACCGGTTTTGCAAAGCAACTTCATACCGATCGCTTATAAGCCGCTAACGAGTCCCGGTCGCGGTAATTACTGACTAAAAGCTGACGCTTTTTCGACAAATGGTTGCCTCCAGTCAGGAAATCGGTCGCTGAATATATCGTCGCGCCCGTAGTGTTCCTCCAACAAACGAGCCTTCGCCGTTCCACCATGCCACAGGTCATATTTCGGATCGGCATAGCGATCGAAATAAGCGGCCAGCCGCGCGTCGAGGGCCGCAACAATGTCCGCATGAGCCGGCGAATCAATGAGGTTTGACGTTTCTCCGACATCCGCGTTTAAATCATAGAGTTCTCGTGGATCGGTTGACGGGAAGCGCCTGATGTATTTCCACTTTGGAGTCTCGATAGCCCGGACAGTAGCGAACTCGAAGTACACCGTGTCATCCCACTCGATTTTCTCTCCGCGCAATGATGCGGCGAAGCTGTTGCCAGCACCATTTGGGATTTCGATACCGGCAAGGCCGACGTAGTCTAATAGAGTCGGCAGGATGTCAACCTGGCTGATCATGATGTCAGAAACGATATGCGCGGGAATCTGCTCCGGGTGCCTGAATATCAATGGCACTTGCATGTTGATGTTGTAGGCGGCAAACGGGTATGACCATGACGTGTTGCCCCAGAGTCCGTGATGACCGTACGAGGCTCCCTGGTCTGACGTATACACAACAAGGGTGTTGTTCTGCAGGGCCCTGGACTCCAGTGCTTTCAGGATCCTGCCAACACCCTCGTCGACCATCGCGGTTTCCGACGCCGCATTCACCATTGCCGTTTTATTATTGAGCGCCTCGATCGCGGTCCAGGCGGTGGTCCCTTCACTGACCATCAACCCGCTGGGGTCGCGCCCCTGGGCCCAGGATTTCAGAAACGGGTGAACCGGTTCCTGAGGAAATGACGGCGTGTGCTGCCGGTAATACTCTGCGTAGCGATTATTCGGCTCCATCGTTACGGTTGGCGGAAGCATGTAGGGGCCGTTATACGTCAGGAGAAGAAAGAAGGGTTGATCCACTGACTGCTGTTCGATGAAGTCCACTGCCCGCCGTGTCCAATAATCCGTGAGATGTTCCGGTGTCCGATAGGTTTTTCCATTGTCGATAACCGTTTCGTCATAAAACGTTGTCGTGTGGCCGCCCGGAAACGTTACCCAGAAATCAAAACCCAATTGCGGTTCCTCCTGAGCCCCCAGGTGATATTTACCCACAAGAGCTGTGCGGTACCCGACATCCTTGAGGGTTTGTGGCAAGTTGCGGAATTCTTCGATGGCCGACCAGTCATCGACATCGACATGCATCGGCAGCGCAACGTGCACGCCGGTTTGCGACGGGAGCAGGCCAGTCAATATCGTTGCTCTGGTCGGCGAGCAGACCCCGCTGACCGAGAATGCCCGATTGTATTTGATGCCTTGTGCAGCGAGTCGATCGATATTTGGCGTGAGAATTTCGGTGTTGCCGTACGCGCCTAGCAGAGTCTGGCTCTGATTATCCGAGACGATCAAAACGATATTGGGGAGTGTTGCGGCAGCAGTGATATTGGAAACGAGCAGTAAGGCTGTGAGCACCATACGGGTGCTCATTCTTCGGCCTCGATGTTAAGCTGAATTCGGTGCAGATACTCCTTCAACGTTTCGATCTCATTGTTTGAAAACCCGCTGAGCGCTCGTTCCTGGTGCTTTTGCGCCGTCGGATAGATTTCTGCAAATGCAGCATTTCCGGCGGCTGTCAAACTGACGTGCACAAAACGTGAGTCCTTTTTCGACGTCTTACGCCTGACCAGGCCGTCGCTCTCCAGATGCGCGACCACCCGGCTGATAGAGGGCTGGTCCATGGCAGTTAAATCGACAATTCGCCCGAGAGACATCTCACCGTTTGCGCGCAAAACGGAGAGTACCCGCCACCTGGAAATATTGACTCCCGATTTGCGCAGGCGACCGCGCAGACGTTGGGTCATTTGATTGTTAATCCGATAAACAACGTAAGGCACAAAGTTCTGCAGCCACTTGTTTCCGTCCATCGCTATTGGCACGTCGCCCCCCACCGGACATTGGTCTTTGAGAATATATCTGTTTTCATGTATTTTCGCCATGCAACGGCAGGCAACTAAAAATTTAATGCATATGAATACCGGAACGGGGTCCATGACGGTTGATGCGGAGACGGACTGGGCCGCCATTCGAGCGCGTTTTCCGGTTCTGGAAAAGAAAACCTATCTGAATAGCTGCGCGTACGGTGCGTTATCTACTGACGTAATAGCCTCGTTGCAGGCATACATCAATGATCGTCTGGAGAAAGGAACCGACTGGGCCTACTGGGTAGCGCGCAATGACAGTGTCCGCACGGCGGTTGCCGGGTTTCTTGGTGC
>Ga0255056_10000082_pt1 | contig 22331 bp, 25 predicted proteins | sample Cases_109_1_MG_FD_183639 | JGI IMG/M metagenome (GOLD analysis project Ga0255056, IMG submission 183639) | Seawater microbial communities from Amundsen Gulf, Northwest Territories, Canada - Cases_109_1 | ecosystem: Environmental > Aquatic > Marine > Gulf | place: Canada: Northwest Territories... | reverse complement strand
GGCGGCGGTTACGGCGGCGGCTATGGCGGCGGTGGTGGCGGCAAAGGTGGCGGCATGCGACAACAACAACCGCCATGGCAGCAACAACAACAACAACAACAACCGCCATGGCAGCAGCAACAACCCGGCATGATGGGCGGGGTGCCCGGAGCCATGGGCGGTAAAGGCGGCGGCATGGGCGGCAGTCGGTACGGTGGTGGCGGTGGCGGTAAAGGCGGCGGCGGCCAAAATCAGGGTTACGGGTATAACCCGCAATTTAATTACACTTCAGGCGGCGGGCAGCGATACGGCGGCGGCGGCGGTAAAGGTGGTGGCGGCGGCGGTAAAGGCGGCGGCATGGGCGGTTTCGGTGGGCGCTTTGGTTAAATTATGAATGAGCCAGCTTTACAACTTGCAACACCAATAGGCGGTGTCCCGCACGACAAGATATTTGACGTGTGGGATAAAGTTGAACCAATGTTGAAACGCGCCGTAACGCCGGATACCGGTTTCAATATGTACCATGTACTAATGGAACTACAAACACGACAAACACAGTTATGGGTGATTGGCGACTTCGATGCGGTATTTACGACCAAAATAATTACTCGCCCGCTGGATCAGGTATTGTGGGTGCAGTTCATGGCGGGCGAGAATTTACCGTTGTGGTATGAGGATATGATCGAATTGTTGGAAAGCTTTGCAAAAGCCCACTACTGCGCCGGTATCGAATGGTCCGGGCGCATTGGCTGGCATCGGTTTTTCAAAAGCCACAAAGAACACGGTTTTAATGGCGCTATGGTCACCATACGCAAGGATTTATAACCATGGGTACTGGTAAAGGCGGCGGCGGTAGTAGCAACACGGTTACGCAAAACGCTGATCCGTGGAGTGGGCAGCAGCCTCATTTGCTGAACATGATGAGCGAAGCCGAAAGGCTTTATGGCTTTGGCGGGCAGAATTTCTATCCTGAAGCGACTTACGTTCCGTTTTCGCCGCAGACGCAATTCGGGCTGGACGCTAATTTTAACCGCGCTTCTGGCGGCTCGCCGTATCAGGATGCGTTAGCTGGTTACATGACTGGTTCCATGAACCAACCCCAGTTTGATCTGGGCGGCGCTGGCGCCGGGGCCACGCAGTTAATGCAAGGCATCCAACCGGGGCAGCAAGGTTTAGCCAATTTTGCCCCCGGCGCATCGAACGGCTACGGCGGGTTCGCGGGCGCCATGCAACACATGGGGCAGCCGAACCAAGGCGCTATGCCACAGGCTATTCAGACGGCCGGGCAAGGCATGCAAATGCCGGGCTTCGGCACCGGGTTCAGCAGTTCCGATTATATAAATCGAACCCTAGCCAATGACCCGTCACTGGGCGGGGCTATAGGTAGCGTAGGTGGTTATGTCGGCAGCGGGGCCGGTAGCCAGCAATTAGATGCAACCGCGGGCGGCGGTTTCCTTGGCGGCAATCCGTTTCTGGATCAAACATTTGACACCGCTGCCGGGAGAATGGCAGAGGTCTACCAAGAAGCGGTGCAGCCCGGTATTAATGCGCAATTTGGTATGGGCAGTCGGGCCGGATCGGGCCTGCATGGACAAGTCACAGCCAATGCGGCCGGTGAACTGGGTGAAAGCCTAGAGAGTCTAGCCAATAGCATTTACATGCCAGCCTATGAATCTGAACGTGACCGGATGGTACAGGCGGCACAAGCCGGGGGCGGATTGGATTTGGGCGAAGCCGGATTGGGCGCCGATATATTTGCTGGCGAACGGCGCAACCAACTTGGGGCTGGTGGATTAGGCGCCGGTCTGTACGGTACGCAGGAAGGTCTGCGCCAAGGTTACACCGGACTGGGCGGTACCCAATTCGGTCAGCTATCTAATGACGATTTATCGCGGTTAGGATTAGGTAGTGGTTTGTACGGCGGTGAACAAGGCCGCGGCGTACAGGCGTCAGCCGGGTTAATGGCTGGTGGTGCGCAGGGTATCGAAGGCATGGGCGATCTGTACGGCAACATTAGCGCCGACCAGTACCGCGGCGCTACTATGACTCCGCAGGCGTACAACATGGATTACGGCGACATTGACCGCATACTGCAAGGCGGCGGTGCCATCGAAGGGCAAGCCGCTAACGTGTTGGCCGATTCTATGCAACGGTACCAGCATGGCCAGAACCAGCCGTGGCAGAATTTGGGGCAGTACGCCAATGTGATACAGGGATTCCCGCAGGGTTACGGCACACAAACACAATCCACTACGCAGGGTGGCGGTAGTGAAGGTCAAGGCATGATTGGTGGCGCTATGGCTGGCGCACAAGTCGGCGCTAACTTCGGACCGTGGGGCGCCATTATTGGCGCTATCGGCGGCGGCATACTGGGGAGTTTCTAAATGGGTATCAATATCCGGCCATGGCTAAACGCCCCGGGGCAGAGCGAAGGGCTTAACCTGAACCAAGGTCAAGTAGATTTAATGCAATTGCTGGGGTCGCTGGGCAGTAGCGGCGGCTTATCCGGCGGCGCTGCTAGCGGCAGCGGTACCGGTGGCGGTGCGCCCAGCGGTGCAATAGGCGGCGGCTTCGGCGGCTACGGTGGCGGTGGCGGTGGCGGCGGCATAATTCCGACCGGGGGCGCGGGCGGCGCAGGCGGCGGCGGCATCGGCGGCAGCGCCCCGGGCAGCCCGGGGGGCGTAGGCGCTATCCCAGACATACTAGGTATGCTCGGACTCGGCGGTGGCGGCGGCGGTGGCGCTGGTCCGGCAACACTTCCCACCGCAGGCGGCACAGCCACGCCGATGGGTTTACCGCCGGGCGCAACAGCCCCGGCAGCATCGCCACCTATTACCGGGTTACCGTCGAATACGGCAGGCCCGGGCGGGTACTTCCCGCAAGGTAGCGCGGCGGCAGCGGCCAGTGCCCAAGGCACACCAACTACCACAGTTAATCCGAAACCAAAGCCAGCATGGTTTGAAGCAATGTTTGGGCAACAAGCAGGCGGCCCGGGGCAGCCAGTTAATCCCGGTGTGCAGACCAGCGGCGGAATGCTCAATAATATGATGAGTGGGCCGATGGGTCAGATTGGTTTGGGCATCCTGTCTGAAAACACCAAAGAATTTGGCGGCGACCCATACGGGGCCGCTATTCAAGGCATGCAACGGGCGCAACAAAACCAGATACTGATGGAATCCGTAAACCAGCGGCGGCGCGATCAGGCGTATTCGGATGAGCAGCGCGACATTAAAGATACTGCCCGGGAAGGTATCAGCAAGGTATTGCAAAGCCCCGAGTCGAAGATATTGCCGCGATCCACGCTGGACGCATTGGGCGAACTGGCGAAGCTGGACCCGACCGAAGCCATGAAGCAGTACACCGATTTGCTGAAGGCCACCCGTCTTTACCAACAAGAAAATCAGCCGGGCAAACAAAATTCCACTTTCTATACCGCTGATTCATGGCAAGAATATCTGGATACCGGCTACGATAAAAATGGTATTTGGCATAACGACAAGTCTGATTCCACAGTGCTGGTAGCCCGTGACAAGGGGCTGGATGACGCCATACGCGAATACGGCAATATAGCCGTGGAAGCAGAAACGGATGCTGGCCAAATGTTTCAGGTTGCCGATGCTTACGCACAATTCGCGGCGTCAGCCGATGGCCAAGGTTTAATGGCCGCTGGTGCTGGTGCGTGGATCAATGAAAATTTCAAACGGCTGTTTGGTAAAGAGGACGCGCTATCGCACATGCGCGCCGAGTACACCCGATTGAAAAACAAACTGGTGGTAGGCGACTTGCCCCCGGGCATTGCGTCTGACCGTGACGTAGCGTTAATTATGGAAGGGTACTTTGATGATAAAGCCCATCCGGCGGTTATCGCTGCGCAAATGCGTGGGCTGGCCAAGTTAAAGATGTTGGAAGCGGCGCGTAACAGTTTCCGTGCTGATCTGGCGTCACGACAAATGCATGAACGTGATTTTGCCATGCGCTGGAAAGAACGGGCACCGGGTGAAGTGCTGGGCATTCAGAATCGTTATGGCTACAGTAGAGTCAATCCGGGTGAGGACATAGCCGCCGCAGTCATAGCCGACTGGGAAAAACGGAATAACGTACAGACACATACCATAGGCGGTGACGCTACGGCGCCAGAAGATATGACCATGCAAGAACGCATGAACGCTGCTACCCGGGCCAGCACGGGCGGCGGCGGCGGTACTTCGGTGCAGATAGTCCAATGACAGTAATACGAAAAGTTAGAATTGAAGGCGGGCAGGAAATATCCGTGCCCATGCCGGACGGTTCCACTGACGAAGAACTGCTAGCCAAAGTAGAAGAAATGCACTCAAAGGGGCAGTTTGAATTTGGTGGCCGGGATATGTTTCGTATGGCTTTTCAAGGCGCGTCATTCGGCTTTTCCGATGAAATTTTATCCGGTATCGAATCAGCATTTACCGATGAAACTTATAAAGGCGCATTGAAAGAAAACCGGGCGCTGGTTGAACAGTCATACGAAAAGGATTTTGCTAAAGCCATGGCCAGCGAAATTGCCGGGGGCTTTGCGACCGGCGGTGTAGGCGGTGCCAAGACATTGGGCGGTATGGGCTTACGGCATGCGCTGCCGCAAATGGCCAAACTAGGTGCCGGGTTTGGTGCTACCGCTGGGGCTGGATATTCCACGGACAGCCTTATGGACAAGCCCATGGAAGTATTCAGCGACGCTATTGTAGGCGCCGGTATAGGTGCTACGGGCGGTGTGGCGTTAGGTGGGGGCGCCGCTGGTGTAGGCCAATTAGGCAAGATGGTCGGCCGCTACCTAGGTTCCGGGCGCAATAAGCGGTCAGCCGAAAATCAAATCCGCAAAGCTTTACTAGCCAGCGGTAAGTCAAACGAAGAAGTTACCGAAATACTGGCCAGTAACCCGGCCATGATTTTAGCTGATGTAGCGCCGCAAACCCAAGGCTTGGCGGCTGAATATGCCACGCCACAAATGGTGAAAAATTTAGAGGGCCGGACCAAGGAACAAGCGGACCGGCTAATGCCTAAAATACAAAAAGCTTTGGAAGCCGAAAGTGACGATTATTTTAAGGCTCTAAATGCGGTAGAAAAAACCGTTGGTGAAAAAGTAGACCCACTGTATGCGGCGGCGTATTCGCAGCGCAATAAAATGTCTGATGAGGGCGAAGCATGGTTAGCTAAATTCCTGAAAACTAAAAAGGGCGCAAAGGCCCAGCGCGAAGCTGAAGAATTGCGCGCATGGGACGAATTAAACGAAATGGATTTTAGGTACACCGATCCGGCGTCGGGTGAGTCAACTACATACGCCGGGCGCTGGTCGGATTTGGATTACCTGCAAGAAGCATTGTCCGATATGGGCCGCACGACAAAAATGCTGAAAAGCCGTAAAGGCAAAAAGATACGAGACTCGCATAAAAAATTGGTTGGCTACATGGAAGAATCCAATGCGCCGCTAGCCGAAGCCCGCACATTATGGCGCGGCAGGCGAGCCGGTGAACGGGCGGCAGACATGGGCCGTAATATATTCGGAAAGAAAGGGCTGGATTTTATAAATAGCGGCGAGTACGCCAAACTACCGTCCGCGGAGCAAAGCCATTTCAAAATTGGTGTTATGAAAGCCATTAAAGATTTACTGGGCACCAAAAAGAATTCATCCGAATTGGCATCGACGCTGGAAAACACTCCGAAATTCAGGGAAGCCCTACGCAAAATATCGAGTGACCCCAAAGAATTCGATAAATTAATGCGCGCCATAACGCAGGAAACGGATATGTGGCGAACCGGGGCTATTGTAAAACGTACAGCCGAATCCATACCCGTGGAAGGCACACACCCGATAGCGGCGCTAGTACGCAGTTTGGTGGTTGATACCGTTATGAACCCGGAAGGTGGCCAGCGATTGGCTACGCATACCGCGGGGCGGAATGTGGTACGTGAAATGTTCGACCCGCATGGCGGGGCGCAAACAAAGCAGTTTATGAGCGATATGCTGCAACAGAATCAACTGCCCAAAGGTGTTATGAACCAACCATCATTTGTTACACCAATGGGTGCGGGTAGTAGTGCTACGGCTGGCGCCGCGCCCGGGTTACTTAACTCGCCAACGACAAACCCGCTGATAGCCATTGATCCAAACCAAGGGCTGCTGTAATGCAAGGCCCAGCGTTCGCGGTAGGTGAATTACTAGCGCAGGTACGACCCAGCGGTACCACGGCGGTCACGGCGTACACTGCCATATTGCGGACTGAAATAACGCTAATAAGTATAGTCGTCACTGGCGCCGGTAATGTCGCGCTGGAAATGTATTTGGATGATGACGGCACCACATACGACAATACAACGATAATTTCTAACGTCACCAAAGCCAGTGCTGGCGATGATATAATTTTTCAGGCACGATTCGCCGGGGGCGGTATTTTTGTTAAGGGCGGCGGCAGTTTAGGTATTAAGACTGATACAGCGAATGACCCGAATTTTAGCATTTGGGGCGTGACGCAAAGCATTGCCGAAGGTACAAGGGGCGGAAGATGACCATTGAATTAAATGACTGGGACATAGCGGCAGCGAATAATAACGCTACCCCGCCGGATGGCTGGCCTGAATCGACAATGGCGTACAGCCAAGTCAATAACACCGGCCGTGAAGGCATGGCGGTTATGGCCCGTTACTTTCAGGACATAAACGGCACACTGCAATTCGCTGGTCCGGCGAACGCATACACGGTCACGTTAAATTCCGGTTACTTGGCATACTTTCAGGGCATGTATATTGCCGCCGAAGTCAATTTAGAAAACACTAGCTCAGTAACGCTCGATGTAAATTCGCTAGGCGTGAAGTCGGTTACCGATCAGGGCGGCAATTCACTTAATGGCGGCGATTTGCAAGCCGGTGGTATTTATGAGTTTCGTTATGACGGCACAGTTTTTCAACTGCTCGGTTCAGTCGCTGGCGGCAATGTAATTATCGACAACGCGCAACTGCGCGCCGATATTAATACCGCGACACCGCCGACAACCGAAGCCGTTACCGGCACCTACGATATTTATGACGCTGACGGCACGGACGCATTAGCAAATTACGGGTATCTGGCAAGCAATACACTGCAAGTCAGAAATCTTATGCGCGCTGGCAATCTCGATTTGATTGCTACAGACGCTGGCGGTACACCCCGCATTTGTGTTTCTGGCGACCCAGACGGTCAAGCAGGGCTGTATAACGCGGGGGCTGTTACCGCCCGATCATTAGCCGCAGCTTCCGGCGGCCTTGAAGCCAACAACACGCTAACGGCGGCCGGTTTCGAGCGCGTAGTAACAGTTACAGAACACAACTTAAAATCGCCTACAGCATCGCCTGCGTTCACGGGCAACCCGACCGCGCCGACAGCGGCTGTCAATGATAACGACACTTCTATTGCGACCACGGCCTTTGTAGTGGCGCAGATTGCCGATGACGCGCCGACCAAAACCGGCGGCAATGCAAGTGGCAATTGGGCCATTGACATTACCGGTCATGCCGACAATATAAGCCCCGCTGATGAATCGGCCGATACCGCTTGCAACGTAATTTTCGTTACCGCAGCAACCGGCGTTTTGCCGCCGAAAACCGGCACGAATCTGACATTCAATTCATCAAGCGGCTTGCTAACCGCAACCGGCCTTGCAGGCGCGGGGTCAGGTATCACCGCGATCAATGCAACGAACATTGCGTCGGGAACGCTGGCAGTTGCACGCGGCGGAACAGGCGCAACGGCGACAACCGGAACAGGCAACAACGTACTGAGCGCATCGCCCACGTTCAGCGGCACACCTTTTGTTCCTAGCATAAATATCAACAGTACAGATTCAACTATAGGCCGCGCATCCGCAGGCAATATCGAAATCGAAAGCAGGCCAATAATTGCCCATAATGACGGGGCGTTACCTAGTGGCAGAGTTCATGTCAGTACGTCCGGCCCATCCGGGGGAGCAAACGGCGACATTTGGCTTGAACGGGAAGCCTAATGACTGACATGCACACCCGCGTTAGCGGGACATGGAAAACGGTTGCACGGCTACACACCCGCGTTAGCGGCGTCTGGAAAGAAGTTTTCCGGGGCTACGTTCGCGTCAGCGGTGTATGGAAAGAATTTTTTGGCGGCTTCGTTACTGTCACCAACATTACCGAATCGCATACCGACAGCAATGTTACGATATGCAGTATTCGATTCAACCGTGACGGCAGTATTGATGTTGGTAAAGGCTCAGGCTCGGCTAGTTACTCGCAAATTCATGCGGGCGAATGGTGGTCAAACGAACCAAATCAATTCGACATAGGCGACTTTTACGAAATCCGTTGCCAATCAGTCACGACCGGCAGCCCGGATTTAGTTTGGAATTTCGCGGAAGCCGCCGCTGTCGGCACATATATCGGCATGACCGCGAGCCGAGAATGGGGGGTTAATGCGCAAGGCGGCAAGATCGGCCCAAACACTAAATCAATTACCGTGTCGTCGTTTCAAATTCGGGTAAATGGTGGCGCGGTACAGGACACTTTCAACATATCAGTGACGGCGATCCGCGTATGATTATTCTGCCGCCTTACGCTTACGATTATGTGCTGATCGACCAGATTGATCCGGCGGATCGGTGGATTTTTAACAAGCTGGAACTGGCAACGCGGCTCGGACACGACTGCGGGCCGGAAAATGTAGTGCCGAGTTTCGGTGACTACTGTGTGCGCCCGGAAATGAGCCTGCACGGCATGGGTACCGGCGGCTTTTTCAAAGTACATACCGATAATTGGATGCAGGAGCCGGGCTATTTTTGGTGCGAATGGTTTAACGGCCCGCATCATTGGGTGCAGTACATCAACGATGTTGCCAAGTCGTACTCTACTGGCGTTATGAATAATACCGACAGATTAGAATGTGAGGAAAGCCCCGTGGCACAAGCCCCGGCGATACACCCGGTATTGCAAAACTTTTCGCGCTACATGCTGGTAGAGTTTATCGGTGACAAGATTATCGAGGCCGCGCCGCGATTTATGGTCGGTAATGCGCAGCATCGTTTCGTTGCCGACTACAGATCAATAAACCCGCGGTACAAACCTGAAGATGATGTAACTATCAAGTACGGCATGACCAACATGAAACGTGTGCCAATCACCATTAACGGCCATGACGGTTACACATGGGGCGATTCAGACCGCGTTGATTATAACCGCCGACCATTTGCGCCAACTCCACCGTAGGTAACTGACATGGATAGAGATACCTTAGTATTAATAATCATTGCCGTTGTGGTATTGATCGTGCTGCTATGGTCATTGCGCCGGAAAAGTGCGACCATTCGACGCTTGTTTAACATGATTCCGTTACCGGCCCCGAGTAGTGGCCGCCGCGGAAAGAAAAAGAAAAAGAAAATACCATGACCAAATCTAACGGCGATATTCCACAGCAACCGCAGCAACGTGCTATAGCGCGCCCGCAAATGTACATTGACGTTTTGCTAGCTGACGGTCAGAAATTCATTTTTGATTTGAGTACGGCGGAAGAATTAAAAAACGAACTTGACATGGCGCTTAAATCACTTGCCCCGCCTATGGAGATACAGGATCAGAGTGACTCGCCAGAAGCTGAGTAAATCGCTCAAAGTCTGTTATTACATGGACGTGGAAGCCCAGCAGCCGTAGCATTCGGATGCGCGCCCACTGTTGCGGCCGTGGTTTTTCAGTCGGCAGTTTGAATTCGACAAAAAAGATTTTGGCGCCGCGGCCGAAAAATAACTGATCCGGCCAGCTACGACTAATTTTATCGCATTTTAAGTGCGCCCAGCCGTGGGCCATGGCGTACTTAACACACTGATTTTCTAACCCCGATTCGTCCACGGGGTCATAGTTTACTTCATCTAAAATGATGTTAGCGGTATCGGTGAGTAGTTGGTATGCCTCATTCCCGCTATTCGGTAATTCATGCTTTGCTGTTTCAGATTTAAGATAATCCCGAATACGCTGGGCTTGCTGTTCTATCATTGTTGCCGCCCCTTCATGGATTCAAGCAGCGCCTGCAACCGGTCCTGCCGTTCATTGATGACGCCCAGCACTGTGGCGTCGATGGTGTCATGCACCATGATTGGATGCACAAACACCGTGGGCGCTGTCTGACCGGTGCGGGCCAGCCGTCCCACTACCTGCTTATACATGCCGCCGGACCATGGCATGGTGGTGGTGGCTATGTGGTGCGCCCCGGAGTGCTGAAGGTTCAGCCCGTGCCCGGCTGACTGCGGGTGCAGCGCCAGCAGTTCCAGTTCGCCACTGTTCCATGCGTCGATGGTTTTGGCAGCCGTTTTATCGGTCACGCCGCTTAAAAAACCTATGCTTGTAAAGTGACGGCGCAACATGGCCAATTCTTCTTTGAAGTGGTACACGATCATTAACTGCTGGCCGTTTAATTCTGAAATTAAATCGTCCAATTCGTCCAGCTTCAGCCGGTGGTGCGTTACCATGGGTTCGCCGTCTATATATGAGAATCCGGCCGTGATCTGTTGCAGTTTCCCGGTAAGCACCGCCTCATTGGCCGCGTCGATGGTTTCATCGTCCATGGCCGCTATCAAATCTTTTTCCAGCTTGAGGTAGAACTGCCGGGTTTTCTGATCCAAGTACACCCAGCGCGGCGGCAGCGTGACTACTGCCGGTAAGCCTTTACCTTCCAGCCGAAAAGATATGTCGGCTATTTTTTCTTCGATTAGCTTTTGACTGTTTGGCAGCGCCGCCCAATTGTATTGGTTGTAATCAGTCGGGTAGAAATACTTGGACCGGAATTTATAGAATGACCGGCCCAGTGATACCCCGGCGTCAACTAGATATGTCGGCCCCCAAATTTCTAGTAAATGGTTTGGGGTAATGGTGCCGGTCATGCCAATACGTTTAGACAGCGAACCGATACGCATTTTCATAGCCTTAAACCGTTTCGATTTACAGTCTTTCATTTTGTCTATTTCATCGAACAGGATTGCATCGAAGGGTAGCGGGTCAGTCCGGTTCAGCTTTATGTAACTGTCCAACAGCCAAATTAGATTTTCGTAGTTCAATGTGACTATCTGTGCGCCACCGGCTATGACTTTTTGCCGGTGCTTCGGCGTACCGCAAGCGCATTCCACCGTTAGGTTAATGTGCGCCCACTTGTCGGCTTCTTGCTTCCACACGTCACGGGCCACCCGTTTGGGCGCAACTACCAGCCAGCGGCTGCTGGTGGCGTTTTCTATAGAATCTTGGATGGCGGTCAGGGCTATGACGGTTTTGCCGGTGCCCACGTCAGCCAGTAATAGGGTATCTTCGCCGCTGCCAATAAAATCAACGGCTTGTACTTGTTCGATGCGTAAATCAGCTAGACAAAGCATTGCGCGACTCCCGGTATGGTGCTATTCTCTCGATGTACATGGACTATACAACAAAGGAATCAAAAATGGCAGCCCAGACCAAGCAGCGACGTAGGCCCGATCAAGTGCAGTCTATTATGATGCGCATGGGTAAAAACTACGTTAAAAAACTGGACCGCATTTGTCGAGCCAACAACCGCAGCCGCCGGGAAATTGTTGAAATTCTGGTGGATGAAGCTGCGATAGAATTGAAAGGCGACCCCGCCGCACGGATTAACCCACTGTGATTTTAACCATCGCCGCTGGCGTCATTCTAGCCGTACTCGTTTTAATATACCCGGGGCTTTTTATTAAGCTTATCGGTTTCGGGCTAGCCTTTGCCGTGGTGCTATTTATTTTATTTCTGCTGGCTATGATAGTCAGCACTGCTTAGGAGTCATTGAATGGAACATAGCGCAATCATGGGCGGATCAACCGCCGCACGTCGAATCAACTGCCCCGGCAGCTATAACCTAGAGGCAACGGTTGAAAAGCCGCCGGATTCTCCATTTGGCCTGCAAGGTACCGTGTTCCACGCTGCCATGGAACTGATGTTAGTAGCTGATCCAGACGATGTGCTGGAAACGGCTAGCCACATGAATGTTTTAATTGGCCAAGATATGGGATTCGGACCGGACTGGGCCATTACCGAGGAACAAGTCAACGCTAAAATAATTCCTGCATGGAAGGCATGGATCGAAGCCAAAGAAAAATACGGCATTGATGACTGGTTCATTGAACAACGGGTGTCATTAGAAAAGGTGATACCCGGTGCCTACGGTACCGTCGATATTCTGGGCATAGGTAAGGACAAGTGGCTGAACGTAGTGGATTGGAAATTTGGCGACGGGGTAGTAGTTCCGGCGGAACACAACACCCAGCTAGGTTTTTATGCCGCCTGCGCGCTGTACGATGAGGATGACGAAATAAAAGAATTTTGCGCCGATGTACAAGGTGTCAGACTCATTATTATCCAGCCCCGTGTCGGCTCAGACCATGTATTGGACGTGTGGGAAACCGACGAAGGATGGATTGAAAAATTGGTTGATCTGGCTGCCGAAGCCGCCGATGCCGCCGTTAAACCCGATGCACCAATCAAAGCTGGCGACCATTGCCGCTGGTGCCGCGCCAAAGTTATTTGCCCGGCGTACCAAGAAATGGGCAGCACGGCGCTGGGTAAGGAACCCAAAAGCATGTCAGCCATTGAACTGGGCACAGCCATGAATACGGCTAGATTGCTAAAAGCATGGATAGCGGACGTGTACGCACTGGCGCAGCTTGAACTGGAATCCGGGGCCAATGTGCCCGGCTGGAAGCTGGTTGAAAAGCGCCCGCGGCGTATATGGACCGACGAAGATGACGTAATTAAACTGCTGAAGCGTCGCAAGGTAAAGGTGTCCGAGTCATACAGACGGGTGCTGTTATCGCCAGCGCAGATGCAGAAAAGCATACCGGCAATGTATAGCAAAGTGCTAGACAAGCTGGTAGAATCAAAATCGTCTGGATTAACGCTAGTCGAAGATTCAGATAAACGCGCTGCTGTTCAGGATCAATTTGCATTGCTGGCAGCGGCGCAAGTAAAGGCAACAGGAAAAGGAAACGGCAAATGAAAGATAACGTAGTGAAATTCACGGGCGGTATTCCCGCCACTTCCGATGACCTAATCAAAAGCCTGCAAAATGTGCAGTCCACGATGCAAACCAGCACCGGGGGCTTGCCGTTTTTGCGGCTGTTGAAAACGGGTCACTTCGCCTACGGCGTTGAAAATCTGGAACCAGAAGAAGGGTCCGAATGGGCAATCCACCCAGCCAGCTTAATGCACGGTTACGCATGCTGGGGCGATGGTGAATTGCTGGACGAAAGGATGGTGCCAGCCAACCAAGCCAAGCCAGCGCGCAGCGAGCTACCCGAGTACGGCCAACCGTGGACCGATCAGGTAGCACTGATGCTGCAATGTATGAACGGCGAGGATGAGTCAGTCCAAGTGCTGTACAAAGGCACCAGTTTAGGACTGCGCAACGCTGTCAAAGATTTGATTGCAAAGATGATTGCCCAAATTCAGGCCGACCCGGACAACGTAGTACCGGTAGTTGAACTGGAAGTGGACAGTTACATGCACAAAAAATTTGGCGAAGTGTTTACCCCGCAGCTAAATATACTGCGGTGGATAAGCTGGGCTGGTGAATCAGCAGGAACAAGCGACGACTCGGATACTGATAGCTCATCCGACGCAGACGCGACTGCTGATAAGGAAACCTCAGACGATGCAGAACCTGCGGCCCCGACACGTCGCAGGCGACGCAAAGCCAGCAAAGCTACCGACGAACCGGCCACCACTAAGAACCGCCGTCGCCGCCGTTAGTTAGTTAGGACCGGCGGGGGTTTGATAGCTCCTGCTCCCGCCGGTTCCCTTTTTAGACACGACACATGCCTGCATTAGCTTTTATAGATTTTGAAACGCGCTCGCCTGCTGATCTTACCGCATGCGGCGCGTACTCGTATGCCCGTCACCCGGAAACTGATTGTCTGGTACTGACCCATGCAATCGAAAATGAATCCGTGGGCATATGGTCACCTGAATGGGCGTGGCCGTACTCACAAGTAACCCCTAACCGCCTATTTGAACATATACTCGATGGGGGGTATGTGGTTGCATGGAATGCGAATTTTGACCGGCAAATCTGGAACTGGGTCATGGCCCTTAAATACGGCTGGCCAATCGTCCCGCTGGAACAGTGGCTGTGCGCCATGGCCCAAGCCGAAGCAAACAACCTGCCCGGAGCATTGGAAAAAGCCTGCGAAACTCTGGGTACCCCCTTCCAAAAAGACAAACAGGGTAAAAAGTTAATCAACCAACTGTGCATGGGCTACCGTGCCAACTGGTCAGACGCTTTTTCCGATAACGCTGGCGGCCGGGTATCGCCCATGGCCCGGTTCCGCAAGTACGGCCGGACCGATACGGAAGCCATGCGTGACGTGTGGCAGACGGTACGGCCGCTGACCATGAACGAATGGCACGAATACCATGCCAGCGAAGTTATTAATGACCGGGGCATAGCCGTCGATGTTGAATTTGCAACGGCTGCGGCTGAGTTCGCCATAGCCGAACGTACCGACCTGAATGCACAGCTACTGGAACTGACCGGCGACCCGGAACTGACCGTGACCAACCATGTGCGCAAGGCTAAGTACCTGCACACGCTGCTGGACCCGTCACCGGACCTGCAAGAAGCCGTCAGCCGCCCGCCCAAGAAAGAAACCCCGGATCGGCCGCGGTATTCCGCCGACCGCCCGACCCGGGAGTTTATCTTAGACGCGCTGGCCCAGCCGGGGTATGCCAAACATTTTCACGGCGATTACCTGCCGATGATTCAAACATTTCTGGAACTGGTCGAAGCCGGTAACTCGGCGGCGGTCAATAAATTTAAGTCAATCGTAAATACACAACATGGGGGCCGAATACATGGGCAATACAGTTTTAACGGTGGCGGGCAAACTGGACGCTTCAGCGCCCGAGGGGTGCAAATTCATAATCTCATACGCGCTCCGCTTAACCCCACCGATCCAAACACCGCACTTGACGCCATTGACGCCATTATCGCGGGAACAGATAGCGACCGCCTACAAAAAGATTATGGCCACACAATTTCCCGGCTGCTTGCCCGACTCATTAGACCCACGTTCATTGCCGCCGAAGGTAAAACTTTAGTCTGGGGCGACTGGTCGGCCATTGAAGGGCGCATATTGCCATGGCTGGCTAACACACCACTGGCCGAAGAAAAATTAGAGTTGTACCGGCAAGACATTAGCCCGTATGTCGTTAATGCCTGCACCCTGTTCGACGTAGCGCCGGACAAAGTAAGTAAGGATCAACGGCAGATTGGCAAAGTGCAGGAACTGGCGGGCCAGTTTGGCGGGTCGGTCGGCGCGCTGGCCGTCATGTGCCGCAGCTACGGCATAGTCATACCCGAAGATAAGCGGCAGGGCATAATTGACCACTGGCGCAGTAACAACCGCTGGGCTACGGCATTCTGGGAAGTACTAAAGGGTGCGGCATTCGGCGCCTATGCATCGCCGGGGCAGTGGTTCCACGCTGGCCGGGTCCAGTACCTGTTCAACCCCAGCTACATGCACGGCACATTATTTTGCCAACTGCCGGACCAAAGGATTATTGTATATCCACAGTTCAGACGGGAGCGATACCGTGACGAAGAAACCGGCAAGCTTAGATTCCGAACCGATTACGTCCGGGGATTCGGTAGCGGTAGTGCTAGGGTCAAGCTGTGGCACGGAACGCTGGCTGAAAACATTACGCAAGCTACGGCTGCAAGTTTACTGCGAGGGTCACTGGTTGAGTTACAGGACGACGCAGTACTGCACTCGCACGATGAAATTGTATTGGAAGTGCCAGAAGATACTGTATCGGAAGCTTCGGACCGGTTGGAATCTGCTATGTTATTCATACCGAAGTGGGCGCAAGGATTACCGTTAAAATTGGAGTTAGAACATGGACCGTATTACACAAAGTAACGATGTGGTAGTGATACCGCACTGGGTAGACACCAGCATTAAGGGTGTCCGCAATCCTTACGACAAGGATTTTCACAGAAAAAACTGTGAAGCCAGAAAAGCCGCTACCGATGCTTTGCTGGGCGGGCTGGGTGTCCTGCAAATGCAGCACATACCGCAGCAGGAACTGTTCGCACAGCAACAGGCCGCAACGCTGGGCGGTCAAGCAGCCCAGCGGCAAGGTCTGGGTGACATACTCGGCGGCATAGCCGGTGGCGCGGGGGGATTTTTCGGCAAATGAAGTACAACACCTACTACCTACACAAGTGGTGCCAGTACCCGGTAGCCCAGTGGATCAAAGCCATGGAGGTTCCGGCTTGGGGCATTATGGATGACGTGTTAAAGCCGATTGTGCAGGAACTGCACGACATGCTACCCGGCAACGGCCGCGAGATTCAGGAAATGCCCGTAACGGTGGAAAAGGGTACCAACATAGACATGCACAGCCACCCGGACCACACCATTATTTACTATGTCGATCCGGGCGAACCTGAATGTGCGGTGCTGATTAAAAATACCGAAACCGGAATCATCGAACGGATCATACCGGAATCCGGCATGGTCATTTACATACCGCCGGGTGTGGCGCACGGGGTAGAAATTTCAATGAGCGAACGGCCGCGGGTATCTATCGCGGTGAGGAAAACGGCATGAATAAATTTTTTCCGTATGCAGTTGCGTTTATAGTGGCTTTAGTTTTAGTTTTACTGATAACCGCATGACCGCAGCAGAATTTGAAAAGGTAACTGGTGTGCCGCCGGTACAAGATGATCTGGAACGGGTCAACTGTGACAAAGCCGGGGAACTAGGGCACCTGAGTTGCGGTGTGTGCGACTGTGGCATGCCGATGTTCATGTGTGGAGAATGTTTTGCGAAAGCCCATAAACACGCATAGCGGAATTGGCGCATGGTGGGAGTGCAGCCGGTGCGGGGCGCTGTCTATGCATTACACTCGGACTGGCGATGTTGAATGTATAAATTGCGACGGGGATAGCGAAATGAACGAATCGCCGGTTAAATGGGTAGTGGGCCGAGCCTTCTGGATCGGCGTATTCTGGTCTTGCATCATGGGCGCATTTTTCTGGGGGGTAATTCTATGGCTGATACTGTGAATGCTACGCCACGGGACGCTATAGGACGTTATCAGACACTAATAGACGAACTGCGCGCCGAGTCCCGCCAATTGCGCTTCAATCTGATCGAAGCATATGGCAGAATCGAGCGACTGAAAGAACAGGTACTAGAATTGGAATTAGCCGTAGCTACAGCCCCTGAATAAACAAAGGCCCGGACGAATCCGGGCCTTTGCAGGAGTCACCAAAGAGTAGACACGACTCAGACCCTTGGCAAGTGCCATAAACCCGATCCCGACAGGAGAGTGTATAGCATGGGGAAGTCTACCGGAAAGCAGGAAATACGCAACAAATTGCTGGAAAACGGCTACCCGCCGCTGCCCCTGTCCGGCAAAGCTTGCTACATAAAGGGCTGGTCCCAAGCCGATATAGATTCCGACTGGCTAAAAAGCCACGCCCGCACCGCTGACACCGACAATACCGGCATTCGCTGCGATGATCTGGTCGCGTTTGACATTGATGTGGACAGCCAGCGGCTGGCCGATAAGGTGGATCACTGTATTGAAAAGATAGCTGGCCGGTCGAATTTTTGCCGCTGGTCCGGCGACACCGGGCGGCGGCTGATGCTGTACTGGGCCGAAACCCCGGGCCGCAAGCAACGCACCGCCAAGTACGGTGCGGCAGCCCAGCTTGAAGTGCTGTCCGGGTCCGGCTGCCAGTTCGCCGCCTACGGTATGCATCCGAAAGGCCACGCCTATCACTGGGACGATGGCCCGGAACCAGTGAAAAATGGCACGGCTGATTTGCCCGTGGTAACGGATACACAAGTAACGGATATACTTATAGCGGTTGAACAGTTGTTCATTGACCACGGACTGCTGAAAGCCACGGATGACCACGGCTCCGGTGCATCCAGCGCCGAGTATGATTTGACGCCGGATATGGTGTTTGAAGTGGTCAAGCCGTCACGGGCCGCCGGTCAGTACACGGTGGCGGAATTGGAAGTGGCGCTGGCCGGTGGTTCCACATGGAACGTCAACCTAACCGCCTTCAGGCCGGACAGCGACAGCGGCGCCGGGTTGGTCAGTTTAGACGCCCATGGCCGGGTGTTTGTGCATGATCTGGTCACGGCGGTTACCCATTACCAAGCGCCAGAGGTGCCTGCCGGGCTGCCGGACATGCAGGCACCAGACGATGGCAACCTGTTTGTGCCGACCCCAGAGGACGAATTACAGCGGCTGATAGCCGAATACGTGTATGTCTGGGACGGCACGGTACGGCTGCTGGCCGACCCGTCCCGCACATGGCGGCTGGAACGCTGGAATCAAGCGCACAAGCAACGATTACCCCGGGGCAAGGCCAACCCGCCGATGTACACGCTATGGCTGGCCGACTGCATTAAAGCCGCGGTGGCCCAGCTATGCCCGGACACTACGGACCGATTGCTGGAAAGGCACGGTATCACGGTACTGAATACCTATAAGCCGCCAGCCCATGACGCCAAGGGCGGCGATACGGCCACGTTTCATGCCTTCCTGCAACACTTGGTGCCGGATCGGATCGAACGGGCACTGGTACTGAATTGGATAGCCACCAAGCTTCAGCACCCGGAATACCGGCTGCACGGTATCCTGATGGTGGCCAGAGGGGTGTTTGGCACCGGCCGGGGTACGCTGGTGGCGGTCCTTAATCACCTATTGGGGCCGCAGTACTGCACCGAAACCACGCTGGGGCACCTTACCGGCGGGTCCGGCCAAGCCCAGTACAACGACTATATGAGCCAGTCGTTATTGGTGTCGGTGCCGGAAGCCTTAGAGGAAAAGCCGAAGCAGGGCGCATGGATCACCCGCCACCAAGCCTATGAGCAGATAAAGACGTGTGTGGATACCACGGCGGTACGCACCCTGATAGTCCGCAAGGGGCAGGACAACACCGCCGAAGATATTTATGCATCGGTGCTGATCTGCACCAACCACGATGACGCGCTGGTGATACCGGCGCATGAACGGCGCCTGATTATCGTCAGCAATGCCACGGTACCGTTAGCAGACGTGGGCCAGCTTGCCGATGACGTGTATACATGGATGGGTGACCCGGCCAACATAGCGGCGCTGTACCACGAACTGAAGCAGTGGGACACGTCGAAGTATGACCCGTATGGCACGGCGCCGGACACGGCGGCCAAGGACATAATGATTAGTCTGGGCGACAGTGGCCCGGATGAGGCATGGAAAATCATGCTGGAACAAACGGACGGCGACCTAATAACGCTGGCCCAGTGGCGCAGCATGGCGCTACGGATCGCACTGGAATACGAACTGGACTGGCCCGAGCAGTACAACCAAGAAAAGGTGTTACGGGTGGTGTTCCGCAAGAACAGCCAAGGGCTGTGGCCGAACCAACCACGGCGACAGTTGGCGGCCGGAAAAGCACGGGTCAGACCCCGGATAATACGGAACCCGGGGCACTGGTTAGGTAACCAAAACAGGGACGAAATCAGGTCTGAGCTAGTGAAGAACGGTCCGGCGGGCGGCGAAATAATTGCCTTTACACCAAAAGACACGGAAAAGTAGCAAAATGGTTACGCTGGTTCCGAGGAATAAAAAGCCGATACTTAATAAAATCAGCGATATAGAAGGGGCGGTACCCCGTAACCCTATGACCTAAGACTGAATAAATTTTAATAGTAGAGAGAGAAATATATACGGTATGGGGGGGGGTGTGGTTACCGGGTACTGGCGGGCTTAAAAAATGGCCCCCGACAGGACACCCGCCGGGGGCCGAACGGCCGCAGAATTACGGCCGACAGGAGTTATTCGGGTTTCAATTTAAGCGGATCGGCATATGCCTGCGCCATGCCTTTAATGGATCGCTGCGCGGTATCCGGCTTGTCTTTTTGCAGCTTGATACCTTCGGACGCGCCGAGCCAGTAAGCGGCGCGCAGCAAGTCAGCGCCGCGCTCCGGGTTATTGGCCAGTGCGGTTTGCAACATGATTAGGTTGGTCATTGGTGGCTACTCCTTAGTTGGTGATGACCGGACCGAAAGCAGCGCCCGCTGCGTCCGGTTCCAGCATGTGCCAGCGTACCTTGCCGAAGCCGTCCAGTCGGTGCGCCAGTTCACGGTAGAACCGGCCCGCCGTGGTAATGGCTTTTGAGAACTGCCAGTAATACACCGTGATTGGGGCGTCACTGCCCCGCATCCGTTCGATGTACCAGTCAGCCGCTAGCCGTGCGACTTGTTCCGGGGTGTACTGGATAACGCGCCCGCGCTTGGGGGTTTTCATCCACCCCAGTACCTTGGGCTTTAAGGGTAGCTGGCGCTGATCCGGCGATGTGACCCGCCAAGACTTGAACACCAGCGGCAAGGACCGGGCGTGGTCAGCCAGCGCGCCGGGGCTGTCGCCCCGGCGCACATTCTCATAGACGCCAGCCGTAAAGTAGAAGTTTTGCAGTTGGTATCGCATTACAGTCCTTTCCCTAAGCGGGTAGTGGCTTTGCGGTGCTGGTTCTGGGTGATGGCTTTGTGGTTATACAGCACGTCTATGTACCGCTGTTCTGCCAGCCCCCATATTTTGCCTACCGTCGAACGGCCAATGCCGTACCGTTCCGCTACTTCAGTCATGGCGCCGCGGGTTTTGCTGCGGCCATGCATGCCGTAAATAGAAATCAGTATGTCATCGGGTATGGTTTTGTACGTCTTGGTGTACGCCGCCCGTTCCCGAGTGCGACCGTTGCCTTTGTTGGTGCGTACCCCGGGCTTGGTGTCTAGCAGCACCCGGTTAAGTACGTCCAATTTCCACGCCTGAATAATGTCCTCCATTTCATCGACGCGGGCCAGCCCTACCGTGAGGGTGTATTTCATCCTTAGCTTGGGTTTTCTCATTGGTTTAGTAACTCCTGTTTTGGGCTTGCCGTTAGTGGCTCCCCAGTAGCCCGCTGCGACGGGCTACCAGTGGGCACTAAGCTGCGTTGCGCCTGCGGTAGCGGGCTATGATGGTGGCTATCCACTCGCTGCGATAGTACATATCGCGCTCCACCCGTAGCCCCCACGGCCCGCGTATTTCGGTCAACTGACTAAGCAGCACATAACCCAGTTCCGCACACTGGGGGTCGCCCAGATCAGCGAAGCCAAACATATGCCAGTCTTTCACGTCAGCCAGATTGATGGCCCCGTCACCGTAGCCGGGCAGCGGTGCGCCGTCCGCGTCCAGTGGCGTGGCGCTAACGATGTACCAAGTGGCATTGGCCCATGGGGTAAAGAATTTAACCGCCACGCCTTGGGCCGTTTCGGGGGGCGGGTTGTCTAGGTCTGCCCGCATCAATTGCCGGGCGATTTTCTGGGTTATCAGTTTCATGTCGTGTCTAGCTCCTTGGGTTAAGTGAGTACCGGGAAGGGGCCGCTTGGTGGCAGCCCCGACCCGCTACCCCCTAGCGTTTGGCGTCAGCCAGTGCCATGCGGTTAAGCCGGGCCGGTATCACTACAAGGTCGTTGCAGACCGTGCAGCAACGACCGTCGTTGACTGGTTCCGCGTTGTGGCCCAGTGCCCAGCCGCTGACTGGTTCCGGCGTTATTTCACCGCCGCAGATCGAGCAGTCCGGGTTGGCTTGGTTGTCGGTTGTGTCGGGCATGCGCTTGTACTCCTGTTAATGTATAGCGTCCGGTTACACTAGCATGGATCGGCGGGGCCGATCAAGCGGCCCCGCGAAGCATAGCCTTGGCGGCTTTGCTGATCCCATGCCGCCGGGCTAGGCGGCGGTACCGGCGGCCCGGCTGCCCCTTCGGATAGATGGATTCCGGCGGGGCGGGCTGCCAGCGGAGGTCAGCCAGTGGTAGGCGCCTAATTCGTATATCGGGGAAGGTCATAAGCAGGTGTATCTGCTTGCGGCCTACCTTGCCGACCAGCGCCAGCTTCTGGCCTATGTTCGTGTGAACATAGATTAAAGCGTACAGCTTAGGTGTGGTCATGTCGTGTCGCTCCTTAAAGGGGCCGGGGGCTTGCGCCCCCGGCTTCCGGTTTTAGCATTGGCCAAGGTCGATCAGTTCACCCAACGCTGGGTCGTATCTGATTGCGCCTAGTTCCGTTACACAAGCACCAAACGGGGCGCTCCATGCGTAGAACTTGAGTCCTGCCTTGGGGTAATAGCAGCTACCCTTCGACGGTGCCTCTTTTCGGCAGTTGGCCTTTGCCTTCTTTACGCTGTTACCTACGCCCCAGCATGTGGGGCCGATAACAACCACTACCCGTTTTGGGTCGGGTACACCCTTACGTTGCGTCATTCTGGCGCGACGTGTCGCAAGTTGTTGAAGAACAAG
>Ga0255056_10000081_pt1 | contig 22358 bp, 20 predicted proteins | sample Cases_109_1_MG_FD_183639 | JGI IMG/M metagenome (GOLD analysis project Ga0255056, IMG submission 183639) | Seawater microbial communities from Amundsen Gulf, Northwest Territories, Canada - Cases_109_1 | ecosystem: Environmental > Aquatic > Marine > Gulf | place: Canada: Northwest Territories... | reverse complement strand
TAGGTATCGCCCGGACGACGCGGCTATTTGCTCTGTGATTTAGCGAGCGCCTGATCGATGTCCCAGAGGATATCGTCTAACGTTTCCAAGCCGACGGAGATCCGAACCATGTCGGGAGTCACACCGGCCGACAGTTGTTCTTGTTCCGACAATTGACGATGGGTCGTGGAGGCTGGGTGAATGATCAGGGATTTGGCATCACCGACATTGGCGAGATGGCTCAAGAATTGCACCCCTTCAATGAATTTCACCCCCGCGTCGTTGCCACCTTTAACGCCAAACGTGAAGACCGATCCCGCGCCTCGAGGCAGGTATTTTTTTGCCAGGTCGTGATATGGGTTGCCCGGCAACCCGGGGAATTTGACCCACGACACGGCTTCGTGGCTATCGAGAAACTCAGCGACCTTTTGGGCATTGGCGCAGTGCCGGTCCATGCGCATAGGCAATGTTTCAAGGCCCTGCAAAAATAAAAACGCGTTGAATGGGCTCAGCGTCGGCCCCATCGTGCGTACGGTTTCGAAACGCGCCTTCGTGCTAAACCCGAAATCGCCAAACGTTTCGTAGAAACGAATGCCGTGGTAACCCTTGGACGGCTCCATCATGGCCGGGAACTTGCCGTTGTCCCAGGGGAACCTGCCGGATTCAACCAACACCCCACCGATTGACGTGCCGTGCCCGCCAATAAATTTGGTAGCCGAATGCACAACGATATCGGCGCCATAGTCGAATGGCCGGCACAAGTACGGCGTCGCGAATGTGTTATCCATCATCAATGGAATTCCCGCGTCCTTCGCGATCGCTCCGACCGCTTCGATATCCAGCACATTGCTAACCGGATTGCCGATCGTTTCCGCGTAGATGACTCTGGTTTTATCGGTGATGGCACGACGAAAATTCTCCGGATCGTCGGGATCGACAAACTTGGTATCGATACCGAAGCGGCGAAAACTCACATCAAATTGCGAGTAGGTGCCACCGTATAACGTGCTCGCCGATACGATCTCGTCACCGGCCTCCAACAACGTCAATAGCGCGACCATCTGCGCCGCCGTGCCGGAGCCGACCGCGACCGCGGCGCGCCCACCTTCCAACGCGGCCATGCGTTCCTCGAACACCGCGTTGGTGGGATTCATAAAGCGCGAATACGTATTGCCGAACGTCTGCAGATTGAACAGACTGGCGGCATGGTCGGCGCTATCGAATACATACGAGGTTGTTTGATAAATCGGTACGGCACGCGACGCAGTCACGGCATCCGGCACGTGGCCGGCGTGCAGACACAAGGTTTCAAACCCAAACTCACGATCAGCCATAACTGTTTCTCACCGACTGGATAATAATGTCGACACGGCTCATGGCAACCATCGCGGCCGCTGCGAAGACACGATGCCGGTATTTACGCCGAGGAAATTCAAACCTCCGTATAACCGCCCGTGCTCGATTTTCATGCACCGGTCCATAACCACTTCAATTCCGGCCTGCCGGGCGCGTTCCGCCGCGACATCATTTACCACACCCAATTGCATCCACAGAACCTTGGCTTGGTGGCGAATCGCCGCCTCGGCAAACGGCGGTACAGCCTCCGAACGCTGAAATACATCCACAACGTCAATCGGTTCCGAAATACTGTCGATATTCGGATAACATCGTTCGCCTAAGATCGTCTCGTGGTTTGGGTTCACGGGAATGACGTGGTAACCGTGTTCTTGCAAATACTTCGCGGCAAAATAACTCGGCCGGTACCAAGTCGCCGACAACCCCACCATGGCAATGGTCCGGCACTCGCTGAGAATCCGTCGGAGCGCAGGAATGTCCGTCATTTCACTACCGTCTCGTTATGGGCCGCACCCAATTCGTTACTGCGGACTTGCATTAAGGAAAACCACACGTCACTACTCCAAACGCCACATTCCGCGTCGTGCTCTGACGTGGCTGCGACCGCCAACGCCGCGAGTTGGTAATATACCGGACGCGTGAGCAACGCCGATAAGCCGTCGCGCATCGTCACCATCGGTAGCGGTTGGTTTCGCTCCTCATCGGTGCTGACAACAATCCGATACCCGGCATCCACGATTATAACTTCGTCGACATTGGTACGAAATTCGAGCACCTGTGACCGCCCTGTGCCACACACTTGAAGTTCCACGGCCTGGAACGCCAACAGCTCGACTTGGATACGCATTTTCTCCACCGGAGTGACTAAATAGTATTGCCCGTCGTCCTCACGCCGCAATACGTTCGCGAACAGTTTAACTAACGGCAAGCGCCTTATTGGCGACCCCTGATAATGCCAGACCCCGTCGCGAGCGATGCGCACGTCCAAATCGCCGCAAAAGGCCGGGTTCCAGGTGTTGGTATTACTCGACGGCGTAGCCGCGACACCCGCAATGAGATTTGATAGCTGCGGCGTTCCCACGTCCAGAAAATCCGAAATCAATCCCGAGGTACCGGCGTGGGCCGACCTTCTGCATCGATCGCGACAAAGGTAAACAATCCTTCCGTTACGCGCTCATGCGCACCGTCGCGACGCCGCACCCAAGTCTCGACACGGATCGCCATTGAGGTACGTCCGATACGTTCGGTGCTACAGTAGCAACTAACCACATCTCCGACGTACACCGGCAGATGAAATGCCATACCCTCGACCGCCACGGTCGCGACGCGACCGTGCGCGATAAAGTACGCGTAGTTACTCCCGGCAATATCCATTTGCGACATCAACCAGCCGCCGAAGATATCGCCGTTGGGATTGGCATCGGCCGGCATCGCCAATGTGATCAGCGATGCCTCACCGGTCGGTAGTTCGCTCACTTCGTTCATCGCGCTATCGGTGACGGCCGCATTCCTGGAAAATACCGCCGCTTTCACTCGTAACTACGAATGTCATCGATAACAATGCCATCGCGCGGCAATGAGTTCGATTCTACCAATTCGCATTCACCGCGAAGATTGCAGACGTCGCGAAGCGTCGCTACGATTGCGTCCTCCAAACCGTCGGGCTTGGTCAGACATTCGCAACGCAGCGCCATCCGATCTTGACCGTTGTGTTGATCGACCACCAAACGGGCGCGTAGGATCTCGGTGTGACGTTTGCTCACTTCGGCGATCTGCGCAGGGTGCACAAACATACCGCGCACCTTCGTGGTTTGGTCGGCCCGACCCATCCACCCCGTAATGCGCATATTGGTGCGGCCACACGGACTCGCACCCGGTAATACCGCGGATAAATCTCCTGTCGCAAATCGAATTAGCGGGTAGTCGGGGTTCAACGTCGTAACCACAACCTCCCCTATCTCGCCCTGGGCGACGAGATCACCGGTGCCCGGTTGCACGATCTCGACGATGATTTCCTCATCGAGTATTAGACCTTCGCGCGCGGGCGATTCATACGCGATCAATCCGAGATCGGCCATGGCATAGCATTGCAAGACACTCACACCGGCATTTTCGATGTGCTGCCGCAGACTCGGCGGTAAGGCTTCTCCCGATACCAACGCTTTGTTCAACGGCGAGATGTCGGTGTCACGGTCGTGTGCCATTGACAGAAGTATTTTCAGAAACGAAGGAGTACCCGTATAAGTGGATGGCTTTAGCTGCGCGATCACATCGAGTTGTTGTTCAGTTTGTCCGACCCCGGCCGGAATGACCGGACATCCCAACGCGTGGGCACCACTTTCCATGATGGAGCCGGCCGGGGTGAGATGGTACGCGAACGCATTGTGCACGAGTTCACCGCGGCGCAGGCCGGCCGCGTATAGCGCGCGCGCCATGCGCCAGTAGTTATCGCGCCGCGCTTCCGGCTCGTAAATCGGGCCCGGAGAAGCGAACACACGCCTGAGGTCCGCTACCGGCGCCACCGCCAACCCACCGAACGGTGGCGTGCTGCGTTGCAACGTCACCAGTTCCGATTTCCGCAAAACCGGTAACCGTGCGAGCGCGTCACGGTCGTCAATGTCGGAACCGGAAATTCCCGTTAGTGACGCCGCGAAAGCGGGCGCGCGTGCCCGGGCGTGCTCGATCTGTGCGGCCAAAACATTAAACACATCGCGTTCGCGCTGTTCGGGATCGCGGCATTCGAGGCTATCGAAGTATAAACTATCATCCATAACCGCTATGCCCTACACCCGCCGGAAAGCCAGAACACCCTACAACCAACGTTTGCGCCGCTTGTAGGATTTGATGTCCTTGAATGACTTGCGTTTTGCGCCTCCACCCTGGCCGAGATAGAATTCTTTGACATCTTCGTTGGCGGCAATTTCTGCGGCCGGCCCGTCCAGAACGATCTTGCCCTGTTCCATAATATACGCATAACTCGCCACCCTCAGAGCCATACCCGTGTTCTGTTCGACCAGCAAGATCGTAATACCGAGCTCCGTATTTAACCGCTCGATGATTCCGAAGACTTCCTTCACCAACAGCGGTGATAAGCCCATCGACGGTTCATCCATCAACACTAACTTCGGGCGCGCCATGAGCGAGCGGCCGATTGCGAGCATCTGCTGCTCGCCCCCGGATAAATATCCGGCCAATCCGGTAGTACGTTCCGCAAGCCGTGGAAAGTACTGAAAAACCATATCGATGTCTTTTTTAATCGCTTTATCGCGGCGGGTGTATGCGCCTAACCGCAGGTTTTCCTTGACCGTCATATCGGCAATGATGCGCCGACCTTCCATGACTTGAAACACACCGGACTTTACGATCGCTTCCGAAGTAAAGTGCTGGATTTCACGACCTTCATAAACGATATTGCCGCGCGTAATTTCGCCATCTTCGCTTTTTAGCAATCCGGAAATGGCTTTTAGCGTCGTGGATTTACCCGCACCGTTGGCGCCCAACAAAGCCACAATTTGGCCCTGGGGGACTTCCAGGCTCAAGCCGCGCAACACCAATATCACATCGCTGTACACGACCTCGATATTGTTGATCGTCAGCAGGCTTGGATTGTTATCAAGTTGCGGTGCAAGATCCACGATCAGTCTCAATGATTTCCGTTAAATAGTACTCGGCCACCGAAATATTGGCGACTTTGCATTCTGTACGACGCGGGACGCCGGCATCAGACCGGCGTCCCTTCGTAACATAATGAAATGGGAGCGGCTACCAGCCGATCCACTCCGGCTTGCGCGGAATTTCGGAGACGAAAATTTGCTCCATGCCCTGCCCGCCGTCTGCGGTCTTGCCTTTATAGACAAATACCTTGTTGATACCACGGTGATCTTCTTTGGTCCAAGTCGCGGGTAAACATACACCCTCTAAACCTGCCGGCACATGATCCTGCATCGATTCCATAGCGGACTTGATGTTGGAACCGGTAATACCGCCATCCATCCCATCCGCGGCCTCCATCGCTTCCTTCATGAAAAACACCGAGCAGACGCCACGCACGTAATGTACGGCGCGATACGCTTTTTCCTTGGGATCGGACATTTTTGATACGGCTTTAACGAGCTCCATGCCGGGAACATCATCGCCCCACTTCGCGGCACCCATTACCCACACCACGCCGTCCGCCGACGCCTGCGCGGCCTTCATGACGTTTTCATCATAACCCCAGATATTGGCCATGAATTGCACGTCCACACCGACCGTCCTGCAGGAATTTAGCAACGAAATATTGGCGCCTGAGGTATTGGCCAGAAACGCGTAGTTCGCACCGGATTCCTTCAGGCTCAAGCACTGCGCTTTAAAATCACCGGGCGCGAGGCTGTATTGAATAGCTGGCACGATCCCGAAACCCAACTCCTTGGCATATTCCTCACCCGCTTTCTTCGGCGCGTTCGGATACGGGTGATTGTCGCCCATATGTACGTATTTCGGTGCGGCGATGCCATTCGCTTTCGCGTCTTCGGCTGCCCATTGAATCAAACCACGCACGCCATCCGAATACGACGGCCCGTAAAAAAAGTTATAGGGCGCGGGCTTTTTTGTCTCGGGGCCCTTGCCGGTCGGATCCGTCAAGTGCGCCGAATACGATGCCGAGAAATACGGAATTTGATCCTTCGTGACAAAATCGATCAATGCCTCGGTGTCGCCCGTACCCCATCCTTGAATCGCGACAACTTTATTACGGGCCTTCCACTTCTTATAAGCGGCAATCGAACGCGGTACGATGTAAGAATAATCGATCGTATCGAAGTCGAGCAGTTTGCCGTTAATCCCACCGTTTTCATTGATATAGTTCATCGAGTCGACCTTTGCCTGGCCATACTCTTGGCCAACCACAGCCGTACGCCCGGTGAAATCCACCAGATTGCCAACCGGTATGTACTCCTGAGCCAGTGCTGCGTAGCTGGACAGTGCCAGTATCGCACCGGTTGCTACTGAAATTGATATTCGTGACATAACCACCCTCCTATGAAACTTCTAAAGCTATACGGCCCGGAATGGGGAGCCGCGTCCCACGCTTCAAAGCGGCGCCCTCGTTGGACGCGCCCCAAAACCCTTGCAGCAATAATAAACCATGCTGTCCACAAAATGCATCAGCGGGCTGTGTCGGCCCGTTGGATGAGCCCAAACCCCTGAACGAATCGTCAATTACGCTGCCCATAGTCGCATATCCCAAACCTAACACTGCGCTCAATACGAGAACGGGTATAGTTTCCAATACGCTTTGATCTGTTTCCAGCGGTGCGCCAATCCGTCGGGTTCAAAAATTAGGAATAGGACGATCGCAAGACCGATCGCCATTTCCTTAAAGTACGCCAAACCGCTGGTAATGGCCGGAATATTTCCCCAACTCGTCGATCCCACTAATCCCACGAGATACTCCATAATCTCGGGCAATAACACCAGGAACGCCGCTCCCAGTACCGACCCCATCACCGAGCCTAACCCGCCAATAATGATCATGCCGAGAAACTGGATCGACAACAAGATATCGAATCCTTCTACCGAGACAAATCCCAAATAGTGGCCGAACAAGGCACCACCGACACCCGCATAAAAACTCGATACGCCAAACGACAAAATTCGATACTTGGTGAGATTGATTCCCATAATCTCAGCGGAAAGATAATGATCCCGCACCGCCACGAACGCACGTCCGTCTCGGGTGCGCAATAGGTTCGCCGCCAACACATACATTATGACGAAGTAGGCTAATGCAACAAAATAAAAGCGTTCGTCGGTATCGAAATCGAATCCGAACAGTGAGAATGGGCTGGCCGATGCACCCGACGCTCCCCCGGTAAACCATTCAGCACGGTTAAAGAAATCTTGCAAAATGAATTGCGAGGCCAGCGTGGCAATGGCGAGATACAAGCCCTTAATGCGCGCCGCCGGAATTCCAAAAATCATGCCCACTGCGGTGGTGAACAGACCCGCAAGAGGTATACACAAAAACACCGGAATGCCCGTCGTGTTGTTGATCCATGCCGAGGCAAATGCACCGAAGCCGAAAAATGCGCTATGGCCCAGTGAAATTTGACCCGTAAAACCCACGAGGATATTCAATCCCAGGGCGGCAATACCAAGATACGCTATTTGAATTGCGAGATTTAATAGGTAGATATCAAGAAATAACGGCGCGAAACACGCGGCGATGATGCTCGCGATACAGAAGTATAGCGATATGCGGGTCGGAAATAATGTGGCGTCGGTGCGATAACTGGTCCGAAAATCACCACACGGATGCATTTTTGCCATCGCTTACTGCCTCACACCCGCTCGATATCTTTAGTGCCGAAAAATCCGTACGGCTTTACCATAAGAATAATGATCAACACATAGAATGGGGCGACGGTGTACAGATTGCCCCAATGCAACCATTGGCCATCGACGAACTCGGCAACATTCTCCAGCACTCCGATTACCAGGCCGCCGACTACTGCACCGATAATAGAATCCAACCCACCCAAGATCACCGCCGGAAATACTTTAATACCAAAAAACGACAACTCCGATGATACGCCGTTGACAACTCCGACCGTCACCCCCGCCAACGCCGACACCATCGCGGAAATCGCCCACGACACCGCGAACACGAGCTTGATGGAGATACCGAGCGATTGCGCCGCCTGCTGATCAAACGCCGTAGCCCGCATCGCGAGACCGATTCGTGAGAATTTAAAAAACCAGGCGAAGCCCACCATAACTACCAGCGATATGGCCATACTCAATAGATAAATCGGTTGCACATTCAGCCCGCCGACATTTATTGATTCAGTGGCAAAAATCGGCGGAAACGGCTGCACGAATACACCAAACAACCATTTCATCAATGCTTGAAAGAATATCGATAATCCGATGGTTACCATAATGACCGAGATAATCGGCTCGCCAATCATCGGTCGCAACACCAAGACCTGCAGCACGACACCGAAAATCAACATAAAACCCAAAGTCAAAAGAAAACCCCAAAAAAATGGGATCTGAAATTGGGTCAGAATCCACCAGCAAGTCCAGGCGCCAATTAACAGGAATTCGCCCTGCGCGAAATTGACAATTTGCGATGCCTTGTAGATCAACACGAAACACATGGCCACGACGCCGTACAGCGTACCGATAATCAGGCCGTTAATAATCAACTGGCCCAGCAACTCAAAATTCATTTTCTTATTCTCTAGGCTGCGGCCACCTGGTCATGGGCAGGCCACTCCGATTGTGACTCCAAACTTTGCACCTTGAGCTGGGTACGGATCCGCTGCCGGGTGCCGTCCTGCAGGCTGATTGTCGTATCGATGTCGATTACATCACGGCCCGAATACAATGTATCGATGATGTCGCCGTAGCGCTCCGTGACGACGCCACGGCGAACCTTGCGGGTGCGGGTCAATTCGCCATCGTCGGCGTCGAGTTCCTTATACAACAGTGTAAATTTCTGAATACGCTGTGCGCTGGGCAAGGACTGGTTGACGCCGATGACTTCAGTACGAATCAGTTCATATACTTCGGGTCGCGCCGCGAGATCGGTGTACGTGGTAAACGAAATACGGTTCTTTTCCGCCCACTTCGAAACGATCGAGTAACGGATGCAAATCATCGTAGACAGGTAATCGCGGCCCACACCGAGAATCACGGCCTCCCCCACATAGGGGCTGAACTTCAGCTTGTTCTCGATATACTGCGGCGAAAACCGTATGCCAGCGGCCGTAGTGGATAGGTCATTGACGCGATCGATCACCACCAAGTGCTGATTTTTATTGATATAGCCCGCATCACCGGTATACATCCAACCATCGCGCAATTCGACTTTCGTCGCCTCCTCGTTTTTGTAATACCCGGCAAAGATATTGGGGTGTCTTGTCACGATCTCCCCGACCCCTTCCTCGTCGGGCTCATCGATGCGGATTTCGCACCCCTCGAAGCTGACCCCGACCGTGTCGAAATCGACGTCGTTGGGGTTATGCAAAGTATAGGCACCCATCAGTTCGGTTTGCCCGTAGAGCTGGCGCAGCGGCACACCCATCGCCAGGAAAAATTTGAAGGTGTCGGGGCCAAGCGCAGTGCCTCCGGTCGCCGCCGATCGTAGGCGGCTGAACCCAAGACGGTCACGTAGGGCCCGGAATAGCACGACATCAGCGAACTTCGAGCGCCGACCCTCGGCCAATGCCTGCAACCCCCGCTGCAGGCCGAACGCAAACATTTTTTGCTTCAGCGGCGAGGCATCCATAATACGCGAGCGAACATCGGCCGCGACCGTCTCCCAGACCCGCGGCGCGAGCAATAAGAACGTCGGGCCCACCTCGCGCATGTCCTCCATCATCGTATCGGCGGATTCGACGAAGTTAATTTTCATGCGTGAAACGAGCGATTTTCCAAACACATAAACTTGTTCCATAATCCACGACAACGGCAACACGGATACGTACTCGTCGCTAGAGTCCTTAGGATCCGCCGCCAAATAGATGGCGACGTGGGCCAGAAACTTCCCGGAATTCAACATCGCAAGTTTTGGGTGTGAAGTCGTACCGGAGGTCGTGCACAGAATCGCGAGATCGGATCCCGATCCCGCATCCACCAAACGGTCGTAGATGCCGGGGTCGGCCGCTTCACAACGTGCGCCGCGCTCCTCGACCTCCTGCATCGTCATCAGGCGCGGGTCGTCATACTTACGCATACCGCGCACATCCCAGTAGATGATCTTTTCGACACTGGGAATACGATCTTCCATACCGAGCAGCTTATCGACCTGCTCCTCGTCTTCGGCGACAATAAACCGTGCCCCCGAATAATTCAGCAGATAGCTCAGTTCCTCGTCCAACACATCCCGATACAAACCGATCGTGACACCTTGCAACGCGTGCGTGGCGATTTCGCTAAATACCCATTGCGGTCGATTGTCTCCAATCAACGCGACCACATCACCAGGTTCGAGCCCCAACTCCCGCAAACCCAGCGCCAGTCGCATGACGTTGTTGTGGTAGTCGGACCAAGTGTATTCGGTCCACAGCCCCAAATCCTTTTCACGCATCGCAACGTCGTCCGAATAATGCGTGGCATTGTACCGCAACACCTTGGGGAAGGTGTCGAATCGCGCGACGTCGAATTTCGCCGTTGCTGCGGTGCCCATGCTGCTACGCCGCCGCGTCCGCCGCGGCGTCGTCGCCGAGATACGCCTGTTTTACGTTTGCGTTTTGCAAAACCTCGGCGGGTGTTCCCATAGCAATGGTTTTACCAAAATCCAGCACCATCACGCGGTGAGAGATATCCATTACCACACCCATATCGTGCTCGATCATAATCACCGTCATATTCCACTCTTCATTGAGATCGATAATATAACGCGCCATGTCCTCCTTCTCTTCGAGATTCATTCCTGCCATCGGTTCATCCAGCAACAATAAACTGGGTTTGAGCGCGATGGCGCGCGCTAGCTCCACACGTTTGCGTAAACCGTACGGCAGCGTGCCGGCAATCTCGTTGCGAATATATTCGATCTCGAGGAAATCGATTATCGATTCGACCTCTTTACGGTGCATGAGTTCTTCATTACGCGCGCCCCCGATCCAATACAGCGCCCCATTGAGAAAGTTATTCTTCATCAGATGATGGCGGCCCACCATGATATTATCCAACACCGTCATATGACCAAATAATGCGAGATTCTGGAAGGTTCTGCCGATCCCCAAACCGGCCCGGTGGTTGGGGGACAGCCCGGTAATATCCTGGCCTTTGTAGACAACGCTGCCGTCCGTGGGATGATAACGCCCGGATACGCAATTCAGCATCGAGGTTTTACCGGCGCCGTTCGGGCCAATAATACTGAATAGCTCCCCCAGCTCTACGCGATAACTGACGTCTTCGAGGGCAGTGATTCCGCCAAAGCGCAACGTCACCGTATCAGCGCGTAGAATCTCATTGCTCGAATTTGTCACTCCTTCCTCCGCCCGTTGCATCGCGGAACCGGACGATGGCAAAACCCGGCATCGTCCCGATCACGGCGATTCCCCCAACCCGGTTATGGGAATCTGCCTATGGCGATCCCGGCCCGGGCTGGTCGGCCGCCATGCTAACGGTTCTATTCGGTCTGGACAACCGACCCCGACACCACCTCCCGTAGGCATGGGGACGTTGTGGGCTCACGGTACCAGTCGCAATACCCTAGGACTATACGACTTCGACACCTGCTAGCACAGCCTTAATGCGCTCGCTGATGGGTTTTAACTGGTCCATATCGCCGAGCTTCAATCTCCAGTTAAGTTTTAATTCGTCACCGCTATACCGTGGCAGCACATGCATATGGAAATGAAATACCGATTGTGCGGCACCCGGGCCGTTGGCCTGCACGAGGTTGATACCGTCCGGCGTCAACGCGGTGCGCACCGCCGTGGCGATCCGTCGCGCAGTGGCCGCCACGGCGCCAATCGCCTCATCAGGAATCGTGTACACATCCTGCCAATGTTGTTTGGGTATGACCAATGCGTGACCGGGATTGGCGGGATTGATATCCATAAACGCCAAGGTCTCCTGATCTTCCCATAATGAAATACACGGAATCTCGCCCGCTATAATTTTGCAAAAAATACAATCGGAATCGGTTCGCATATTTGTTCCGTCGTCAATTCGAGGTGAAAACTAAATTCGCTACCCTTGCTACGCGATTTGCAGTCGATCCGGCCCAAACATCTGTTCCATTTCGCGGCGGGTTCGCACCGCCTCACTATCCATATCGAGCCGCACATCCGCCCAGGTCACTGGTTGTCCCGCCGCTAGATCGCGAACCAGTATCGCGTCTTTGGCGAGACCGATTGGCAAACCGCCAATCGCTACCGAATCTGCCGCCCGATACAGTTGCCCCCAAACGGTGTAGCCGCCTTCGCCGTCCAGGGTTTCGCCGGATTTCAAGTCGCGTTTTGCCACCGCTACGACATCACCGTTAAACGCAACGGGGCTGCCCGTTGGTTCGCCGCGCAACGCGACCGACGCGACGCTGATCCCGAGTTCAAGCCCGATCAGATGGTACGGGCGGTATAACGCCGCATACTGCCCACTCGCATCGGTATTCATTCCGTATTCGGAAAAGCACCGCGCGACATAGGGGCTGCGGGCGCGGAATGTCACGTAGACGCCCCAGCGTAAATCATCGCCGATGACGGAGCCGTCTCGATTCAGCGACGATACCACTTCCACCACACCGGTGTCGGTCAATACTCCGCCGTCAACACGAGGTTTCATCTTCGCTGGCAATTCGGCGATCCCACACGGCGGAAACGCCAAACCGTCGCGCGGTGGCTTCAATCCGGTTGAATTCGCGACTGCCGCCATCTCGATCGAGGACTTGGTCCCGTCCAGAAACGAATTGAACATCTGCGGATTCATTCCGGCTTCGGCGGCGCGCGCCGGCGTGATGCCGTAATGCTCCCAAACGGTATTGGGGGTCGATGCGTGATAACTGGGCAGATACTTCGTGCCCTTCCCCGCACTGACAACTTCGAGGCCGACCGCGCGCGCCCAATCGACTTGCTCGGCGATGAGTGCGGGCTGATCGCCGTAGGCCAAACTATACACCAGCCCCGCACGCCGGGCCTGATGCGCCAACGCCGCACCGCACAACACGTCGGCCTCTACGTTGACCATGACGATATTGATGCCGGCATCGCAACACAGTAACGCATGATGTACTCCGGCGATCGGATCGCCGGTGGCCTCCACCACCACGTCAAGCCGATCGGCCTGCAATACCGTGGACACGTCATCGGTAATGTGTACTCTACGATCAGGCAACGTCGGCGCGGCCGCAGTACAGATCGACTCGGTCGACCAACCCACTCGACGCAATGCCGTGTGCGCGCGCTCCGGCACAAGATCCACAACCGTGCTTACATGCATACCCGGCGTATGTCTGGCCTGACTCAAAAACATCGTCGCGAACTTGCCGGCACCGATCACACCGACTCGGATCGGTCGTCCCTGCTGCTCACGGGCTTTCAACAATGCGTGAAGATTCATTTTTTAGGTGTGGTGTAGTCGGAACTCACAAACATAGCATCCCCATAGCTGTAAAATCGATACCCCCGGTCGATCGCGTGGCGATATGCCGCCAGCACCCGATCGGTGCCGCCCATCGCGCAAACCAGCATGAGTAACGTCGAGCGCGGCAGATGAAAATTGGTAATCAGTGCATCCACAACGCGGAATTGGTAACCGGGAAGAATAAACAACTGGGTCTCGCCATCGAATGGTTCAACACACCCGCCCGCGGTAACGGCCGATTCCAACGCACGCAGGGTAGTCGTGCCAACTGCAATAATCCGGCCGCCGACCGCCCGGGTCGCGGCGATGGCCTGACATACGGTCGCCGAAATCTGAACCCGTTCCGAGTGCAGGCGATGCTGACGTGGGTCGCGAACCCGCACCGGCTCGAACGTCCCGAGCCCAATTTGCAACGTGATGAACTCAGTACGCACACCGTCGGCGCGCAGTGCGCCCAGTAACGCCTCGTCAAAATGCAGGCCGGCGGTCGGCGCCGCTACCGACCCGGATTCTCGCGCGTAAACGGTTTGATAGCGGCGACGGTCTGCCACCTTGTCGTCGCGATGAATATATGGGGGCAGCGGCATGTGCCCGACTGACTCCAATATGGCATCCACCGCCTGGTCGCCGCCGAACTCTATTTCGAATAACGCCCCATGGCGATCCACAAGAGTCACCGTCGCGCCATTCTCGAGCGCCAGCTGCTGGCCGATGCGAAGCCGCCGCGCGCCACGCAGTTGCGCATAGGCGCGCGCCGGAGGCAACAACCGCTCAATCAGAATTTCGGTGCGACTACCGTTCGATTTGCGGCCGTATAAACGGGCCGGAATAACCCGGGTATCGTTAAAGATCAGCAGATCGTCTGGCCGCAGCAATGCACCGAGTTCGCGAAATCGATAGTCCTCTCGATCATCCCGCCCGATCCGCAGCAACCGACTCGCGGTCCTCTCGGACGCCGGGTGCTGCGCGATCAACGCCTCCGGCAACGTGTAATCAAACGCATCAATATCCATGACCCGATGTTACACCGCGCGCGGCGCTGAGCTTTGCCGAGCCGGCCGAATTACCGCTATACTCCGCTGCCCGATCGGCGCGCTGCTAGGAGTCTGTCGGACTTAGGGAATCGTCGCGAGGCTGGTGAGAAATCGAGTCCAGTTTTTTGATTTGTTGAGGCGAATAGCGAGCTATTTAACGAGACAAATCGAGAAAATGGTCCGATCTTCCCGCCGCCGCAGTAGATTCTCCCTAAGTCCGGCAGACTCCTAACGTGCCGTATAGCCCGTGCCGGGGTGGCGGAATTGGTAGACGCGCCGGACTCAAAATCCGGTTCTGGCAACAGAGTGAGAGTTCGAGTCTCTCTCCCGGCACCATAATTTGACACCTACCCACGTCGTCGCCACAAAACCTACGGACAGGCTCTATCTACGCGGACTTGGATAAGGGATTAAAGAAATGCCTGCCGCTGCGAACATTGAGAATGTAATCCAACAAGGTTTCGTAATCATGATCGTTATCGACAATATTGATCTCCGCGGCGTTAATAATGAGTAACGGCGCGCTGTTATAGGTCAGAAACAAGCGCGAGTACGCGTCCACCAACTGCGAGAGGTAGCGCGGCTCAATCATTTGCTCGTAGTCGATGCCACGCCGACGAATCCGATCGATCAGCACGTCTACCGGGGCCTGCAAATAGATAACCAGGTTCGGCACCGGAATGTCCGGCGATAAGTGAGTATAAACCTGTTGATAGAGCCGATATTCGTCGTCGTCCAGATTAACTCGCGCAAATAACGCGTCCTTTTCGAGCAGAAAATCCGACACCCGCAACGGACTAAACAGGTCGCCTTGTCGATAACTTTGCAGCTGGCGCGCACGCTGAAACAAAAAAAATAATTGCGTGGGCAACGCGTATTGCTTGCGGGATCGGTAAAATCGCTCCAGAAACGGGTTCTCTTCCGGTTGTTCCAATAGCATTTCGCAGTCGAACGATTGCGCGAGGCGCCTGGCAAGACTCGATTTCCCCACTCCGATCGGCCCTTCGACGACCACATAGCCCGGAAACTGGGGCGATGTCGGTGCTGTTGTCGCTAATCTGTTCATTACCTCACTACCCGATAACCCCCAAGACCCGGAGAAAAGCGCCCGTGAATGCGCTGGGCTGTTACTGTACCACGTGGCCGAAGCAACCCGGAAAACCGGTCCCTGACCCGCACCGCTACTAATGGAACCTCTGCATAAGTCTGGGCGAATCAAGTTGGGTCCAAAATAATCGTTCACGATTTATGCAGAGGTTGCTAAAGTTAGCGCTTGTCGTGGCGGCGATTCCACCTTAGTCTAGGCACCCGAAACGAGGCCGAATACTCGAAGCCAAGATGTCCAAGCTCCTATTCGATTTTTTTCCATTATTGCTATTTTTCGCGGCGTTTAAGTTCTACGGAATCTTCGTTGCCGCTGGCGTCGCAATCGCGGCATCGGCACTACAGGTAGGCGCTCACTGGTTTCGCCACCATCGGCTTGAAACCATTCATTTGGTAACCTTCGCCGTCATAGTCGTATTCGGCGGATTGACGATATGGCTCCGCGATGAACTGTTCATCAAGTGGAAGCCGACTATCGTCAATTGGTTGTTTGCGCTGATCGTATTTGGCACTCAGTTCATCGGGCGTAGAACAGCACTTGAGCGGGTCATGGGCCGCCAACTCGAGCTTCCGGCTCCGATCTGGCGCAACGTAAACCTAAGTTGGGGCTTATTCTTTGTCGTGGTGGGGGCTCTGAATCTATACGTTGCGTTCTATTTCCGGCCCGATCTCGACGCGCAGGCGCGCACGGAATTTTGGGTAAACTTCAAAGTGTTCGGGCTACTGGGCCTGACCTTCGTCTTTGCCGTCGCGCAGATGGCATTTCTATACAAATATATCGAATTGGATAAAGGCGAGGAGGAGAGCTGAATACTGTACGCCCGTATTGGCCGTGGTCACGCGGATTCGTCGGCCACCGCTTACACGATGTGCCGCTGCACTTCCCCGCCCTGAAAAATACATTATCCAATCAATCAGTTAAGATTTGAATCTAAGATTCTACTTTTGAAGAGCAACCACATACCGACGACCTCGGACACAGATCTTCGGGAACTTCCGAATCCGCTCGGCGGCACTTGGCAGTGACCATTCACGACGCACCCGTAACGATATGAAAAATTTCGATTTGTCCACGGAGACTCGCAGCGGTATCCGTTTGCACCATACCATCGGCCCAGTACCGATTCGTAAGTGGCTCCGCAGTCTGCCGACACACGACGCGGACAAGGCCATGCGATCGCTCGGTCACTCGTTGGACGAAGTTAACGACGCCGACATTGATGCCGATACCCGCCTAGCGGTACTGGACCTCTATCATGCGCCCATCGAGGCCGCGGTAACGGCGGCCCGCAACAATAATGTCAGCCTAGTGCTGCCGATCTCAGAAAGACTTCACCTCACGATCGACAGCATCGCCGATCTGTATTGGCAGATGATGCACGGCTACAGCATCGTCGCGTTCGACGAGCAACTCCGATCCATCGCAAACCCCACCACGCGCAGCTATCTGGCCGGCGCATGCTACTGGGCGCTGGTATACGCCGGCGAACAGATGACATTCTTGTACCAGGGCTATCGTCCTCTTCCCAAAGGAATGTGGCGGCACATCCACCGATTATACGACGACGCCCGTACCTTAAATCTACTCGACGATGAAATCGGTAGTTCAGCGCTCCATGCGCGCGGCGATTCCATTAGCGATGCCTACAAGCGTACCCTGCTTCTTGGGTTATGCGGCCCATACCAGCTGCCGATTCACGCAATCGAGCGAGTCAATGCTTCACTGAAGCAGTGGGCTCGGCATGCAGAGTTGACGGAAATACTCGGGGCTGACCGCATCGAATGCCGTTTTGTAATTGAGCATAACAGCGAACAGCCCGGCATGCCGCAGTTGCCGCGCGCAACTTTGACGAGCCGTGGCCGCTGTCTAATCCTCGACACCACCCATTTAGTCGTTCTGCTGCATCAAACCCTAAAAACGGCAATGCAGCAAAGCCTGGACGACCATCCGGGCAACGCCTCGAAGCAAAGCATTAGCGACGATGTGGATTTGCTGCGCGCTTTGATCACTCAATGGGGTATTCACCCGATTCGCAAAACACCCCGTAACCGTTGCCAACAACGGTGTAGTTTTGTGGTTGGGTTTCGCACGGTAGCTGCTGTGTTACGCCAGATCGAAATGCAGAGTTCCGACACCGACAGCAACGCCAACGATCGCCACGTGCTCAAAGGGACATTCGGTTATCAGCAGCATATATCGAAGACCGCGGACGACAGTATGCACAACGTCGAAGCTCATAATGAGAGTGCAACCGGGATACATCTAGCGCTGGATGGCCAGCAAAATGTGCAAGTCCGAATCGGCGAACTTGTAGTGTTGCGCCCGGACAGTCATTCCCAATCCGTCACCATCGGAATTGTACGCTGGGCCACAAACGATGCCTACAATAATCTGAACATCGGTATTTACAAGCTAGGCTCGAAACCGCAAATCGTCCGTATCAAATCTGTTACACCTAACGAACAAGCGGTTCCAGGCGATTACCGGGATGCGATGATACTCCCTGAGTCGGACCTACACCCGTATCCACAAACGATCGTCGCCGAAAAAGGTGTGTACCACCCACACGGCACAATTGTGATTCGTATTGGCAGCGAAGAACACTTCGCCCGCGTTACCAATTTGATTACCTCGACGCGCTCGGCAGACTGGTTCGAGTTCCGCTACGAAGCTGGGACGATTACTTCCGCGACAGCGTCTGCGAACTGATCCGACGCCGATCGACCCGCACCGACTGTCTTCAGAGATTCCTTAAGCCGCTCGCTGCGAATCCTGCGCTAACTGGCGTAACACGTAGTGTAGGATGCCACCGTTTACGAAATAGTCCCACTCCTTCGGCGTATCGATTCGCACTAATGCTTCGAATCGCTTCTGCTTATCGTCGTCGCCGGTAACGACAATCGTAACGGATTTGGCGCCGGCTTCGAGACCTTCCACATCGTATCGCTCGGCACCCGTTAAGCCGAGCGTAATGCGAGTCGCTCCCGCTTCAAACTGCAATGGTAATACTCCCATGCCGATGAGATTCGATCGATGTATGCGTTCGAAACTCTCCACCAATACCGCCGCTACGCCCAACAAACGGGAGCCTTTTGCTGCCCAATCGCGTGACGACCCGGTTCCGTACTCCTTACCGGCGATAACAAACAGAGATGTGCCATCTTGTTTGTAGCGCATGGCCGCATCATAAATAGTCATTTGTTCGCCACTCGGCTGATGCCGGGTCCATCCGCCTTCGGTACCGGGCGCTAATTCATTGCGTAGGCGGATATTCGCGAAGGTGCCGCGCATCATTACCTCGTGGTTGCCACGCCTGGAACCATACGAATTAAACTCCACCGGTCTAACGCCACGCTCGATAAGGTATTGCCCGGCCGGCGTATCTGCGTTAATCGCTCCGGCCGGCGAGATATGATCGGTGGTAACGCTGTCCCCTAAAAATGCCAAGACCCGGCAGCCCTTGATTTCAGAAATACCGTCCGGCTGGTGGCCCATGCCGATAAAATAGGGCGGTTGTTGAATATACGTGGAGTCTGCCTCCCAGCGAAACGATGCCGACCCAGAAGTTTTGATTCCGGCCCAGCGCGAATCCCCGGTAAACACGTCGGCGTATTTCTCTAAAAACAATACGCGGCTGACTACACCCGATACAATATCTCGAATCTCTTGTTGCGAGGGCCACAGATCTCTCAGAAAAATATCCTTGCCCTCGGCGTTCTGAGTAATCGGGTCATTATAAATATCGATCGTCATCGACCCAGCCAATGCGTAGGCCACCACTAATGGTGGTGAGGCGAGAAAGTTCATACGCACTTCCTGATGCACACGCCCCTCGAAATTGCGGTTACATGACAATATCGCGCAGGCAATCAAATCACCCTGTTCGATAGCCTTGCTGATTGGCTCCGGCAACGGCCCGGAATTGCCGATACAAGTCGTGCAGCCATAACCCACCACATCGAATCCCAACTGCTCCAGGTAAGTCATTAACCCGGAGCGCTGTAAATATTCCCCGACCACCTGCGATCCTGGCGCCAGCGAAGTCTTTACCCATGGTTTTACATCAATACCGAGTTCCACGGCTTTCTTGGCCACTAATCCGGCCCCAATAATGACATCCGGGTTCGACGTATTAGTGCAACTGGTAATCGCTGCGATTACGACATGCCCGTCGTCGAGCTGGAATCGTTGATCGTCATAGTGAACGTCCTGTACGCCGTGCTCATGGGCCCGATCGGCACGGAGCTGCTCAATCTCCTGCTGAATTTGCTCGCGCGCGCTACGCAGGGGAATCCGATCCTGCGGTCGTTTCGGACCTGCCAAGCTCGGCTCGACACCTGCCAAATCAAGTTCCAGAACATTCGTATACTCCGCATCCGCAGCGCCGGGCTCGCGAAACAAACCTTGACGCTTTGCGTATGCTTCCACCAGCGCAACTTGTTCATCCGTGCGTCCGGTCAGACGTAAGTAATTGAGCGTTTCACTATCGATAGGAAATATCCCACAGGTTGCGCCGTACTCCGGCGCCATATTCGCGATCGTGGCTTGATCGGCCAGCGACAAGTGATCCAATCCGTCACCGAAAAACTCGACGAATTTACCCACGACGCCTTCAGCACGTAACATCTGTACGACCGTTAACACCAGATCCGTGGCCGTAGCGCCCTCCGGCAACCGCCCGTAAAGTTTGAACCCGACCACCTGCGGAATCAGCATCGATATGGCCTGGCCTAACATCGCAGCCTCGGCTTCAATCCCGCCGACACCCCAACCCAGCACACCCAAACCGTTAATCATGGTGGTGTGCGAATCGGTACCCACTAAGGTATCGGGATAGGCCTCCAGCACACCGTCTTGCACGGCACTGAACACGACTCGGGCCAAATACTCGAGATTCACTTGATGCACGATACCGGTTGCTGGAGGCACGACCTGGAAATTCGCGAATGCACTCTGCCCCCAACGCAAGAACGCGTAACGCTCTTTGTTACGGTTGTATTCGGCGGCCGCATTCAGATCCAATGCTTTGTTGGTACCGAAATGATCGACCATGACCGAATGATCGATAACCAAATCGGCCGGCGATAGCGGATTGATCTTTTCCGGATCGCCACCCAAAGTTTGCATCGCATCACGCATCGCGGCCAAATCCACGACTGCCGGCACGCCGGTGAAATCCTGCATCAACACCCGTGCCGGCGTGAACGCTATTTCCACCGAGGGTGTCGCCTTCGGATCCCAACCGGCCAACGCGCGAATATGGGAATCGGTAACATCGACTCCGTCCTCGTAACGCAGGGCATTCTCCAGCAGTATCTTGATCGAATAGGGTAATTTCTGCAGGTCGACGCTATCCGCCAATGCATCAAGCGCATAGATTTGATACTTGGTGGCCTGAACCTCCAGCGTCGTGCGTGCACCAAAACTGTTTTTCATTCGCGATACTCCGGATAAAATACCAAATTGTGACCTCGCCATACCAATTTGTGCGCGGGCGTTGGATTGGCCGATGGACGGGACATGCCGATCCTACGTCGGGTGCCGTATATCGGCAAGTAAATTTACGTCTTGGGAAGCTCTGATTAATTCATGGCTGGCCGCTCTCATTCGGAGCAGCAACGGCCTAATCGCCCGAATTAGCGAGGGAGTGATCCCGCTAAGCGGCCGAATGCTCAGCCAGAAATGCCACAAACTCTTGCTCGTTCATGACTTTGACACCCAGTTTAAGTGCCTTTTCCAACTTCGAGCCCGGGTTATCCCCCGCCACGACATAGCCCGTTTTCGACGACACGCTGCCGCTCAACTTTGCCCCCAAATTCTGCAGTCGCTGTTTCGCGTGATCTCGAGTCATGCTATCTAAGCCACCGGTCAGCACAAATGTAATACCCCGTAGCGGTGCCGCCGCCGTTTTTTCCACCTTGGCTACTGGCCAACTGACGTTGGCTTTGCGAAGTTTGTCGAGCACTTCGCGATTGTGATCCTGGTCAAAAAATGAACGAATGCTCTGTGCCAGCAGCGGCCCAATATCGGGAATATCCTGTAGCGCCTCCACATCGGCTGCCATCAGAACGTCAAGGTCTGGGTAGGCGGCCGCCAATGCCTGCGCGGTGGATTCGCCGACTTGACTTATACCCAATGCAAATAAAAACCTCGCGAGAGACGTTTGTTTACTTCTGGCAATCGCCGACAGTAAATTTTCCGCGGACTTCTGCCCCATTCGTTCGAGTGCAACAAGCTCCTCAATACTCAAACTATACAGATCGGCGACATCGCTGATGCACCCCGCATCGATCAGTTGGTCGACAATTTTACTGCCCAGGCCCTCAATATCCATCGCCCGACGTGATGCAAAATGTTTGATACTTTCCTTACGCTGGGCGCTGCAATAGAGCCCACCACTGCACCGCGCAATAATTCCCTCTCCTTCGTAGACGATTTCCGATTCACATTGTGGACACCGTGTCGGAAAGCGGAATTTTCGAGTACGCGCGGACCTCTGCTCCTTAATGACCGACACGATTTCCGGAATTACGTCACCGGCGCGACGCACCACCACCGCATCCCCGACGCGTATATCGAGGCGTTCGATTTCTGCCGGATTATGCAGCGTCGCATTGGAAACAGTGACCCCACCCACAAACACCGGATCCAAACGCGCGACCGGTGTGATCGCACCGGTACGACCGACCTGCACATCGATTGCCGCAACCCGAGTGCGCTCCTCTTGCGCTGGAAACTTGTGAGCCAACGCCCAGCGCGGCGCACGCGAAATATTCCCGAGCTGTTGCTGCTGATCGATAGGATTG
>Ga0255056_10000080_pt1 | contig 22442 bp, 22 predicted proteins | sample Cases_109_1_MG_FD_183639 | JGI IMG/M metagenome (GOLD analysis project Ga0255056, IMG submission 183639) | Seawater microbial communities from Amundsen Gulf, Northwest Territories, Canada - Cases_109_1 | ecosystem: Environmental > Aquatic > Marine > Gulf | place: Canada: Northwest Territories... | reverse complement strand
CGCACGAGCGCCTGGTCATAGAATCCTGCGGTTGCTTCTGGCATTGAGTAATCCTTTAACAAGTCCAGCAATTGACGCTCTTCGTCGAGGTTCTCTTGATTGTCGATGTGACTCATAATTTCGTCCTCTTGCACCCTTACACGAGTACGGTCAGGAAAAGGTTCCGTCTGCGGACAGAATTTTACGCAGCCTGGCCCGCGCACGGTGCAGGCGGGACTTAATCGTGCCTTCCGGGGTTCCGGTAAGTTCTTGTATTTCCTTTATTTTGTACCCTTCCGTGTCGTGTAGCAGCACGATAATGCGGTGTTCCACGCTGAGCTGCTGCAAAGCGGCATCAAGCTGGTTCAGCTGCTGCAGGCGTTCATGATCGGCAACCGGATCCAGGTCTCCGGGCAGCCCGGCAACCCCGTCTCTGGACAGCTGGCCCTCTTCAACCATGACCATGCGCTGGCGTACGAAGCGGCGGTGCTGGTCCACGAACAGGTTGTACATGACCCGCGACAGCCACGAGCCCAGCTCTTCAATATTGCCGAGTTCATCGAGCTTGCCGAAGGCCTTAATCAATAATTCCTGGAACAGGTCTTCTGCCTCGGGCTTGGTGCCGGTAAGCCGATAGGCAAGCCGGTAGAGCCGATCGAAATGCGGCCGCACGAGCTGGTCGAACATGTGGCTATTGAGATTCTTGTCCATGACGCGACCAGTCTAGCCTCGCCGCCGGGTCGTACAAGGACGGATTCGGCATTTTCCGAACCGGGCCGGAGCGGGTGATATCATGCGCCGGTCAATCAAGCTCGATGTGAGAACAATGATTTCAAGCTGTCGACTGTGCGGAAGCGATGACCTGATTCTGTGGATGACGGACGGTCACGACGTCAACCTGAATTACTACAAGTGCGGCAATTGCACCTTGTGGAATTACGATCTCGACTGCGGCGTGGATCAGACCCAGTACACCGAGGGCTACGTGAGCCCGGAGGACAGCTCACACGAATTCAATACCCATCTTCTGGCCAGTTGGAATTTCCTCAGACGTTACACGGACAAGCCCGGCACGATAATGGATATCGGCTGCGGTAGTGCCGGCCTGCTTTATCTCGCGCGCAAGGAAGGCTGGCAGGTCCGCGGCATGGAGTTGACCTCCAAAACGGCGCAGGACATCGCCGAGGATCAGGGCATAGATGTGATCGTCGCCAATTTCCTCGAATACGAAAATCCGGACAACGACAAATATGACGTGGTCGTCCTGCGGCACGTGCTCGAGCATTTACCCGACTCATTGCTTGCCATGAATCAGATCGGCAATCTGTTGAAGGACAATGGGCTTGCGTTGCTTGAATTTCCAAATACAAAATCGATGAGTTACAAAGCAAAACGTTTCTTCAAGAATCGTGGCATGCGCAACAAAAAGTTCTCCGTGGACTGGCGACCCGGTCATTGCAATGAATTTTGCCGTGGCTCTTTCGAGTACCTGCTGAAACAGACCGGATTCGAACTCGTAATCTGGCACACGTACTCCAACAAGCCATTAGCTAACGCGTTCTATCGCGTGTTCCCGATCGCAAGCAAGGCCCGCGCCCTGGTGCGAAAGAAGCCGACGGCCACTAATATCTAAATGTCTCTGCCGGTCACGCCGCGACCGTACCAGTCGATGCGCCGCGTCAGGAACATGATAATCGCGAGAGTAAGCCAGAGCCCCAGTGCGCCAGCGAGCAGAGCATACGTCTCCGCCTTGAGCGTCATGTACAAAAAACTGTAAAGAGCCGCCAAAACAAACGCCATCATCAATCCCCGCGATCGACGGCCAAGCGCTGCGACGCTATAGCCGGCGAAAAGACTGATCGACGCTGCGGCACTCGCAAGATAAGCCCATTGAAAACCGATGTGTTCCGCGAGTGACAGCAACAACAGGTAAAACAGGGCGTTCGAGAAACCCACAAGCAGGTATTGCAGCGGGTGCAGTCGCAAATCGGCCATCGTCTCAAACAGGAAATAGGCGACGAAGCTCATGCCGATGAACAACACGGCGTACTTCGTGGCGCGCAATGTCAGTTGATACAGGCTGACCGGTTGATAGAACGTGACTCCAAAAGCGGATTGACGAGCCCCGCTTTGCGATCCGGCCTCCCCCGACCATTGCGACGGCAGCGCGCGACCAAGGCTGGAAATCTTCCAGCTCGCGGAAAATCCGGCGTCACTGATTTCGCGATGCCGTGGCAGGTAGGCGCCGACGAAGCTCGGCGACGGCCAGGTTGAGCGCATCGTCACGTTCGTCGTGTCGCCCAGGGGCGATATTTGGAGGCTGTCCGCGCCATTCAATTGCAGGTCCATCGCAAAGCTCAGTGTCTCGCCGTTGCGATATTTCTCAAGGTCGGCGGTAAGTGCCGCGACAATCGGCGTTGTCGCGTCGCTTAGTATTATTGATCCGCCCGGCTTGAATCGTGATACCGATCCACCAACATCGATTTCCGGTGCGAGGGTAATTGCGCGCGCGTCGCTGACGGACAGCGCAACAAATGCTTTCTGCCATTCCACGGTGGTGATGTTGTCCGGCAGGCTAGAAGAGTCGGGGCTGTTAAATTCACCGGTGATGGTCATGTTTGCGCTGTAAATAGGAACTTCGTGCGTACCCCGGTAACGCACCTCGGGATCGGATTCGATTTCAATATTGAGTTCGGACGGGAGAATGTAAGCGAACTCCGTTTTAACAACCTGGTTGCCGTAGTCGTTGCGGTGAACGACCCGGTACGGCAGCACCAATATCGGCCCGGTCAGCAATTGCTCACAACCCCAGGAGCGCATGATGTCTGCACGTGCCTGGTTGTGAACGTATATGCGGTCACGCACCACACCCTTGATCATCGCTACCGGAATCAAAAGAATCAGAATGAGCACGCCGATCAGGAACGCCTTCATTGAGGCCGAGCGCTTCAGCCCGTCAATAATCTGTTGCATTGGCTTCTCTCCCCTTCACTGCGGAGATAACAACAGCCAAAAATGCCGTGCCGGTGAACGCTTTGTGGCCAAATGTGGCAGGTCCGAATCCCGCCTATACTGTTCGCCGTGAAACAAACCGCTCTATTGACCTTACTGGCCATGCTCGCGTTCGCCGCGAACTCGGTGCTGTGCCGTTTGGCGCTCGGTGAGGGACACATCGATGCGGCGAGTTTCGCGACGGTGCGAGTGATTTCGGGCGCGCTGATACTCGCCGCAATCGTTCTGTACCGCGAGAAAGGACCGGTAAAACGAGATGCTGACTGGCGTGCCGCGCTCGCCTTGTTCGTGTACATGGCGTTCTTTTCGTTCGCGTACTTATCACTCGGCGCCGGTACCGGTGCATTAATTCTGTTCGGCGCCGTGCAACTGACGATGTTCATCGTCGCGTTGCGTTCCGGTGAGCCATTTTCCGCGGCCTCCTGGGTCGGCTTGGTTTTGGCGATCGCCGGTCTTGTTTATCTCGTGTTGCCTGGCGTTACGGCGCCAGAACCGATCGGCGCGATGTTGATGGTTATTGCAGGTGTCGCCTGGGGCGCCTATTCCCTGCTGGGGCGCAAGGCGGCGGACCCAACGCGGGCGACTGCCTGGAATTTCCTGTTATCGGTGCCACTCGTGTTGCTGACGAGCCTGATCTTCTTGCAGCAATTTCACACGACCTCATTCGGCATTGCGCTGGCTGTCGCGTCGGGCGCTGTTGCGTCGGGAATCGGCTATGTGATCTGGTACGCCGCACTGCGTGGTCTCGCTGCAACCAGCGCTGCGACGGTGCAGCTATCCGTTCCCGTTATCGCAGCCATCGGCGGAGTTCTGTTGTTGTCCGAGGATGTAACGCTGCGCTTGTTGATGGCGTCCGTTGCGACTTTGGGCGGCGTCGCAATCGTACTGTCTCAAAGAGCGACGAAATAAGGCCAAACGCGTTACCCGAGCAGCTCGCAGCCATCGAGCGCGACATTTCAGTGCCGGATTAGAGGTTTAGCTGAAACAAGAAGTAGTGATCGAGCAGCAGCGCGCCAAACAACAAACCGAGGTAGTTGATCGAGAATTTGAACGTTGCCATCGCGCGGTCAAGCTCATCCGGGTAGCGCATCATCTGGATCGCATGGAAAGTGAACATTGCGCCAAGAACGAGCGCCGTAACAAGATAGATCAACCCACTCATGCCGGTCGCGTAGGGAATGACGGTCACGAGTATGAGCAGGATCGTATATAGAAGAATGGTCAGCCGCGTATAAGCCTCGCCGTGTGTTACTGGCAACATCGGTATGTCGACTTTCGCGTATTCTTCCTTGCGCGCGATGGCGAGCGCCCAAAAATGAGGCGGTGTCCAGACAAAGATGATCAGGAACAGTAACAATGCACCGCTGTTGATCTCGCCCGTGACGGCTGCCCAGCCAAGAAGCGGCGGCGCGGCCCCGGCGGCGCCACCGATCACGATGTTCTGCGGTGTGGCGCGTTTCAGGTACACGGTATAAATAACCGCGTAGCCGACCAGAGAACACGATGTCAGTACGGCCGTTAGCGGGTTTACGATGAACCACAATATGATCATCGAAATAACACACAGCGCGGAGGCGAAACTTAAGGCGGCGCGCTCCGACACGCGTCCTTGCGGCAACGGACGGCCGCGCGTACGCAACATATGAATGTCGATGCGTGCATCAAGGACGTGATTGAAGACCGCGGCGCCCGAGGCGGCGAAACCGATGCCGAGCGTGCCGAAAATCAGCGGAATGGCGCCGGGCCAGGCCGGAACGGCGAGAAACATGCCAACGACCGCAGTGAAAACGATGAGCGCAACGACCCGAGGCTTGGTCAACTCATAGAAGTCCCGCCAATCGGTCAGTGTTTCGATGTTTGCGCTCATTTCCTCTCAATTCACCCGATGCGTGACGGCTCTGGTAGCGTCTTATGGGTAGAGGCACTTTATCGGGCGGCGTTTCAGCGTGCAAGAAAATCTGCCTTGGCACTGTTTTGGAGGGTTCACGCCGCAGAGCGATGCTTGCGAAAATTCCAGATGAGGATTCCGGCGAGCGCTGCGCCCATCGCGAACCACTGCAACGCGTAGCCGAAGTGTTTTCCCGGCCCCATTTCCTCGGGCACCCAGTGGCGAAGGAAGCCGTTGTCTTCCTCGGGATCCATGAGTAACACAAACGGTTGCAGCTCGCGCCCGAGCGATAATTCAAGGTCATCTATCGTCGGCCAGACGGCGACCTGCGGCCAGGATTCCCGTGACGCAATCGCGTCACCCATCCGCATGCCAGGCTTTGGCAGCGAACCAACCCTGCCGCGCACGGTAACGGGCGCCTCGGTGACATCAATGTTCGGGGTTGAAGCGGACTTTTCGATCCAGCCGCGATTGACGATCAACATCGGTTGGCCCTCGCCGAGCTTGAGCGCGGTCAGTACGTAGTAGCCATAGCGGCTGTTCAAAATGATGTTGTCGAACAGGAACTGCCGTCCGGAAACAAAATGCCCGTCGGACTCGATGGACTGGTAGGCACGCAGCTCGGCACCGTCGACGAAGCGCGTGAACGTTGACTGATTATCGAACGCCGCTCGATTTTCACGTTTGTCGATCCCGCGATTGACCTGCCAGACGCCGAGCGCTGCGAACTGAACGACCAGGAGCGCGCCGACCGCGAACAGCAACCAGGCGGGCAATCGTTTATGGATTTGTGTGTCTACTTGCATCGGCCTCGACTAATCTCCGCGCACCGGTATGGTGCCCGCGGCTATGCGCACTTCGCCACCGCTCGCTCGCGGGCCGCATCCCCAGCAGTGGCCATATACAAGCTCCAGATTCAGCTTTACCCCGCCGCCCGACGCGGCCTCAAGGCGCTCGCGCATAGCGGCAAATCGTTGCTTGCCAACCAGCGTCGAGTTTCGCTCGTGCAGGGAATTACGGGCGCCAGTGGCCGTGAGGTCACGAAACAGATGCTGCGCGGAGTTATAGCTCACGCCGAGCCGGTCGACATCGAGTACAGGATCGCGCAATCCGGAACGCACCAGCGCATCGCCAACGTCGTGCATGTCGAGAAAACGATTGACATGTGCGTTACCGCCGTCATCGGCCCAGGCATCGCGAAGTTCGAGCAAGCTGTCGGGCCCGAGCGTCGCAAACACGAACAGCCCGTCTTCACGCAGCACCCTGGCAATCTCGGCGGCGACATCCCCGACATCGCTTACCCACGGCAATAACAAGTTCGCGAATACAACATCGACGCTTTGATCATCTAACGGCAATGCCGAAGCTGATGCCTGTATCACGCTTGTCTTCGAGAACCATCCCTGCTTCGCACGACACTGTTCCAGCATTTGTCGCGAAAGATCGACCGCAATAATTTTTGCACCGCGAAATCGCTTCGCCAACTTTGTTGTCGCCTTACCTGTTGCGCAGCCAAGGTCGACAACGACGTTTGCGTTAATGACAACCGGTTCCAGCCGGACGAACAAGCCGTCCCTGGTCACGCTGTGAACAAAATCCGCGTCGTCAAATCCGCCCGCGGCGCGATCGAAGCGACGGCGCACGTCATGAGTATTAAGAGAGTGGTCGGAGTTCAATGGCTTAGACTGCGGTCTGGCAAGCGGCGGGCAGCGATGTCGCAGAATACGGTATCACGCTTTGTGCGTGTTTCGCCCGGAATGGCCGACGGCATCGTTCGGCCTGAGGCGGAATACTGTCCGCATGCCGATACGCTTTCTCGAGGCAGCGTTGATGCCGCGACGCTGCGTGTTTTGTGGTGTGCTTGCGGGCGCCGACGAACGCTATATTTGCGATGCGTGTAACAAGGACCTGCCGTGGATCGCCAATAGCTGCGAGTTCTGCGCGATGCCCGTGCCGGCGCCCCTGCCACGCGGCGTACCCTGCGCGAGTTGCCAGGTTGAACCGGCGGTATTCGCTGCGGCTATCGTGCCGTTACATTATTCTTTTCCACTCGACAGCGCGATAAAGGCGTTCAAGTTTCATCGCAAGCTCTACTACCAACCTGCATTTAGCGACATCCTGCTGGGAGCAGTGACACGCCTGCCCGCCGACATCGATGCACTTTTGCCCGTGCCGCTACACCGGTGGCGCCGCGTCCGCCGCGGCTTCAACCAAGCTGAAGAGATTGCGAGGCCTTTGCTGTCGCGAATGCAATTGCCCGGGTTACGCAATGTCGCACGAGTAGTGTCGACGCCGTATCAATCCGGACTCACTGCAGCCGAGCGCCGCCGCAACCTAAAGTCAGCGTTTCGTATTCGAGGGCGCGTCGCTGCGAAGCACGTCCTGATCGTCGACGATGTGATAACAACCGGGGAAACCTGTCGTCAGCTCGCCAAGCTGTTATTTGAAAACGGTGTTGAAAAAGTCAGTGTGCTTGCCTTGGCGCGCGCGAGCCGGGAACTGTAGGAGCGGGCCCCAGCCCGCGATCGCGGCGTGGGCGCCGCTCCTACAAATTGGATCGCGGGCTGGGGCCCGCTCCTACAGTGCGGGGTTAAAACTGTAATGCAGCACGATGCCGATAAAGACGATGAGGCCGATGAAATGATTGTGCAGGAAAGCGGCGAAACAACCGGCCGGCCGGCGATCACGGGCGAGCCATTGGTGATAGCCCATCAGGCCGGCCGCACAGGCGACCGACAGGTAGTACCAGAAGCCCAGCTCGGCCCGCACGCCGATAAAAATGAGAGCAAGCAACATGATGAGCTGCAAGCCGGCGAGCACGAACAAATCAGCATCGCCGAACAACAGGGCGGTCGACTTCACACCGATCTTGCGGTCATCCTCCCGGTCAACCATGGCGTAAAAGGTATCGTAGATCACCGCCCAGATTATGGCGGCGCCAAAAACAATCCATGCCAACTGCGGCGCTCGTCCGGTTTGCGCGGCGAAGGCCATTGGCACAGCCCAACCGAACGCCGCGCCGAGAATAAATTGCGGAATTGAGACGAAGCGCTTTACGAACGGATAAGCGATGGTCAGCCCTGCTGCGACGATCGCGAGTAGCTGGGCTGGCCGGTTGAGCATTGTTGCAAGGCCGATTGCGATCAGGCCAAGTGCAACAAAAAGCGTCAGCGCCTCCATCGGTGCGACAGCGCCGGATGCGATGGGTCGGGTACGGGTGCGCTCGACGTAAGGGTCGATGTTGCGATCAACGTAATCGTTCAATACACATCCGGCGGAGCGCATGACGAATACGCCAACGGTGAAAACCACGAACAGGCCCTGCTTGGGATGTCCCTCGCCAGCCAGCCACAGCGCCCAAAGCGTCGGCCACAACAACAGCCAGATGCCGATCGGTTTGTCGACGCGCATAAGCTTGCCGTAATTTCGAACCTGCGCGATCAGTTCGGGCGCGATTTTGACGGGGAAGAACTTCCTCATGACATGGAGTTTACTTCAGGTGGGACCCGAAGGCGCTTCTACACCTTGCCGTAACGATTCACGTCAGCCAGCCAGCGCCGCACAATGGCCGCGGCGTTTTCCGGAGACTGCCGCTGAACGGCTTCCGCGGCCAACTGCACCTTCGGCATCAACTCGGCATCGCGAATGAGGTCGGCAACCCGGTAATCGGGCAAGCCCGTTTGTCTCGTGCCCAGCAATTCGCCCGGCCCTCGCAATTCGAGGTCCCGTTGTGCAACGACAAATCCGTCATTGGTTTCGCGCAGCACCGACAGTCGGTTTTTCGCTATGCGACCGAGCGGCGGCTTGTACACCAGCACGCAATGACTTTGCAGGCTACCGCGCCCAACGCGGCCGCGCAGCTGGTGCAATTGCGATAGACCCATGCGTTCCGCATTCTCGATAATCATCAGGCTGGCGTTGGGCACATCAACGCCGACCTCGATGACCGTCGTCGCAACCAATAGCTGTATCAAGCCGTCCTTGAAGGCTTGCATGCCGCGCTCTTTCTCCGCGGGCCGCATTCGACCATGCACCAGGCCGACGCGGATATCGGACAAGGCCGCGGTCAACATTTCGTAACTCGCCTCAGCAGCCTGATAGTCGAGTACCTCCGATTCTTCGATAAGCGGACATACCCAATACGCCTGCTGACCGGATTCGCAAGCGGAGCGGACTCGCGCGATGATTTCATCGCGGCGGTTGTCCGGCAACGCGATCGTCTTGACGGGCTGCCGACCCGGTGGCAATTCATCGATGACCGAAGTATCAAGATCGGCGTAAGCGGCCATTGCCAGTGTTCGCGGAATTGGCGTTGCCGTCATCACAAGTTGGTGAGGGTGGCCCTGTTCGCCAACGCCCTTGTCGCGCAGCGCCATGCGTTGGTGAACGCCGAAGCGATGTTGTTCATCGATGATCACCAGTCCAAGTTCGTGAAAGCTCACGCCCTCCTGAAACAAGGCATGCGTACCAACAATTATTTTTGCCGAGCCGTTCTCGATGGCCTGCAGGGACTCCCGTCGCGCCACTGCGCGCTGACTGCCGGACAACCACGCAGGCTCAATACCGAGCGGTCGAAACCAGCCCAAGAAACTTCGCCAGTGCTGTTCCGCCAGAAGCTCTGTCGGCGCCATGATCGCCGCCTGTACGCCACAGGAAACGGCCTTGAGACAAGCTATTGCCGCGACAACCGTCTTACCCGAACCAACGTCGCCCTGAATCAGGCGCATCATTGGATGTGGCTGCGAAAGGTCTCCCATGATTTCATCGACGACTCTTTGCTGTGCCTCGGTGAGTTGAAACGGCAGCTCGCGAACGAAACCATCTACCTCCGGCGCGCCGTCGACGAGTGCAGGCGCCGCTTCGGATTCCGCAAGGGCGCGCAGATTCTTGAGACTCAGGTAGTGTGCGAGTAACTCTTCGAACGCGAGTCTCTGCTGACAGGGATGCCGGCCCGCATGCATGAGCTCGACGTCGGCGTCGGGTGGTGGGCGATGCAGGAAAACGATGGCTTCTGCGAGCGGCGGCATCTGCAGTTTTTGCAGTACGTTCGCCGGCAACAATTCGACGGGCGGCGCCTGTTGCATCCGGCGGAGCGCCTGGTCGGTGAGATTGCGCAGCCGGCCCTGCTGCAAGCCCTCGGTTGCCGGGTAGATGGCGGTCAGTGACTCGTTGATGGCCGCATCCTGATCCTCTCTAAGGATTCGGTATTCCGGGTGGATCATTTCCATTCCGGCTGACCCTTTGCGCGCTTCACCAAAGCAGGTCACATGAACGCCCTGCTTGAATTGCGCCTGCTGTGCGCGCGAGAAGTGAAAGAAGCGCAGCGTCAACTGGCCGGTGCCGTCACTGAGTCTCACGAGGAGATTACGTCGACCCCGATAAGCGGTTTCCGAGAGCAGCACTTCGCCTGTCACGAGAGAGCGGCTGCCTGCTTCCAGGGCGCCGAGTTTGACGAGTTGCGTACGATCCTCGTAACGAAGCGGTAGCAGGAACAGCAAGTCCTCGACGACAAAAATACCAAGGCGCTCGAGTTTTTTCGCAAGCGCCGGGCCAACACCGTTCAAAACGGTTAGCTGAGATGCTCCGGTATCGTCGTCGTCCGTCATTTCGGTTCCTGTAGGAGCGCTGCTTGCAGCGCGATCGCAGCTCCTACAATCTAAGGGCTGAAGCGCAAGCGCAGCTCCTACAGAGCGAGGATTGCGTCGGCCTCCACGTCCACGCCTTTGGGCAATGACGCGACACCGATGGCCGCTCGCGCCGGAAACGGCTGCACGAAGAATTCTTGCATGACGCTGTTGACGGATGCGAAGTCGCCGAGGTCGGTGAGAAAGATCGTCAATTTCACAATATCGTTCAGGTCGCCGCCCGCCGCCTCAGCCACGGCTTTCAGATTTTCAAAAACCTGTCGGGCGCGGACCTCGAAGTCTCCGTCGACGACCTCCATTGTTGCCGGGTCAAGCGGAATCTGTCCGGACAGGAATACGAGGTCGCCGCTCCTGATCGCCTGCGAATAAGTGCCAATCGCTGCCGGCGCATGATCGCTATGGATCGCTTCTTTGTTCATTGATGCTCCGTTTTTGTCAGGCGCAGTCGCGAGTTACTCGAATAACGTTTGGCATCTTGCGCACATCGCGCATGACCTGTGCGAGGTGTTTGCGGTCACGAACCTGCACAAGAAAGGACAACATCGAACAGTCTTCATGCCGACCAAGAACCTCAACCTGTTCGATATTTGAGCCGCCGTCGCCGATGGTTGCAGCGACTTCAGCGAGTACGCCGGGCTTGTTAAGCGTATCAACCTGTATCTGGCTGGCAAACTCCAAATCGACGTCCTTTTCCCAGCTTACGGCGATCCACTTCTCGGGCTGCTTGCGGAAATTGCCGAGATTGCCGCAAGTGTTGCGATGAATGACAACGCCGCGGCCGGTGCTGAGATAGCCCATCACATCGTCGCCGGGGATCGGGTAACAGCATTTGGCATAGCTGACGACCATGCCCTCGGTGCCGGCGATAACGAGGCTGGCAGATTCCCCGGCGGTGTCACCCTCCTCACTGATACCGAGCAAAAACCGCGCAGTCAGTGGTGCGATTCTTTCGCCAAGGCCGAGCTGTTCGAAAAGCTCTGCGGTGTCGTTCAGGCCGAGCTCCTCAATGGCAGCATTCATGCGCACCTTGCCGACCTTGCGCAGCGATGAGTCCAGGTCTTTCAAGGAACGGTCGAGCAAGCGCTTGCCAAGGTCCATCGACTCGCTTGAGCGCAGGTTCTTCATATGGTGACGAATTGCGGTGCGCGCTTTCGCAGTGCGCACGAACGCCAGCCAATTGGGATTCGGCTTCGCACCGCGGCTCTTGACGATCTCAACCGTTTGGCCGTTAGCGAGTTGCGTGCGCAATGGCACCAGGATTCGATCCACTTTCGCGGCGACTGTCTTATTGCCGATATCCGTATGCACCGCATAAGCGAAATCGACGGTCGTCGAACCCTTGGGCAACGGCATGATGTCGCCCTTGGGAGTGAAGACGTAAATCTTGTCCGGGAACAGGTCGACCTTGACGCTTTCGAGAAATTCCTCGGATGAACCCGATTCCTGAAGTTCGGCCAGATTCGACAACCACTCGCGCGCGCGACGTTGCGGGGTCGCGTCAAACTTGTCCTCTGCTTTGTACTGCCAGTGCGAAGCAACGCCGGCTTCGGCGACCCGGTCCATGTTGCGCGTGCGTATCTGGACTTCAAGTGGCAGGCCCTTCGGCCCGAACAAGGTTGTATGCAGAGACTGGTAGCCGTTGACGCGCGGAATGGCGACGTAATCCTTGAAGCGACCGGGCATCGGTTTGTACAAGCCATGAATCAAACCAAGAACCTGATAGCAGGTACTCACGTCTTCCACGACGATGCGAAACCCGTAGACGTCGACGATGTCACCGAGCAAACGTCTTTTCTCGGCCATTTTTTTGTAAATGCTGTACAGATGTTTTTCGCGGCCAATGACTTCCGCCACGATGCCTTCCTCCGCAAGCGCATTGCCAAATTCCTCGGATATGCGCTTGACGATTTGCCGATGACTGCCTTTGCTTTTCTTCAGCGCCTTATCGAGAACCCGATAGCGCATTGGATAAAGATAACGAAAGCCAAGATCCTCGAGTTCGACTTTCAGGCGGTTGATGCCAAGCCGATTCGCGATCGGTGCGTAGATGTCGAGCGTCTCCCGCGCGATTCGTCTGATCTTGCTGGCTGGCATCGCACCGAGCGTCTGCATGTTATGCAGCCGGTCGGCGAGTTTTACGAGGATGACGCGAATATCTTCGATCATCGCCAGCATCATCTTGCGGAAACTTTCGGCCTGCGCTTCGGCCCTGCTGTGGAATTGAATTTGATCGAGCTTGCTGACGCCGTCGACAAGCAACGCGACCTCTTTGCCGAAGCGCTCCTCGATCTCGATCAGGGTTGCTTCGGTGTCTTCTACCGTGTCGTGCAGGATGGCCGCCATGATCGCCTCGGAGTCGAGGTGCATTTCTGCCAATTCCTGGGCGACTGCGACGGGGTGAGTGATGTAAGGCTCTCCCGTCTTGCGGCTCTGCCCTTCATGCGCTGCCGCACCAAACTCATAGGCCTTCGCTATCTCCCCGATCTGCTCTTCGCCCAGATAGGATTCCAGCGTGTCGAGCAGCCGCGGCATACCGTGATCGCGCTTCGATGCGCCCGGCAATTTCGACAGCAATGTCGCAGCATAGTCCATGCCACGATCATACCCATTTTTACGTGTACTGGCGGGCTTGCGCCGGTGCTTGTACGAGCGGGCCCCAGCCCGCGATTAATCCCCGATCGAAATACCGCGAACGGGCATGATTTCGTCGGCAATATCGACCTGCAGCAAATCCTCCGCAGGCGGTTGCTCGATCTCGTCGAGAATTGCCGGGGTAACGTGGCCCTCCGCGATCTCGCGCAGCGCGATGACCGTGGGCTTGTCGTTTTCGAGCTCGACCATCGGCTCGGCGCCGTGGGCGACACGCCGCGCGCGCTTGGCGGCGACGAGTACCATTTCAAATATGTTGCCGATGTTGTCGAGGCAATCTTCAACTGTAATACGAGCCATGTTCTGTTTTCCTGTTGGAGCGTGCGCTTGCGCCGCGATGATGATCTGTAGGAGCGGGCCCCAGCCCGCGAATCAAGACGACGCAGGCTATAGGCCAGGCCCAGCAGACGCCAGCCCTTATTCCAAAAAGTTATTAAGCCTTGATGACGGCTTCGAGCTCCGCAACGGCCTGTTTGAGGTCATCGTTGATGATGACGTGTTCAAATTCGTCGCGATGCTCCATATCGCTCTTCGCGTCACGCAGCCGCCGTTCGATGACGTCGGCGGTGTCGGTTTGGCGGTCGCGCAGGCGGCGCTCGAGCTCTTCGACCGATGGCGGCAGGATGAATATCGTGATGCACTCCGGCATCGATTCACGCACCTGCCTCGCGCCCTGCCAGTCGATCTCCAGAATGACGTTATGGCCATTGGCCAGGTGGCTCTCGACCTGCTCGCGGCTCGTGCCGTAATGATTGTCAAACACCAGCGCAGACTCGAGTAATGCACCGCTGTCGCGCAATGCGAAGAATTCGTCCTCTGCCACAAACAGGTAGTCGACACCGTCGGTTTCGTTGCTGCGTTGCTTGCGCGTCGTATAGGAGATGGAAAAACGCATATCGGGGCTGTCCTTAACCAACGCCTTCACGAGTGTTGTCTTACCCGCGCCCGATGGCGCAGCAATGACGTATAACCTGGCTTTACTCATCACGCACTACTCGACGTTCTGAACCTGCTCGCGCATCTGCTCAATCAAAACCTTGAGCTCTACGGCGGCTTTCGTCGTCTCGGTGTCGGCAGACTTGGAGCCCAGCGTATTGGCTTCGCGGTTGAGTTCCTGCATCAAAAAATCAAGACGGCGACCAACGGGCTCGTCCTTGGCAAGCGTGTCGCGTATTTCAATGATATGGCTGTCGAGACGATCGAGCTCTTCATCCACGTCGAGCTTTTGAGCGATCAATGCGAGCTCGACTTCGAGTCGTTCCGGATCTGCGTCAATGCCAAGTCGCTCGATGCGTTCACGTTGTTTCACACGACTCGCCTCCAGCACCTCGGGCATGCGAGTACGCACCGACTTCGCGAGCAGGTCGATGGCCGCGCAGCGGGATTCGAGCATGGCCGCGATGCGCTCGCCCTCGCTGGCACGCATCGACGACATCGCCTCAATGGCCTCATCGAGCAAATCGACTGCCGCGTCAAACAGTGGCTCCATATCGACCTCGGACTGCTGTATGACGCCCGGCCAGCGCAGGATGTCGACAGGGTTGATGTCATCCGCATCGTCGATTTCGGCTGCGATGGTTTTTAGCCGTGTTGACAACAGCTTGACGAGATCATCATTGAGCTGCATTTCGCTGCTTTCGTCGAAAGCGCGGCGAAAATGAAACGCGCATTCGACTTTTCCTCGCTTCAGCGTTTCGCCGACTTGTTGCCGGAATGCCTGCTCTTTAGGCCGCAGGTCGTCGGGCAGCTTGAACTGCACATCGAGATAGCGATGATTGACGGCCCTGAGTTCCCACGTCAGCGTGCCGAGTGCTGTCTCGGCCGACTGCCGCGCGAAGCCTGTCATACTGTGTAACATCTGAATCGATCTCCGCATATGCCGGGTTGATCACGGTTTTTAATGGCCCGGCACGGCATAGTAAAGAGACACAAGCAAGAACGAAATACCATGCAGGTCGAGTACGCGAAAGTTTCAGCACTCGGGGACCGTTCGGACAACCAGGATCGAGCCGCCGTTGTCGTCGCCGAAGACGCAGCGATGCTACTGGTGTTCGACGGTATGGGCGGCCACTCGGATGGCGCGCGCGCCGCCGAGACGGCGCTCAAGGTCGTCCAGGACGTCTTTATGGCAGCCAAGCTGCCGGTTCTGGATCCGCAGGGTTTCCTCTATATGGCGCTCGCCCGCGCGCATGATGAGGTGGTCGGTCTGGGCCATGATGTTGCCGTCGATTTCCGCCCGCGCGCGACCTGCGCGATCTGCCTCGTGCAGGAAGACGGCTCTTTCTGGGCTCATATCGGCGACAGCCGGATTTACCAGATTCGAAACGGCGTAGTGCTGACACGTTCGCGTGATCACAGCCACGTCGAGGTTTTGATTCAGGAAGGCGCGATTACCGAGGAAGAAGCGCTTGATCACCCGATGCGTAACTTCGTCGAATGTTGCCTGGGCGGCGACGCGCCCGTGCCCGATATGAGCATTACGACGAAACAGGACTTGGTGGTCGGCGACGTGCTGCTGGCTTGCTCTGACGGCCTTTGGTCGGGCATTGCTGACAGCGACATCGCGGAAATTGCAGTACCGGGTGAGAACAATTTGGCCGAAAATCTCAAGGCTCTTAGCATCAAGGCATTGAATGCCAACGCCCCCTACAGCGACAATACGACCGGAACAGCCATTCGCTGGCTGACGTCCTGACAAAGCAACAACCCTAAGGAGCGATTGATGCGACCCAGCGGCCGCGCCGCGGATGCTATCCGCAGTGTTTCATTTACCCCGGACTATACGATTCACGCTGAAGGCAGCGTCCTCGCTGAGTTTGGCGACACGCGCGTGCTGTGTACGGCCACGATTGAGGACCGCGTGCCTCCCTGGATGCGCGGCAAAGGCAGCGGTTGGGTGACCGGTGAATACGGCATGTTGCCGCGCGCGACGCACACGCGGTCCGCACGCGAAGCCGCCCGCGGCAAGCAGAGCGGACGGACGATGGAAATTTCCCGATTGATCGGTCGCTCGTTGCGGGCAATAACGGATCTCGATGCCCTTGGTGAGAGAACCGTCACGCTCGACTGCGATGTCCTGCAGGCGGACGGCGGCACGCGGACTGCGTCGATTAGCGGTGCTTATATCGCGCTCGCGCTCGCGATGCAGCGTATGGCGGCAACAAAAAAACTAAAGAAGAATCCATTGCACGGTCAGGTGGCTGCGGTATCGGTCGGCATTTATCGAGGAGTAGCCGTTCTTGATCTCGACTATGTCGAAGACTCGCAAGCCGAAACGGACATGAACGTCGTCATGAACGATGCCGGCCGATTTATCGAAGTACAGGGCACAGCTGAAGGCCACGCGTTCAGTCAGGAAGAATTGACCGAGATGATGGCACTTGCGAAAAGCGGTATCGAGCACATCGTCAAGCTGCAAAACGAGGTGCTTGCCGCAGAAATTAGGGCCTGAAGGCCCTCCTGCGAGGAGTGAGATTGAAATTGCCCAGCACAATCGTAATGGCCAGTGGCAACGCCGGCAAAATAAGAGAGATAGCGGCCCTGCTCTCGCATCTCGATGTCAATATCGTGCCGCAATCCGACTACGGTGTCAGTGACGCCGATGAGACTGGTTCAACGTTCGAGGAAAACTCCATCATCAAAGCGCGCCACGCCGCTGCCGCGACGGGGCTGCCCGCTATCGCCGATGATTCCGGTCTTGCGGTTGACGCGCTGGACGGCGATCCGGGTGTTTACTCGGCGCGCTATGCGGGCGTCGGGGCGAGCGACGAGCAAAACATCGACCGGTTACTGCAGGAACTCGACGGTATTTCAGACGATAAGCGTACAGCGGCGTTTCATTGCGTTGCGTGTTTCGTATTTTCGGTCGACGCGGAGCCCCTGCTGAGCTGCGGTTCGTGGCGGGGCCGCATACTCGACGCACGTCGTGGCAGCGGAGGTTTCGGTTACGATCCGGTCTTCCTGGATCTGGAATCCGGCAAAGCTTCCGCCGAACTCAGCCCACAGGAAAAAAACGCTCGCAGTCATCGCGGCAAAGCTTTGCGCGCACTCGCCGACTTGCTCGGCACGTCACCGGCGTAGCCGGCCGTGAATTTGATTCCTCTGTCGCTGTATGTGCACTTGCCGTGGTGCGTTCGAAAATGTCCGTATTGCGATTTTAATTCCTATACATCGGGGGACGACGCGCCCCGTAGCCGTTACCTGGATGCGCTGATCAAAGATATCGAAAGCGAAGCAGCCCGTGCGAAAGGCCGCACACTGGTCAGCATTTTTTTGGGCGGTGGGACGCCCAGTCTCTTTACCCCGGAAGAGATTTCCAGGTTGCTCGATGCCGTTGCGGAACACTTCGCGCTGGCAAGCGATATCGAAATCACAATGGAGGCGAACCCGGGCACCGTTGAATGCGGCGACCCGATCGCTTATCGAAGCGCCGGCGTTAACCGTCTGTCGATTGGAGCGCAGTCATTTTCGCAAGAGTCGCTGCATTTGCTCGGGCGAATTCATTCGGTCGATGACATTTCGCGTTCGATGGACGAAGCGAACGCCGCCGGTTTCGATTCCATCAATCTCGACCTTATGTATGGCCTGCCGCAGCAGGGCGTTGACGAAGCCGTCGCCGATATCGAAGCGGCGCTTGCGCTGCAACCGCAACACCTGTCCTGGTATCAGCTCACGCTGGAGCCGAATACTGTGTTTCATGCGCGGCCGCCCGACGGCCTGCCCGACGAGGAATTGCTTTGGGACATACAGGAAAACGGACAGCGCCGGCTGGCCGGGCGGGGATTTGATCAGTACGAAGTATCCGCGTGGTCGCAGGACGGTCATCGCTGCCGTCACAATCTCAATTACTGGTCGTTCGGCGACTACCTGGCGGTTGGCGCCGGCGCCCACGGCAAACTGAGCGACGCGAGCGGCATTCACCGCTACGCTAAGGCCGCGAACCCGCTCTCTTATATGCAGAGCATCGAAGACAAGCCATCGCAAGAACTGCCACCCGCTCTTGGCGAAACGGAACTCGTGTTTGAGTTCATGCTCAACGCTTTACGCCTCAGCGATGGTTTCGAGGAGGCCCTTTTCGAGGAGCGAACGGGCCTGTCAGGAAAAAAATTGCGCGACGCTGCGAAGGTGGCATTGAAGAAGGGGCTGATCGACAGGCTGGGCTCTGATTTTTGGCAGCCCACTGCGCTGGGCCGGCGGTTTTTGAACGATCTGCAGGCCGAATTCTTGCCCGAATCGACGCAATAGAGGAAAACGTCGGCCATGCTGCTTATGCACAGAAGCTCTTGCGGCCCTGTATTTTCAGTGCAAGAGGCCCATGATTTCAGCCGGAGCGTTGAAAATAATCTGTAAGGTATTGTTTTTAAAACAATTACGAAAATGAACAGAAAATAGTCATATTGACAAGGCGCGTTGAAAATCCGCACCTTAGGGCATTCACTCAATTTTCTTCCACAACCTTATCCACAGCTTCTGTGGATAAGCTTGGACGGCCTCAGGCGGGCTTGCGGAAGGCGGCGCTTCGCTATATATTACGCGCCCTTTTGTGCTCAGCACGTGCCCCCGGAGAGCTAGAAATGAAAGCCGATATCCATCCGAACTACGGAGACATCAAAGTCACTTGTAGCTGCGGCAACGAGTTCACAACGCGTTCAACGCTTGCTGATGATCTCGTGATTGAGGTCTGCTCTTCCTGTCATCCGTTTTACACGGGCAAGCAGAAGATCGTCGATTCCGCCGGTCGAGTAGACAAGTTCCGCAAGAAATACGGAATGTAAGACGTCGGCCGGGCACCGCCCGGCCTTCTCTGCGACCTCACAATCAGTCCTCAGAACCCCATATGCGGGGGTCTGCTATGCTCGTGCAGCTAAATTAGCTGGATTGTACGAGCGGGCCGCAGCCCGCGACTAAACCCTCGAGGATGACGATGAGCCAGGACGCCTACCGCCTTAAAAGCCCCGGTGGCAAAGAAGTTGACTTGCCACTTAAATCGGGAAGCACCGGACCCGACGTAATCGATATTTCGAAGCTCTACGCAGAGCAGCGGGTATTCACCTACGACCCCGGCTTCGTGGCGACCGGCAGTTGCTCCTCCGACATCACCTATATCGACGGCGAGGAAGGCTTGCTCATGTACCGCGGCTACCCGGTAGAGCAACTTGCCAAACATTCGAACTTTTTAGAGGTGTCCTACCTGTTGTTGCACGGCGAGCTGCCAAGCGCCGACGTGCTCGAAGATTTTGGTACAACGATTCGGCGGCACACGATGCTCAACGAGGGCATGCTGAGTTTCTTCAAGGGTTTTCGCTACGACGCCCATCCGATGGCCATGTTGTCCGCCGTCGTCGGCTCCATGTCGGCTTACTATCACGACGAGATGGACGCCTCGAACCCGGTTCATCGCGACATCTTCTCGCACCGGATTCTGGCCAAACTGCCGACGATCGCGGCGGCAGCGTATAAGCTCAATAGCGGTCAGCCATTCCAGTATCCGCGCAACGACCTGAACTATTGTGAGAACTTGTTGCACATGTTTTTCTCGGTCCCGGCCGAGCCGTACGAGATAGATGAAGTCGCGGCTGCGGCACTCGACTTGCTATTTATCCTGCATGCGGACCACGAGCAGAACTGTTCAACATCGACGGTGCGCATGGCGGGCAGCTCCGGCGCCAACCCGTATTCGGCAATCGCGGCCGGTATCTCGGCGCTCTGGGGCCCGGCACACGGCGGCGCCAACGAAGCTGTCCTCGCAATGCTTGAAGAAATTGGCGACAAGAGCCAGATCGGCAAATTCGTCGACAAGGCCAAGGACAAGAATGACCCGTTCCGACTGATGGGCTTCGGTCATCGCGTGTACAAGAATTTCGATCCGCGAGCAACAATAATTCGTGAGATGGCACACAAGGTTCTCGCGAAACGCGGCGGAAAGGACACGCCGCTATTTGATCTTGCACTCGAGCTCGAAGAGTTCGCCCTCAAAGACGAGTACTTCATCGAGAAGAACCTGTACCCGAACGTCGACTATTACTCCGGCATCATCTATCGGGCGCTTGGCATTCCGACCTCGATGTTTACAGTGATGTTCGCGATCGGTCGCTCGGTTGGCTGGACCGCGCATTGGCGGGAGATGATCGCCGATCCCGCCACCAAAATAGCGCGGCCGCGGCAGCTGTACACCGGGCCCGTGCAGCGTGATTACGTGGCTATCGAAAAGCGGTAAGCGAAAAGGCGAGCAGCGGCGCACGGGGTACTACTCTCCCTCATGGCTCGCTGACGCTGCGGTTGGACGGTGCCTTCGGCACCTCGCGTTCGGCGCCTGTCAAGCGGCTTCGTCGGTCTCGGAGTACTTCGGTCGAATAGATACCCCGTGCACCGCTACTCAGTGAGCTTCCTCACTCGGGCTAGGTCAGCGCGATCCATGGGTTTGCCGTCTATCGGGCTTAAGGGCGCCTGTCTTATTCCATCGAAGGGAAACACTGTTGCTTGTACGTGCGCTGCTTCGTGCTGGAATTCGAAGCCGGCGTAGGTTGCGGTCTGGTTATGGCGGCGCTTCAGGCGGCGCTCGTAGGGTCGGTATTGAATTTGCAGGTCGCCCAATTGCATCGCGATGGCTTCGGGCGAGTCGGTAAAAACGTGCAGGTTGACTGCAGAATTCTCATCGGCGGTGCCGGCAAGGACAGGCCCAACCAGTCGCGGCGTGAAGGTCTCGAGCAATCGCATTGCCGAGAGCGCTGCTTCTCGCATCGAGCGCAGAAATTCGGTGTGTGATTCACCACCGAACAATTGATGGTGTTCTTCAATTGCGCGTTCAATTTCCGGGTTGCCGGGCAGGGAGCCGCGAAAATTCAGTCCAAGTCGCTCGGCCGCCTTGATTTTCGCAGCGCGGTAATCGCGAACGCCCTGATTGACGATAATGCGAGCTGCTTCCTGCGCGATCATCTGGCGCGAGCGCTCATTGCCGTTTGAATCTCTTTTTCCCATCATTTTTCGCGGCGCAAGCGCACGCTCCTGCAACTCAAAACATGTCTTCGGTCTCTGTTTCCTCAGTCTCTTCTTGCTCGGGTTCTTCTTCTTCGATGAAAAGATCGTCAGCGCCGGTCGTATCGTTGAAGGGATCGGTACCTCTCTGTGTCTCTTCGCATTCATCAGGAATGTGGCCGTCACGAAATACTTCGAACATCGTGTCCGCCTGGCCGACACGCGCCCGACACCCCAGGCTGCTATCGATGCGCACGTTGACGATACCTTCGGGCATGGGCATCTGGTTGCTGGGAACGCCTTTTAATGCGGCGCGGGAAAACTCTATCCATATCGGCAGCGCCGTGCGTGAGCCTTCCTCGCCCGGGCCGAGCGGCAAGTCGTCGTCGAAGCCTACCCAGACAATCGTCGCGAGATCGCCGTTGAAGCCGCCGAACCAGGCGTCGCGGCGATCGTTCGAGGTACCCGTCTTACCGGACAGGTCGTTGCGCCCCAACTGCATTGCACGGCGACCTGTGCCGCGGCGAATTACGTCTCGCATCATGTCCTGGATCAGGAATATATTCTGCTCCGGAATAACTCGGGGTGCGGCATTGACGTTTTCGAACAGAGCGGGCGCAATTGACGCGTCAGGTTGGTAGCTCTCCGCGACGTCCGCCATTTCCTCCAGCGTCATATCCGCGTAACTCTCGAGCTCGAACTCATTTTCGGCCTGCGCGTCACAGATCGGGCATACGACGAGCGGCGCGGCGCGATACAGGGCCTCGCCTTCGGGTCCGTAAATGGCGTCGATGACATAGGGCTTTACAGCGTAGCCGCCATTCGCGATCGTGGCATAGCCCTGTGCCATGTCGAGCGGCGAAGCTGTGCCGCCGCCGAGCGCCAGCGAGCCGTTGCGGGGCAATGCCAAGGGCCCAAAGCCGAATTTTGCAATATGGCGCACTGCGTTGCCGACACCGGTTTCATAAAGTAACAGGCGCACGGAGACGAGGTTCATCGAGCGCACCAGCGCTTCGCGCATACGCGTAGGACCATAGAAGCGGCCCGAATAATTTATAGGTCGCCAGTCGGCCTCCAGCTCGGATGAACGAATGACGACGGGCGAGTCGTCGACGACCGTAGCAGCCGTATTGCCGTGCTCAAGCGCGGCCGAGTATATAAAGGGTTTGAACGACGACCCCGGCTGCCGGGCGGCCTGCGTCACGCGGTTGAACTTGCTGGTCGCGAAATCAAAGCCGCCGGCGAGACTTGTTATTGCACCGTCTTGTGGATCAACCGAAACGACGGCACCCTGG